>BCSF01000833.1_pt1 | contig 10949 bp, 21 predicted proteins | sample 1016431 | NCBI WGS metagenome assembly BCSF01 (sample SAMD00045685;SAMD00045686;SAMD00045687;SAMD00045688;SAMD00045689;SAMD00045690;SAMD00045691;SAMD00045692;SAMD00045684;SAMD00045690;SAMD00045691;SAMD00045692;SAMD00045684;SAMD00045685;SAMD00045686;SAMD00045687;SAMD00045688;SAMD00045689, study...
CTCTTGTTGCTGTTGCTCAATGGTTTTCCGTTGTTGCGACAACTCTTGAGTTTTGCGCGTGTAATCTTGCTGACGTGAATATCCGCTTTGGAGTTCCTCCAGCGTGACCTCTACCTCTTCTCCGTCTATTCTGACTTTGTAGGTGGGTTGCTCTTGTTCGTCCTCAACCTCAGTTTGTTCTTCGTCATCAATTTCATCATCAAAATCGGATTCTTCATCTTCAACCATCTCTTCTTCAAGTTCGGCTGCTTCTGGTAATTCATCCTCTTCAATGACTTCCTCTTCTACTTCTTTTGTGACTGCCTCTTCAACTTTTTCCTCTTCTTGAGGAGTTAAGAAACTTTCAAACGCTGAAGTAGCTAGTTCTCCTTCAGTTTGTAAAGCAGTCGGTTTTCCGTTATTGCTCATAAATACTCCTTATGTGTATTTATAAGTATTTTATATGAATTTATTTAAAAAAGAAAAGATTTTTAGCCTACGCTACGAATCTTATTGATATGTGTTTTGGTGAGTTTGCCTTTCTCTGCAATGATTCTGATATGTTTTTCTATCTCAGGTATTAATAAAATTGATCTATGTAAGTCCTCTCTGATATTCACATCTTTTATATCACGAGAGTTTAACCAAAAGTTGATGTATTCGTTTTTAAGGTTTTCTAAAACTTCCTTAAATACTTCTGAGTTTAATATTTGTTCGGCTTGTTCAGCCTTGACGACTTCTTCGTGTGTTGGCATTTATTTTATTAATGATGGTGAGCCAAATCCAAATATGGATGGCTGTACTGTTCTTCCTGTTCTAATGGGTGAAACGATATCTTCTATTTGTGGTAAATTGATTTGGGGTAAACCTGTTAAGTTTACAGGTGCTTGAGGCATTACAGGCACTTGTGGCATTACAGGTGCTTGCGGTAATTGTGGTAATTCAAAATCAAATAAAGAAGGTGCTTCTACTTGTTCAAGCACTTCTTCTAATGCTTTAGGCTCTACATCTTTTAATAAACCTTCTACATCAAAATCAAACAATGTTGGTCTGCCTATATCACGCAAGTCAAACTGCATAGGTGGAATAAAAGGTAAAGATGGTTCAGGTGTACCAACAGGTGCAAAAGGCATCATTGGTTCAGATGGTGCTACAGGTTCTCCGATAGTTGGAGCTACAGGCAGTACTGGTGCAGGGCCTTGGGCTATTAAGTTCAGTTGTTCTTGTGTTAAACCCATAGGTGCTTCAGGACTAAACTGTAAACCAGGTGCTACGACCTGTTCAAAAGGAATCCCACCTGCTATTTGTTGTGCGTATGCTTGACCAGTTGCTACTGGCCCTGTCGCTGGTGCTGGTTGCTTTCCTACTATTTGTCCTATTGCCATATTAGTTTGTTATTAGTTTGTCTATTTTAGCATCAAGTTTGTCTAGTTTGTCTAGTACTCTTTCAAATTCTAAATTAAAGCTAGATTTAGTTACATATTCTTTTGCAATCTCTTCTCTAGTTTTATTAAGTAAAATATCTTGTCTTTTGAGTTCAGCTTCGTTTTTTCTTATTTGATAAACTACAGGCGCAATCACCAAGGTTACAAAGATGTTCCAAACGATGTAGCCTGAGATCTCCATATCAATAAAAGTCAGTAGCTCCAGATGTGAGGGCGTGGGCTATAATTTTCCACTTCTGCGATATCCAAATGTATAAATCGTCCATTGCCTTTTTGATTAACTCCTATGCCTGTAAAACCATGTGCTATGCCTTTGTATAACACCTCTAATGCTTTTTGGTGGCTAACAGCTATATCGACTGCTAGACCTAATGCGTGTGTACCTGGCTTGCTTTTTCTAGCTTCTATAGGATGTTCAGGACATCTATAACCAGATGATATAACTAGGGGAAATCCTAGGTCATCACGCAATACTTGTAGTTTATCAATTAATTTATGATTTATCTCGTTTTTACCACAATGTTTACACTTGAATTCATCAAGTTTAAAGTTTTTCCACTTACTCATTTTTTTTCCTTGTTACTTGATCCAAAGTAAAACGATATAACTGCTGAAGCTATACCTGATAGATAACCAAGAATAAGCATGACAATATCGTCTGAACTATCATCTATTGGATAGGCTGTAATCATAAAAATATAACCAATGAAACCAACTAAGGTTAATGATCCTAAGAACTTAGGTGTCCAATCATTACTAAACTTTTCTCTAGCGTGTTGGGTATCTTGAGTTTCTAAAGAATAAATATCTATCTCAAACTGTTTCATTTGTAATTGAAAGTCTTTCTCTGCTTTTTTAAGTTCAAGCATTTGTTCGGCTGTAAGGTTGTTTATAGCTTTTTCTATTTCTACAGGAGAGTTTTTTACACCTAAGACTTGAGATAGTATTTGACCAGCTTGACCACCCAAAGGGCCACCAATCGCTGCACCGAGTGTAGGTGCTAGGCTAGTTACCAGATTCTTTATTTTGTTTAGTTTCATTTTCTTTTAATCTTCTTTCCTGCATTAACAGTTTTAATTCATGCCAACGATAAAATCTTTTATTGACATGATCCCAAAACAAGCCTTTATTTTCTTTTGGCTTTTCCATTCTTACTTTTAGCTTTTTGCCTCTTAGTATTTTCTTCCATGTACTTGCTTAATTCAGCAAAGGTTTCAAATCTAATTTTTTTCTCAGGCTTATTCACTTGTGCTTTTTAATAACTTCAAACTCAGCAGAAGTTGATGCTCCTTTGTGTGGTACAAACTTACCGTTGTTTTTCATAAGCCGATAACCTTTACCAACTTTCATAAAATGATAACCTTTTGGAGCTTTGACTTTGTTTTTCATTTTCTTTTCTTCTTACTCATTCTAAGTTTTTTAAAGTCAGCAGCCGTAATTTTATTTCTTGGCTTTGCTACTCGTGCAAGTTTCTTTTGTTTGGGTGAGTATTTTTTAAATGGCATTACTTCTTACCCTTTTTATAGCCTTTCTTCATTGGCTTCTTAACTGATTTCTTTTTTCCTTTGTGATACGGCATCTTATTTCCTTTTCTTAGATTTTTTTGGTCTTAATAAATCTGCATCTGCCTTTCTTGCACCGCCTTTACCTGTTGCAAAACTGCGAACACGGCCAGCAGCCCATTGGTGAGCAGATACGCCTGGGCGAGAACCTGAACTGTAATAAGCACCCATGCCACGTTTATAGACTTTCTCTAGGGTACTTTTAGAAATACCACTTGATTTAGAATATTTATCGATGGTTGCTTGTTTACTTGCCACTTCTAGCCCTCATTTTAGATATTCGGTTCATCATTGCTGGTGTTAATTTACCAGCTTTGTATAACCTTCTAGTTCGTTTGATTTCAGCTTCAGTTTTTTTAGGATTCTTTGAGCCTTTAACGTATTTTTTTGGAACACCTCCTTTTGTCTTAGGCACTTTCCTAAACTTACGCTTCATAACCATTGCTCTATTTTATCTTTGATGTAATCTCTGTGTTTGTCGTAGATTAGATAACCTACAAGTCCCACGAGTAAAAGTATTGTTATTATTTCCATAGTAGGATTATACCTACCATTTCTTACAAGACCAATATCTAGGGGTTAGCTTATCTGGGGGGTTGGTATCGCACTTGTGTCTAGCACGAAAAGATTTTCTTCTTTTGGGTTGATCTTTTTTGATCGTCATTTTGGGATCACCAAAGCGTACAAGTTTGACTTGATCGCCTTTCTTTGCGAGTACGGCAAACTTCTTACGCTTGCCTGGTGTTCTTTTGGGTTTGTTGTAACCGCTAAATCTTTCGCCTCTGTATGTAATTGCCATTAGTGTAAAGTTTTCTCCTCGAAACTTATGATCTCTGAGTTTTCATTTACCTGTCCACCCGACATAAGTATCATTATTTGAAGTGCATGATCTTTATTTCTAGCTTTGATCTCAGTTCCTTTATAGACCATATCTCCTTCGATTACTTCAATGTCAAATATTTTGTTGGACATTTCCTGTAAATAATCCTTGAGCTTGGTCTTTTGCACTTTGTCTGATAGTTTCTCGGTCACGCTCCATGATAGCATTTATTTCTGCTATGTTGACCTGAGTTCCATATTTAGCTAACAATTCTGCTGCTTTCAATCTAATCTGTGCTTCTTCAATATCTCTGTTTCTATCATCGTCCATGATAATCTTCATGCGATCTGTTTCTGCATCAATGATAGCTTTCTGAGCTTGGACTTGAGCTTTCTGGGCTTCAGCTTGTGCGAGTAACTCAGCAGCATCAGGCTTAGTTTCTTGCGGTGTGGGCGGAAGCGGTGGTACTTCAGTATTGATAAAGGATTCAGGATCTTTAAATCCAGCCATCTCTATCATTCTGCTAAGTGTGTTTGCGTATTGTTGTAGAGAAACCATAGGATTACTTGGCCCTAAAGTTTGTAAGATTTGTTCTTGCTTACCTGCAACTGAGCCTAAGATTGCAAACTTCTCTTCGTCTGAAGATTTAGAGATTGCAACATTAACCACTAAGTCTTTATCGGTATCCCAATATCTAGGATCAACAGGAACAAACTTACCATTAAGTCTAAAGACATCTTGTGCATTTTGATGTTTGATAACCAAGTTGTTAATCAAGGTAAATAAATCTTTCATTCCGCCTTCGGCAAAGTGTCTGCATATTAATTCGATACGACCTTGTGCGCCAGACATGGTTGCTGCTACCGCAGCTTTGGTGCTTGATTGTAAAGCATCAGCATTTAAGCCTGCTGAAGCCTTAGATACACCTGTTCTATTTTCTTTACTTTCATCTAAGTAACCAAGAACAGGGAACGCTTCCTTGCCAACAAAAGGGACTGAGAAGGGTTGTACCATTCCTGGCGCACGCACACGAATAGGCTGTCCAATGTCTGTGTTTAAGACATCATCGATGTTGACTTGTCCTTCGACAACAGCCATTCGTGGGAAAATAGAATGCCCTAACGAATCGAGTGTATCTCTCATAATTTGAGATTTTGCTGCTTGGATAGGTTTGAGGTAATCCGCAGGGCATGATCCGATTGCAGTATGCGGTTCAGGATCAGGGCAAAACATGACAATAGGTAAATCATCCCATTGCTCAACATTTAACACATGCAGTCCATCACCAACGGTGCATACTCTAATTCTTTCATCGATTCCATCACCATCAAAGTCATAGAAAAGATAATGTTCAATGTATAAAACATCTTTACCGCCTGAATCGTTACGATCTGGATAAACCATGTTATCGAAAGGATTACGGGCTTGTTGTTCATCGTAGCTTTCTGGATCAAGTGCTGTACCTGCATACGAGGCATACTCTTCTATTTCGTCTTGGTCGTAACCCATAGCAACGAGTTCTGAAACAGACTTAATCATTCGGTGTGCTACATACGAGGCAGATTTAATATCTCGTGCGTGCCTTGAAATTAAAACCTCTTCGGGTGGGATCGCCTCTAAACACACTTGGTTTTTAGCTTTGACTCTGCGAATGGTAATGTCATACATCGCAGGGATTTCTTGTACCACTTCTTCACCGCTTACAGGATCAAGCGTGGTTATGGTTTCCATGGTGACTGATTCTTCTACAATCTCAACATTCGGATCGAGTACCAAGGCTTGATACGATTGTGGATCTAAACCTGTGTATTCGTGAGTTGAAGCTGTAATTGAATCGTCCCAAAAGCCCTTAACAAAACCCGTCTTACGCACCAACGCATCTTTAAATGCAGAGTACAAAACATTGAAACCCTGATTCTTTTGTTGAACGATGTAGTTGATGTAGTCGGTTTGTTGCTCTGCCAGGGGAATATCTTCAGGGCCATTGGGTACGAACTCTACTACCTTCTTAGTGCCAAAGAATGTACGCATAATGTTTGGCAACATAAATAAAACTGTATCTCTAACATCGGTTGAAATAAATTCTGATTGTAAGGTCGAAGTAGCTTCAGGTTCATTACCAAGATAATACTCAGTTGACTCTGCTCTCTCTTCTCCGACTTGGTGGATGAAGTCTTTTGCATCATCCATTTCAGATTTAATTACACCGACTAAATCGATCATGCTTGATTCTTCATCAAGTTGCATTTCGATTTCTGCTTCGATTTCTTTAACTTTCTTTTCTGCCATATAAAATTATCCCACTCTAAATATTCTGGACTTCAGAGGTTTCTTGAAATTATAACCGAAATGTGAACCACTTCCACCAAAACTTGCAGCACTACTCGCCATGGTCAAAGCAAGTGCATCGGCTTTGTCGGGTGATTTAATTCCACGTTTTCGCATTTCGTCTTTTGATTCTATTTTTATTTTTCCACTTGAGGTATATTTATAGAGAGGCGCAGCCAATTCCGAGGCAAGCTCATCATTTTCAGGAAGTCGGCAATTACGCTGCGCCAGCCAATCTTTTACTGCAAACCAAAGTTCTGCTCTTAAATTCAAATAGTTCTTTTTAGTCGCGGGCGCTTCCGCCACGTTCACCCCGCGCACGGGGAGACCTTGCTCTGCGAGGCGATCCACTACCCCTGATCCGAGTCCAATCACATCAATTAAAATTTCAGAAGGTTGTTCAATCGCAGTTGAGTCGTCAAATTTATTTTTCACCGCACCGCAAAGTTGCATTAAGTCCATGGAGGGGAAGGTAACGATGTCGAGTACGGTATTGCCTTGGCGCACACACAGCGCGGAGTTGTCGCCACCGAAGCGGGCAACGTCTAATCCCCACACGATGGGCGCGCTCGCGCTGAGAGCTACATCTCTACCCATCGCGGATCTAATCAGTTCCATTGGCACAACGGTATCATCGTCCGCGCTTGGAAACTCTCCCATAACTTCCACGCGCGAAACGGTTGAATCCTCTCCGTACTGTTCAATCATCTTTTGGAATAATTCTTTGTCTGTACCTTCGACATCGCGAGAGTCAATCTGCTCAGTTTTCCAGAAAGCTCGTTTGGAATGGAAACTGTCGTAGAACGGCCCTGTGTTTCTTCTAGGGTTAGAGAAGGTAAACCAATACCTATTGGTAGTGGGTTCGGAAAAGAATCCCTCAGAAACGCTGTATATGGGCGCGGGGATACCTGAAGCCTCATCCATAATTAAGCAAACACCATATGAGGAGTGAATACCTGCAAACGCATCTGGATTTTCTTCAGACCATAGTTGCGCTTGTGCGTAGTAATATCCTGTATCTATTTTTAGATCGCGCACTAAGGCTTCTTCAAACCATTGTGCTGGTTTTATGGTGGTCGCTGTTTTTGCAAACCAATGTGAATGTATGGATAGCGTGAGCCACTTTCCTAATTCAGCCCATGTTCTACTTCTAAGCTGTTGTTCGGTGTTAGCGGTTACGATTATGGTTGAACCAAGTCTGGTAGATAACATCCATAAAATAATCCAAGCGACTAATGCTGATTTACCAATACCACGACCAGAGGCAACTGCAAGCCTAAACATCTCAGGCATATCAATCGCATTGTTTCTTTGGATGTGTATTGAAATTTCCCGCAAAATTTTTTCTTGCCACTTCCTTGGCCCATCAAAATGCTCAAGGGGGGTGTTAGGTTCTCCCCAAGGGAACACAAACTTTACAAAATTTAATGGATCATCTTTGATGTTCAATGACCAAATAGAGGTCATCAATTCTTTTTCTTCTTTCGGACTATATTTCACTTTCTAAAAAATCAACAAAAAATTATTTCATTAGTTTATATATACGTACACCCGCGTAGGTGGTTGACGGGGGGGTTGCTCGGAGAGTTAGAGCAATAGGCATCCGTCAACCTTTGCGCGCTAGATATACAGTAAGGGAGATAATGAGATTTAGCGCGCATACTTGCCTTTATTTATTCCTTGTCCTGTTTCTTTTGTAGGAACTGATCCCTTTTAATTCTTACTGGCTCGCTTTTGCCCTCTATTATTCTATTGTGAGCATCATTTAATACATTGGCCAAATTTAATTGATGTTGAACTTCCTGTTTATCTTGCCATCTATCGGGATCGCGATTTTTTAAAAAGAACTGGATCGCCTGGAACTCGCCTTCTTGTATTTTTTCCATAAGTTTAGAGGTAGCAACCTTTAAACCTTTCGCTTTTCCTCTCTGATATGCGTCCTCAAATTCCGCTTTTCTTTTTCTATTTCTGTCAAATGTATCCCAAGAAATCCCCAAACTACGGCAGATATCCATAACACCCATGTTTAAACTTGCTAGATGCTCTAATTGGTCATAATCAATAATAATCCTCTTTCTTCCTACTTTTTTAGGTGTTTTTTTGACCATATTATGATTATTTAAATCTTTTTTAGATGTGTTTAAACTCTCCATAACTACCGATTCTATAAGATTTCACACTATTCCCCTATATATAAAACATACTTTTTTTATATTAAGTGTTGCAATGTGTATTATTATGTGTTGTAATGTACTCATTAATCATTCAGTAAAGGAGATAAATTATGAATAACAATAAACAACTACAAGGATTATCGGATCATCAGATTCAGTTGCTAGCCCTTAAAGGTTTAGAAGCTAGAGAAGATGAAAAGAAATATTCTTTATGGCATATCGCAAAGGATATGAGGGAAGAGCTTAACGATATGCGAGATGAAATATTTGAGAATGAATATCCTGAAGAATTGGTGACGCAAATTGTTGAATCAAATATTTCTGTTTATACATATGATCAAGTGATGATCTATGCTCATAATATTAATGATCTTGAAATGTATCATGCGTTTGCGGAAGATTTCCAAGGCGCGGTCTATTATTCAATTTATGAATACTTATGCTCAAAAGCTAATAATTGGTTATGCGAGCAACAAGAAGAGGTTGTATAATGAAAGACTATATTAACCACCGCCCACAGTTAACCAGTAAAGAAAAGCGCGATCTTATAAATAAGTTTAGCGCGGACTTATTTATGGGCTTTATGACTATGTTTGTCATAGTTTCTATGGCTCTACTTGTATTTGGTTTAGAGGTGCAAAGATGAGTAACCCAAAATTAAAACAATATATATTTAGTAATGTTGTAACTGTCGTTGAAGAGACAACAATAAAAGCTAAGTCTTACGAAGATGCAGAGAATTTATTTTTATCTGGAGAAGGTGAGACGGATGAGGTCGAGCATTTTGGTGGTGATTGGGAATGTATTGATAACCCTGATGAAATGGAGGACAAAGATGATATGTGATTACTGTCAAGAATATGACCTAAAAGAATATCTATCAGCAGAAATTCGACCATACGACATATTTTGTTCACATGCTTGCATTGAGCAACATAAACAAGATATTGCTAGTGGTGAATGGGATAATCACGAGGGTGAAAACTTACGACACGAATATGCAGAAGATATTAAAAATAATTGGAAGAATTTAGATATAACCAAGGAAAAATCTTTAGAGGAGTACACACATGACACAGCATAAAGCAATGATTGAAGAGGCTAGACGATTACTTAGAAGTAAGAACGAAAACTTGCCGACACTATCTCACAACGTGCAAGACGATTTTTGGCTACACACTTACCCATGCGGGAAGGTTGTTAAATCTTTTAAGGATAAACGCAAGCGAGATATAATTATTAGGGAATCAAACCAATGACCAATTTGCTATGGCTACCGTTGTTCCTCCTTTTACTTTTATTCATATCAACGGTGGCTGTAGCTCTTTATTTAATCTTGATAGATAAATGATTACCAAAGGCGAAAACAAATACACTTTCAAACAGTATGCGCGGAAGGAAATAAGCAATTACTTAGAAGGTTTATTTGATAACCCAGGCAAACACATACCAAACTTTGATGATCTAACCTTTAACCAACAAGAGCAAGTATTAAGACATATCAGCTTATTTGAAGATCGGATAAAGAAACTTATAGGGCAACCCATAGATGAGTGAGGCAGAGGAGAGGATCATTCAAGCATTAAAGCAAGAATGGAAAAAAATGAACAAGGATCAGCTAATAGAGTTATTACTCTACTATGTGAGGCCACACACTAAACCAAGATCAAAAAACGAAGGGAGATAACATGATTAATTATCCAGGTGGATGGTTTGATGAGGAACAATTACCAACAAGAAAGGAGAAACTATGACTTTTGAAATGGCGGAATATAAATATTATTCTCATCTAAGAGATAGCGGATATGTGGGCGAATTACCCTACGCAGATAAAAATACATCCATGCAAACACCCGAGGGTGATTGGCTACTCAAAGATAGCCAAGGAGATAAAATCGCGGTGATATCCAAAGATGGTAAAGTAATAGGATGATTGGAAGTCTAACCCTAGTCGTAGCAAGCGCACTACTAATACTAATTATTATCTTTGACGATAACTTTCCTGATTGCTAGTTTGGGCGAGGGCCACTAATCTTTTCCCCCTAAAAGATGGCCCAACCCCACCAAGAGATAATGTTTCCTACCACGCGCCTGCGACTTCCTTAATCTTTTACGCTCACTCTCTAACACAATCCAAATAATCTCCTTCTCCGCTAGCTCCTGCACGCACCTGCCTGCGGTCTTACGATTGATCCCTGCCATCTGATAATAATAATTAATCGCATCATGGCTACTCATAGTCTCCCATCTGTACCGCTCAACCAAAAAGAATAAGAAATACTTAGCACCAATCGTTAAATCCCTCCTCGCGCACACGCTACGATACCATTTCCACAGCACGCGCCTTAGTTTCGCAAAGTCTTGATACTCTCTCACATCGCGCAAGCGCACGAGCGCACTCGTACTCGGATCATCAATCTCCGTTGCTACAATCCACCACAACTTATCATGTTCTGCTCTCAATGTTTCTCCCCCTCGCTCTCGCTCTCGCACTTGCGCCCAGGCGCAAACAAAGTTTCATCTTCACTTGCAACTAACCCAAAGGTTAATTCCCCGATTACGCTGAGTCCGAATCTGCGCGCGCACGCGAGCGCATCGGCATAGCTCTCGGCTCTAATTTGTAAACCGTCCCACTCTTTGC
>BCSF01000834.1_pt1 | contig 10945 bp, 4 predicted proteins | sample 1016431 | NCBI WGS metagenome assembly BCSF01 (sample SAMD00045685;SAMD00045686;SAMD00045687;SAMD00045688;SAMD00045689;SAMD00045690;SAMD00045691;SAMD00045692;SAMD00045684;SAMD00045690;SAMD00045691;SAMD00045692;SAMD00045684;SAMD00045685;SAMD00045686;SAMD00045687;SAMD00045688;SAMD00045689, study...
GCATACAACACTGCTGTAGCACTGACTGCTACTCGCTTGGCTGAGCTTAACGCTGCACAAGCTAACTACGCTGAGATCCTTGCTGGACAAGATGCAACTACTACATCTTTGTTCGCAGTTGATTACAACTACCCTAGTGGTTATGTTGATCAATTTCTGATCTCTGGTATTCTTGAGAAGTCTGATGGCACCTACCTTGTTAAGAACAACAACACTGTTATTGCCTCTGGTGTAACTGCTTTACCTGCTGGATACTCGCTAGGTATTGAGTACACTGACGAGCAACCGCTGTTGGCTGCTGAGGGTAACCGTGTCTACCAAGCTGTTCTTGAGGTAGCTGCTGCTAACACACCTGCTGAATTGGCAACTGCTCTGACCGCTATGAACACGGCTCAGACTAACTACGACAACGCAGTTACCGCAGAAGCCACAGCTAAAACTAATTATGATTCAGAAGTAACTAACTGCGTTATCTCCGCTACTCCCTCCAATGGTTACCTATATGGTGCTACGGCTGATGATATTGAGCTGCTTACTCTTAATGACTACACCTTTGTTCTTAATAAAGCAAAGACGGTAGCACTTAAAACAGCTACGTCTGCTGCTAAACCGCACGAAGCATTTGTTGTTCTTAAGGTTGTAGGTACTGGTCACTATAAGATCTTCCTTGATGGTGTAGAGCGTGCTACTTACAACGCTGGTACTGGTGGTGATGTAGACGCTATTGTTGATGATCTGAGGGGTGACATCAACGGTCAAACGTTTGGTACTACTACTTTTTCAGCTACCGTAGTTGGTCCTGGTATTTACATCAGTGCTGATGCAGCGTTTACCATTTCTGTTGTGGGTGCTCCGTCAGAAGACGCTATGTTTGTCTTCCAAGAGTCTACTCCTACCGTTGCTGATCTCCCAACCCAATGTAAAGACGGTTATGTCGTCAAAGTAGTCAACAGTGTTGATGTTGATGTTGATGACATGTACGTCAAGTTTGTAGCCGATAGCGGTGCTACTTATGGTACTGGTGTCTGGGAAGAGACGATTGCTCCTGGTATTAAGTATGAGTTTGATGAGCTGACTATGCCTCATCAACTGGTACGTCAGGCTGATGGTTCATTTACCTACGGTCCTGTTGACTGGGAAGATCGTTTAGTTGGTGATGAAACCACTAACCCTGATCCAAGCTTTGTTGGTCAGAAGATTAACAACCTGTTCTTCTACCGTAACCGCCTAGGCTTCCTGTCTAATGAGGCGGTTGTGCTCAGTCGTGCCGGTGATTACTTTAACTTTTGGGTAACTACTGCGCTCACGGTCACTGACGATGATCCGATTGACATCACTGCATCTTCTGTGCGACCTGTCAATCACCGCTTTGTCCGTCCTACCAGCGTTGGTCTTGTTTTGTTCAGCGATACTGAGCAATTTATCTTGACTACTGATGCTGACATTCTCAGCCCTAAGACAGCTAAGATTAACGAGTTGTCAAGCTATGAGTGTGATTCTCAGGTAGAGGCAGTCAACCTCGGTACTAGCCTGGCGTTTATTTCTAAGACACCGCTGTTCGCACGTCTCTATGAAATCGCTGAGATTAGTACTGATCGACCACCGATTATGACGGAACAGACTAAGATTGTTCCTGAGTTGGTACCGGAGACAGTTACCTCTCTGATTGCATCCCCTGCTCTCTCACTTGTCTCACTTGGAACGACTGGTAGCAGTACTATCTACCAGTATAAGTTCTTGGAGCAAGGACAACAACGAGCATCTGCTTGGTATAAGTGGGAGCTGACTGGTACTTTATTGGATCAATTCTTCGATGCTAACACCTACTATGCTGTTGTTACAGATGGTACTAACGTATTTGTTCAGTCCTATGACCTGACACAAGCAAATGAGGAGGGTTTCTTGACCCTTCCTACCGGTGAAAAGACCGACATTTGCCTTGACATCTGGGACGTTAACCCATACCGAACTTACGATTCTTCTGCTGACACTACTCGCATCTTCTTACCTTACGATCATATCAGTGGTAAGACGTTCTCTGTGCTGCTTCTAGGAGGCTATATAGGCGACTCTGGTGCCTTGGCTAGTGAATCGGTAGGGGCAGTACTTTACCCCACCGTAGAAGGCTCTGCAGGGGGCTATTACGTTGATGTAGACGGTGACTATCGTGGACGAGATCTGCTGATTGGTTACGTGTACACCATGACTGTTGAGCTTCCTAAGTTCTTTGTAACCCAAGCTGAGGGTCAAACTGCTACTTCTGACTTTACCTCTGATCTTATTATTCACCGTGTCAAAGTTTCCACAGGTCTCAGCGGTCCTGTGAAGTATGACGTAAGTATTACCGGCAGACCTGAGTGGAGCAATACTATTGAAGCTACTGCTCCTAACAGTTATAACTTGAATAACGTTAACATGTCTGCTGACGCTATTCACACTATTCCTATTTACCAACGCAATGAGAACTTGACGTTTAAGATTATTGGTGACACTCCGTTCCCACTTAGTCTGTTGAGTTTGAACTGGGAAGGTAAGTATAACACTGGTTTCTATAGACGCTAATGACTACATCCACCCGTGGTTTCACCTTTAAACCAGCTACCATTAACGACGTATTAGAACTAACCAGTCAAATGCTACCGAGAGGTTTGCAGGATTTTGAAAGAGTTGGACAGCATCCGGTTCTTTCACTGGCTTTGTACATTAACAGTGATGACTCCTATCTGATCTACGGACCTGATGGGAGTCTCTTTGGTGCGTATGGAGTTAGTCCAGATAACAGCTTCTGGGTACAAATGACTAATGTAGTCAAAGACAAACCTAGAACTTGGGTTAGATTTGGCTTGGCGTTAATGAAACATATAAATCGTCCTTATCTATGGACGACTATTGATATTGAAAATACCCAACTTATTAAATTAGTTAGGTTTTTAGGTTTTAAGGTTCTACGGGTGTTTCCAGATGGACCTGACAATGTTTACTCTATAGAGATTGTACGATTATGAGTTATGGTCAAATGGGGTCATTTACTGATCCTTTTGCAGGCGCTGGATCTGGTAGCTTTAATCCTCGTGGATTTGGAGGCTTACCTAATACTCCCAGCACCCCTACACCTAATCCAGCTGGTGGTGGCAGTTTCCTTTCTAATGTAAACCCCATTGGTCTTGCTCTTGGCGTCGGTCAACTTGGTTTGGGCATTGCTCAAATGATCCAAGCTGGCAAAGCCCGTGAGCAACAGGTTTACAACCAAACTTATCAAAACACACTGACCCAAAAACTTAACGAGTACGCACGTCAACAAAAGAACGAGCAGATTGCTAGTGCCTTTGGTGCTAAGCTTGACTTTGTTAAGGGTCAAATTGAAAACAACTTTCTAGCAGCTCAAGCCTCTTGGACATCTGAACAGATGCGCCTTAATGAAATCTATGGGCGAGCTGCTTTTAGAAGCCAAGCTATGCAGCGTCAACTGGCGCAAGCTGTTGGTTCTGCTGCAGCACGTGAAGTGTACGGTAAAAGTGCAAGACGTGGCGCTCTTGTCTCCACGCTTGGTGCTTACGGACGTACCCGTGCTCAGCTGGTAGAACAGCTTCTGTCTGAGAAGACTGCAACCAAGATGAGGATGGAACGCACGGAACAACAGAAACGTTCTCGTGATAAACTTGCCATCGCTCAAGTGGCTAATCTTCCTATGCCGTTTACAGCTATTGCTCAGTCACCTTCTGTTGCAGCTGGTGGTAGAGGATTAGGTATCGCAGCAAATATCATGGGCATCGGCCAACAAGCATTTAGTGCTTACCAGTCCGTCTAACATTCATAAAAATGAAAGGTTTTGAAGAACAGGATTTGTTTACAGGAGCCACGCAAGCTCAAGGGTTTGCACCCGATCAGGCACCTGACACATCCTCTTTCCTACGGGAAAACATGGGTATGATTGACCGTAACTTTGCTCAAGCAGAGTCGGTCCAGAATACTGAATTGAATGCAAAACTTCAGACCCAAATGAACGTTCTTAAGGGGTTGCAGGCTTTCTCCCCGAAAGCTATGGAACTTGCTACGAACTTGGGTAAAGCTTACATTGAAAGTGAGTACACTAAAGCTACTGCCAAAGCCCGAGCAATGGGTCCAGGTTTTAACTATGGTGTGTCTGAAGAGCAACAAAACATTTATGATCAGACCAAAGCTGCCCTTGGAAAGGAACAGCTAACAGTTAATGAGATTGCTGATGAAGCTGCCAAAAATGGTGAGCCGCTAGAAGCAATTAACTACATTAAATCTCTTCCTTACTATCAGCGCCTTCGTGCCCAAGAAATCTTCTTAGACAATAAAGGTAAGGAGTACAAGCAAGCACGTGATGCGTTCCTGATGCGAACGGACATTAACTTACGTGCAGCTGATGGTAGTGTTTTTACTCCGTCACAGATTGACGACCAAGCTGACCGTGCACAAATTGCAATGTCGGCGTTCCACCAGCTTTACATGGTAGAGTCTGGTGTTGCTGAGTTGCAGCCTAATGCTGCTGCAATGAAGTATATGTATCAGCACATGGATAAAGCTGATGCTGAATTCATCAAAGCAATCCGTGACAACCAAGCTATCAATACTTCCGAAGAGTTCCTGACTAATGCAGTCCAAGCTTTTCACCAAGACAGGGACATTAACACTTTGATCTCTAATGCTCAAGGTGCTTATAACCCTAAGACTGGTAAGCCGTACACACGTGCTCAGGCTCGGGCTTTTGCTTTGCAAACTGTTGTTGACCGGTATGCAGCCGGTGACACTGATGCACTTGACGCTCTTGAGCAGCCTGTAAGCTGGGATCCTAAGGGTCGCAGTTTCATGGAGCTGTACGAAAAAGAAATCAAAGGGGTCGATGGTGTCCTAGACAAAATTGACGCTATTGATGCTGATGAGTACAAAAACACTACAAACAAAAAGAAGCAAGAGCTGAGAGATGTTATTACTGAAACTCAAGCTTTCCTTGAGAACGCTACTGAAGAAGAGCGCAGTGATCCTCAGTTCTACACCCGTCTAAAGCAGCAATTGCGTCCTAAGTACGGTGAAGTCAACAGCGATAAGTTTGTTGACAATCTTGAAAAAGCGTATCGTCCTGACAAACTGCGTGATGAGCAGATGGATCCGCTGATGGCTAAACAAGCAGCTGTCAACGGTCTAACGGATGAATGGTTGGATGCTCACCAAATCTCTTATGACCTGCGGCGTAAGTACGCTAACGAGATTCAAGCTAGCAATGCTCTTAATCTTCCCTCCAAAAAAGATCAAGAAAAAGCTATACGCAACTTGATTCGTAATGATGCTAGCCCCGCTCCAGACGGTACAACTGCTCCTCTTGTCAACCTGATCGAAGCTGATCTTGTTAACATGTGGCGTACTAAAACCCGTGAATATATTCAGGAAGGTGCAAACCCGGCTGAAGCATCTGAACGGGCAGTTAAGTTTGTGATGGCACACTTTGAAGCCAATAGTGGTCAAAACAATCCTTCTGGTTTGTATTATAAGAACCCTAACAAAGCTTCTGAGTACACTAACTATAAGAATGAGCTAGGTAAGCGAGGTGTCAAGGCAGAGAACGTTACTCAACGTTATCACAACCTTGAGCGTCTACTCAAAGTATATGATGGTGACTTTAATAGTCTGATCAAATCTGGTCAACTGTTTAGTAAGCCAGATCTTGAGAAGATCAACACTATTATGGAGCGTGACCCGTTCCTGCTGTCTATTGATAAAAATAGCCCGCTGTTTGTCCGTGTTCAACAGGCTAAAGCTTTGTTGACTCGTAACAATCCTAACCTACCGTTCCCCAAACTTCTCGAACGCACTTACGATCTTATGGAGATGCCTGTCCCACCTGCACTGCAGGAGATCGGACCTAAGCTGGAACAACTGACTCCCAGTCAAAACCGATTCTTAAACAAGCTATTTGTTGATGGTAACGTTAGCCAGAATCAAATCAGCAGAGCTGTTACTCCTGTTAGTTCTGTTCCTTTGCGTCCTGGTAAAGAGTATGCACTGGCACAAACTGGCATGGCTGGTCTGCGTGGGTTGACTCGATCCGGTGAAGGCGGTTATACATCCATGTTCCCATCTGAAGCTTATCCTCAGATGACCAACATGACTATTCGTGAGTTAGTCGCTTTCCAAAAAGAGAAGCTTCGTGATGGACGTAAGTCTGCTGCTGTAGGCGCGTATCAATTCTTGTACCCTGAAGTCGCTGCTAAGCGTGCAGGGTTGTCTTTGGATGACAAGTTTACTCCAGAGAACCAAGACAAGATGTTTGACGCTACTCTGATGCAGAAGCGTAAGGCAATCAACGCCTACCTGACTGGTAAGAGCGACAACATTGAAGCAGCACTAGATGAGCTTGCCAAGGAATTTGCTTCGTTTGAGTATCGTGGCGGACGTAGCTACTACAACGATGGTATCAACAAAGCTAGTATTATGAGAAACAAAGCTGCAGCTGCTCTGAAGTCTGCTCGTCAAGAAATGATGAGAGGAGGCTCCTGATGTACGACAACAATCCTGATACTGATACAAGTAATCAGTTTCAAATGTCCCAGGAGGCTCTTACTAATCTGGGCGAAAACATTGAGGCTGAGAAAGCTTCTAAACAACAAATCCAAGAGTTTACAGGTCAAGCACAGCCTGAAGCAGCACAGCAACCTGCTGCCCAGGCTCAGCCTGTAGAAGACCCGGAACCGCAGCCTACCGAAGAAAAAGAAAAACTTGCACCTAAGCAAGTGGAAGAGAAAGAGAGCATGTACGCGAACTACGGTGACCGTAAACCTCTTGGTCCACTTCAGGGTCTTGTAGACTTCCTGGCTGCTCCTGGTCAAGGCTTGAATGATTACGTTATTGACGAGCTGAATAAGATCCCTGGTCTTAATCTTAAGAAGGGTCCAAAGTATCAGAATGATGTTAATCAAGCTGTACGTGAAATCTCTTCTATTGTTACTCCTACGGTTGTAATCGGTCGCAAGGCACTTCAAGCCGGTAAAGCGGCTAACCTGCGTGTTGGACATAAGCTGGGTCAAAGCCAGCTTGTTAAAACCTTGGGTGAAACTGGCGTTGCTGCTGGTACTGGTGTTTACGTTGACGCTACCAACCGTCTGAATGAGTTTGATGATAACTTTACTGGCTGGCTGAAGAATACTTGGCCTAAGACCTGGAGCTGGATTCCTGACGACATCGCTACGATGGACGGAGACAGCACTGACACTAAGCGCCTGAAGAACATTAACGAAGGTGTCTACCTGGGTGTTGGTACTGACCTATTCCAATCTACTGCTCGTCTGGTTCGTGCCCTGCGTGGCATGAAGGAAGCTACTGGTTTTATCCCTAAGGATGATACTGCTACTTCTTTCTTTGCTAAGATTAAAAAGAAGAAAGCTCTGTCTGATGACCCTGCGGTAGACACCATGTTGACTGCTGCAGAGAAACGTGAAGAGGCTCTAGATGAGCTTGGTGATTATTTGGCTGATGTTAATCCTGTTTTGGATGAGCCTATGCCTGGTATTCACACCATGTTTGATGCATCTGAAGAAGGTGTACGCTCTGTTGACGACGGTGGTGTGCTGGCTGCTGCAGCTGACCAAGCTGCTATCAACAAAAACCTTGGTAGCCGTGGTCGCCTAGCTAACATTATTAGCGAAGGTGCTCTTAAATTTATGACTAACGGCGGTGTTCCTACCCGTCGTGCAGTTATCGAAGGTTTAGCCGATACCATCAAAAACGCTGGTAAGTATGACTATGAGTACCAGCTAGGCAAGGTATCGTTTGCAGAGATTGACAAGGCAGGCGACGATTTGGTTGAAATCCTTATTGATCCACGGATGGATAAGGGTATGATCAAAGGTGTCCTTGACGAGTTTAAGAACAGTGTTGATACCCTCAAGGGTGAAGTACGTCCACTGAGTGATGTTGGCTACAATGCCGCATTCAAAGCGATCAAACGCTACATGGATGAGTACATTAACATGGATACTCTCAAAGCACAAGCGTATCTGACTACCTCTTTGGGCGGTCAAATGGCTGACTTGGCTGAGGGTGCTCGTTACATGGAAGGCGCTGATGACGCTGTATCTCGTGCACAAGAGCAGATCTTGGATCGTATGGAGTACCTGCTGGTAGAGAAGGGTATTACTTCCTATCATCGTGGTGCCGGTCTTTCCAACATTAACTTGTTTAACCGCTTTAGGATGGCTCGCAATCCTGGCGCTATGCAGGAGATTGCTGAGAACGCACGTGCTAAGACTGAGGATGCTCTGTCTGACCTGATGCAACGTGCTAAGGCAACAACCAATACCTTCCGTGAGATTGCCAAGGAACGTCCTAACTACCTGATGCCGTTGCAAATGGCGTGGGAGTTTACTGATGGTAAAATTGACACTCTCTACAAACTGAACCGCTACGCTCAGCAAAGCCTGGGTGATGTACACAAAGGTTTCATCGACGGTAACCCACAAATTGATAACGTTATCGTTCAGGGCTACTGGGCTAACATCTATAACTCTGTTCTTAGTAGTATTAGTACCCCATTAAAAGCGTTGATGGGTAACTCAGCTGGTCTGATGCTTAAGCCTACTACTGCGTTCGCCGGTGCTATGCTGCGTGGCGACGGTAAGATGCTTAGGCGTGCTTGGTTCCAGTACACTGCTATCACTGACTCTTTCTCTAAGGGTGCAGAGCATATGATGCAGGTGTTCCACAAAGCTTCTACTGATCCTACTTCTGTAGGCTACATTATGCGTGATGATATTGCGCGTAAGAACGAAGCCAAAATGGACACTTTGTTCTCTTATGCAGTTGCCGCAGAACGCGACGGTAACAGCGGTCCTATGGTTCTGTGGGAACACGCTAAGATGCTCAACGACCTAGCAGAGAATCCGATCCTTCGGTTCGGTGCTAATGCTATGACGGCTCTCGACGGTTTTACCCGTGCTGTGATGGCTAACGTTGAATCTCGTGGACGCATCTTTGACCAGTTTGTTGATGGTGATATACCGCTCAACGGTCAAACTCTTAAGGATGCTAATGAGAAATTGTATCGGGAGATGTTTGATTCTACTGGTATGATTACCGACAAAGCTGTTGACTACGCTAGCCGAGAGATTGCTCTTAACCTTGACAACGCTGGTGTGGATGCTCTTGGTGCACTAATTAACCACGTCCCTGCTATCAAACCGTTCCTGATGTTCCCTCGGACATCTGCTAACGTGTTGGCAATAGCTGATAAGTTTTCACCTATTTCTGTCTTTCAACGTGAGTACAACAAGCTTGCGTATAAGAGGTTAGATGATTTTACTGGTGAAGAAATTATTGAAGTGTTGACGGCAGCAGGTAAACCTATTGACGACAACATTGAGAATACGTTCCGCATGTATCGTGCAGAAGTATTGGGACGTAAGGCTATCGGTACTATGACTGTAGGTATGGCTGTTGGTTTGTTCCTGAACGATCGCATCCACGGCAACGGTCACTACGATACTCAACGGCAGAAGACCCGTCAAGATCTTGGCTGGAAACCCCGGTCTATCAAAGGTTTAGACGGTAAGTGGTACAGCTACGATGGTATTCCTGGTATCTCTGATTGGCTGGCTTTGACTGCTGATGTGATGGATAACTTTGATGTTATCACTGAGCAAGATGAAGGTGACATGCTGAATAAGATGGGGTTCTTGCTCTCTGCTAACTTGACTAACAAGTCTATGTTGGCTGGTGTTGAGCCTATGTTTGACGTGCTTCGCGGTAACCCCGCAGCTATTAGCCGTTGGGCAGCATCCTTTACCAGTGCTCAGGTTCCGTTTAGTGGTTTCCGTAATGAGCTGGGTCGGCTTATGTCTCCTCAGTTGCGTGAAGTTAATCAGGACTTCTTTGAACTGCTTCGTAATCGTAACAAGTTCTTGGATGCTCTGGATCCGTCTAGCGCACTACCTAACAAGTATGACTGGATTGATGGTAAACTTGTTGGCTACTCTGAAAACTTCTTTACTCGTGCTTGGAACGCTATTAGTCCCATCAAACAATATGATGAGATTAGTCCCGAGCGTCAGTATCTAGTCGATATTGAGTACGATAGCCGTCCTATCTTTAACAAAAATAGGTTTGGTGTTGAATACAGTCCTGAAGAGAAGTCTGAGCTTTACAGCCGTATTGGTCAAGATGGTAACTTTAGACGTGATCTACAAGCGATCATGAAACGTTATCCTGCTGAGATGTTCCGCAGTTCTATTAGGCAAGCTAAGACTGATCGTGCATCTAATCCTAATCTTCCTGATATTGATCCTAACCTTTGGAAAGGATTGTATCGTGAAATTAACCAAGCTTTGCGCCGAGCAAAACAAACTGCTGAGATCAACCTTAGCACCTATGAAGAGGTTCGTAACCGCAGTGCTATCAAACGTAATGATGAGTACTACCAGACTCGTGGTGAGGTTTACGCACCGATTCTTGAGAATCGTTAATCCACCCATTACCCTAAACATCTAGCGTAATGGCTACCACTTCAAATACTTTCACAGGAGATGGTTCTACTACAACCTACTCCTTTACATTTCCCTATATTCATGAAGATCACATCCGAGTAAGTCTCGACGGTGTTGATCAGCCTACAACTGCATATTTCTTTGCCAACGCTACAACTATTACGTTTAACACTGCTCCCAGTTCTAGTGTAGAGATTAAGATCTACCGTCAAACTGATCAGGAAGAGTTGGAGTCAACATTCTTTGCTGGCTCCTCTATCCGCTCACAAGACCTGAATGATAACTTCCTTCAAACTTTGTATCTTGTACAAGAGATTGCAAACACTACGATTGAAGCATCTACAGGTAACCTTGCTGATAACTCGATCACCAGTAATCTTATCGCAGCCGGAGCCGTGGCAGAGTCGGACCACAGCAGATGGTCTGTGTCCACAATTAAACTTGCT
>BCSF01000835.1_pt1 | contig 10942 bp, 6 predicted proteins | sample 1016431 | NCBI WGS metagenome assembly BCSF01 (sample SAMD00045685;SAMD00045686;SAMD00045687;SAMD00045688;SAMD00045689;SAMD00045690;SAMD00045691;SAMD00045692;SAMD00045684;SAMD00045690;SAMD00045691;SAMD00045692;SAMD00045684;SAMD00045685;SAMD00045686;SAMD00045687;SAMD00045688;SAMD00045689, study...
GGCCGCCACCGCCGTACATCATTCCACCAGACTTAGCTCCTGGTGCTGGGCTAAGAGCTCCCAAAAGCTGGACACCAGCAATTGGATCATTTATCAGTTTTCTAAAACCATCAGCACCGACACGAGCCAGTTCTTGCAGTTCAGTAGCAGCTTTTAGGTTGAACTCCAGATCTTCTTCGTCTACCTCTGCCTCAGGTTGTTCTGGTTGTTGTTGTGGTGCAGCAGGCGCTGGTTCAGGCTCAGGAGGCTTTTGATCCCAAGCTTCTGCCCAGCGCGTGTCTGCTTCTTTCTGATCTTCTACAAATTCAAGAGTTCCGTCAGGAAGCGTGATGTATGGCATTTAAACCAGATCGTTAGGGCGCTTCCTCCAAACTACTTGATATAACTTAAAAACGCTATTTGAACAACGGGATCACATTTAGCTTGAAGAACTCGTTCTGTTGCTGCTGTGGGTAGTCATGCTCCCGCTGGTCAACCCAAGGACCAGGCCAGCCAGTAGCAGGTTTTTTAAGAAGCTGTCCGTGGAGGTGTCCAGGGGCTCCAGCACCAGTACCAGACATGCCAGGAACAGAGTTCATTGGGGACTGGTCACCAGCAATCACAAGAGCTTGACCTGCATAAACCTGGTCTCCCTCTTTGTGCAGCATCACAGAGCTGTGACCCACAAGCAAACGATCACCAGCCTTGTAGCCAGGACCATCATCCTCAGCCTCAATAACTAAGGTGTTACCAAACCCTGGAACTTGTCTGGCGTACACAACCTTACCGCTGAACGGTGCAGGCATCTGGTTACGGGTCTGGACATAGTTACCACGATGAATGGTGAAGTCAAATCCGTTGTTTCCAGAATGTTCGTGGTCGTTGTCTCCTCGAGAGAGTTGCAGGTCGCTGGCTTTGTCACCAGTCTGAGCAACAGGAGACATCACAGATTTACCAAGCCTGTTCAAGCTGTCGTTGAACGCCTTGCTTGTAGGAGGCATCTTGCCACCACCTTCAGTCACAAACTGTTGAAGTTGTGTGTTGATCAGTTGTGCAGGAGTGATCTGATGATCAAAAGCATACATATAATTTCGTACACGTTGGCGTGTTTCAATACTCAGGCCCTTAGTATTACCGGTTTGTAGAGCCTTGTAAAGCTCACCAAACTGGTCCTGAGTAAACATAATCCTTTCTTTCATATAAGTCCTAGCTTTTTCTGCATCGCCAGCAAACTGTGTACGAGCAGAAATAGCCCAAGCTCCACCGTTGTCAGTGTCGTTAAGTTTGATGTCCCAACCAGTTGTTGGATTGTAATTAGATGTTCCAAGGTATGGAACCTTTGGATCCATGTACTGACCTGCTGAGTAGGTAAAATACGAATCAGCTTTGCTGTAAGCATCCCGATTGTAGTAATCGGTTTGCATCTCACTAAGAACCTTGTTTCTTTCAGCAGGGTTAGCAAGTTGTTCAGGGGTGAGAGCTGCAAGCCGTGCTCGAGCATCGTTATACGCCTCAGCACGTAATCGTCTGGCTGCTTCTTTTTGAGCAGTTTTTACCTGTTGTGGAACGTTACCTTTTTGTTGACTAACAAGAGCCCTAACGGCTGTGTCCTTATCTAGGATATTTTGAGCAACGCCATCAACAAGGTCGTCAAGAATATCTTCAGAAAATTTATCGATGTCAGGGTTAAGGAATGCAATTTCTGCTTCTTGAAACTTCTTCTTGGCGTCGTAGTAAAAATCAGTTCCTGTAAGTTTCTCTTCAAGATCTTCAGGCATCTGCACAACACCGCTTGCAATCAAGGCGTTGACAGTTTTACTAAAGGCAAGCTTTTCGTTATCAGAGAGTTTACGCTCTACTGATGGAAGCATCTTTTCAATAGCCTTTCTTGCGTCAGCAACGTTAAGACCATCAGGAAGCGTAGCTGGGTCAAGCTGCTCAAGAAGCTCGTTTCGTTTTGCAACGATGTCGTCGTTACTAGGGTTAGGGTTACCGGCGTACCATTCTTTAATAGAACGATCCCTGTTCAAGATATATTCAGCCTTAATACCTTGCAGCTCTTTTGTACCAGCCTGCTCAATCTTGTTGTAAACCTGCATCTGGTTAAGCAGACCTGCTTGCAGCGCCTCACGAAGAGTTGTGCGCTTTCCTTGTGCGTTAGTTTGCACTAAATCAAGTAGGTTTACACCGTCGCTAGTTTTGACCTTACCAAGAGCTTCAAGGTAGCTCCTGTATGTAAGTTGAGAAGCAAGATCGTTTTCTTGATCACCGTCCAGGTCGATGAAAACCTCAGGAAGCACGTCAAACAAAATCTTGTTTGCTGTGCGTTCGTCCATCAAGTATTGACCAGTTGCTGACTCAAAGAATTTACCAAGAGCAACCTCAACTGCTTGGTCACCAATAGTCAGACCAGTTTTACCACCTTGCTGCGACAGCTTGCTGCTAGTAATTAGTGAGTCCCTAACTACTTCAGCCAGACCTGTAATACGAGTCTCGTCCTTACGCTTGACTTGCTCTTTAGCTACAAGCTTGTTGATCTCTACTTTAGTTTGAGCAATTAGGGGATCAATTTTGGCTGCAACGTAATCAGCAGGAAGGTTTGCGTATGCCTTCTTAAGTTCGTTTGCCTTTTGCGTAATGGCTACAGCACGGTCTGCTGGATCTTCCATGTAGGAAAGACTCTCAGCAGAGTCCTGACCCCAGGCAGCCAAATCAATGGCAATCTGGTTACCAGCTTCTGTTGCTTTGTTTCCGTAGTAAAAGAAGTTGACGTAAGGGTTACGGAGCTGTGTCTCTCTAGCAGCTTCAAACTGCTTACGACGCTTCAGTTCTTCTGCTTCCTGACCAAGCTCAGCCGTATCACTAAGAGCAGTGGCTTCCTTTTCAATAAGATCTTCTGCTTGTCTCTTCTTTTTCTTGATGTAGTCCTCGCGCATCATGTCGATGGAGCGATCAAACACCCCCTGGTCCTGCAAGAACGAAGCAATCTTTTGAATAGTTTCTTGACCCCGCGTATCTGGCACATAGTTACGCATGTCCAGCAACTGACCACCAACCTGAACTGGTTCGTCAGCCGGACGAGCAGGTGCTGCAAGTTCTGTAGGAGCCTCAGGACGAGCTACTTGCTCACGAATCTGACGCTGGGGAGTGATGCCAAAACTGTTAGTCATTCTTCGGAGTCGTCAGCAGAGGGAAGGGAATCTTTATAGTCCATCAAGGTGTTAATAGCAGTCTCACCAATGCTCAAAGCAAGGGCACTACCGCTAGGACCTTGGACCTTAGCAGGCTCAATTGCTGTAATTTTAGCTGGAGCCATTGGTTTGATTGGATCAGCAATCGGTTGCGGTGTATAGAACTTGGCTGAGTTAACAGTGTTCTGACGTGCCACTTCAAGAGCCTGTGCTGCTGATTGCTTATCAGCAATACGGAACTCACGAGTGATCTGACGGTTGCTGAGGTTTGTCAGATACCTTTGGTTGTACTGGTTATTCAGTCGAGTTACGGTGCGACCAACCTGACCTGTAGCTGCTTTCTTGTTTTCTTTGACAAACTTATCAATCATCAAAGTGTTCATCCGCATCTCATCGCGGGCTTCTTCTTCGTAAAAACGACCCTCAAGATCTACCAACTGACGTGCAAAGTTCTCAGTAGCAGCAGTGCTGACCTCTCCTTTGAAGGTAGCGGCTTGCTTCTGTAGATCAGTTTGATACTGCCTAAACTTACTTACATAATCAGAAGACCTGTACCAAGACCTCAGTTGGTATTCGTACTGTCGATAATTTTCTCGGTTGGTTTGCGCCCACTGAGTCCAGTACTGTCGTTGACGCTCTGCTGTCTGAATCTGAGCTCTAGCCTTGGCTTCTTGGTAGCCAAAAATTTGAGTGGCAATTTTGAGACCACCAGTGGCAAGAGATGTCACACCTTCAAAGTTGTCCCAAAAGCCGGATTCTGTTGGTGTAGATGATGAGTCCTTTTCTTCAGCCATTAGCCAAACTTCCTCGCAACGTCAAAATACAGACCAGTCCACTCAATAGCAATGAACTTAGCCTGGTCAATGCTGTTGTTCACTAGCTCTACTGTAACTTGGTCGTTCTTGCTTTGGATATGAGCTCTAAATTTAGACTGCTCAAAATCCTGTTCAGCACTAATTACGATGTTGCCGTTGAGTGGATCCCGTCGGTCAAACTCGTAAGTAACCTTATCTCTGTGTTTAGGAGTGACTTCGACTGCAAAGTACCGTGCATCGTTGTAATAAGTATCCATATATCGAAGCTGCAAACGACCAGTACGGTTGCCAATAAAAGTGTTGTCGGTAGCCGTTCTGGTGTAAGGCATGAGTTTGGGCGGCTGAAACTTGAACGTAAATTGCTCACCAAAGACCCAAGAACTGCTAGAAAAATCTCCCAAGCTGTCACAGACAAAGCTTGTAACACCAGCAGCAACAGCCTTAGCGACGACCCAACGCTTTGAACTTTCTGACGCATCGCTTGCATCTTTCTTAATAACCACAAACTGACTTACATTAGCTGTCCTGTAGGGCAGGTTGACTGTGGTCTTGTTGGTAGCTGCGTTGTAGGTAAACGTTACAGCACCCAGGTCAGTAGTAATACTGTTAGAAAGCTGACGGTCCAGAAGAAACAGGCTATTGGGGTTTTGAGGAGGTCGAGAAGCATTGATACCCTCTAGGTAGTACTCGTCAGTTCCATTGTTGTCGTACTTGCTGAGGGTGTACAAGGTACCCTCAATAAAGTCGCACCAGTACAGCTCTTTATTGGGGAAGGTCCACTTGCTCCAGGCGTTCTGTCGGTTGGTTAGTGAGCCACCAGAGGCTTCCCAATAGAACTGGTAAACATACAGAGCGTCAGGATCATCCTTGCTAAGAGCGACCAGGTACTGGTCAGTACGGCTAACAGCAAGCGAGTCCAGGTCCTTTGGAATGTACTTGGGTACCGTCTCTGTGATCACGGCTGTCTGACCCAGGTTGATACCAACGGTTCGGTCAGTAGTGATGAAGGTGTGCAGACCAGTGAAGTCACCTTCTTTTACTGGGAAGATAACCTGAGGTCCCACCTGCTGTGGCTTGACCTTGGCTTCCATACTGATGGAGCTGATCCTACCCACAGAAGCTGTCTCAGGACTGAACGTAACGTTGTCACCTGAGTAGAGACGGAACTGGTTCTCGTTGGAGAACAGCACAAGTTCGTCCTGCTGCTGCAGTGCATAGTTCAGCACAGCAACGTCGTTACTGACAGCCGTCAAATCAATGGTGTCAGCGTCGACAACAGCAAGAGCTGATTGCTGCCAGAAGTTGTAGTAAGCACCAGCCTCACTGAGGATGACGTTTTCCCCGCTTACAAAGCCCAGGCGGTTTTTAAAGAACACAACATCGTTGATGCTGTGGTCTACAAACGAGGGTCCTGGTAGTTCGTCTTCATCTCCTGCAAGGCGCTCAGTCCATCCAGCAATATCAAACGAGGTGCTGCCGTCAGTGTAAGTAGTGCCGCTAAAAGGTTGGAACGTAAAACGCACCAGGCCGTTATCGTTCCTGTAGTAGATAAAGGCATGAGGCATCGTGTTGTCGTCAAACTTGCCTCGAGTACCCCAGCCTGAGCTCTCTTCCCACACACCTCGGTTAAAGGTACCGTTAGTTGTCGTACCTTCTGCGTTGAACTTGAGGTAGTAAGAGCTCTGATCAGACGTACCATCTGGAGCCACCAGTACGGTGTAACCGTGCCAAGACGCATCAGGCAGGTTTACAAGACTGGTCACCTGATCAGCAAACCCGTCCATCAACGTGTTGCCTCGAGCGTCACTAATTACAAGTTTTTTAATATATCTATTTGCATTTGCAAGAGAGATAAGAATCTGAGAATTTTGTCGCGTAAGGGTAAGCTCGTTGTGGATGTCAGTTTGCTCCAGACCTTCACCAAGGGTCAAGGATTGACTACCGTTTGCAGTGGCGTTTACTGCTGCACCTGCTTCGTTTACAAGTGTAAAACTTGTAGCGGCTACAGAACCAACAAAAGTGTTGGCAGGAATACCAGTTCCAGTAACAAGCTCGCCTGAATGGACAAACGCTATATCTGCTGCTGTAACGCTAGTAACAGTAGAACTGCCGATTGTTGTTGTGCCGCTAATAGTATCTGAGTTGCTGATTAGCTTTGCAGCAATAGTCTCACTGCTTACAACAATTGGGTTGCCACTACCATCTGTCAAAGAGGGCGTGGTGTGGTTGCCAGTAATAACGTCGTCGTTATCTAGCGTTAATTCAATTCTGTATTGAGTGTCGTAGCTAACGAGCTTAACGTTGACCTGAGCTTTAGTAGGTCTGTAAACGTTACTGATCTCAGAAATGTTATATCGAGTCAGCGTCTCTGTGCTGTCGTATTCAACTTCTTTTTGGATGTTAGTGATAAACACATAATCTTGAAACGACGTAGCCCTAAAGCGATCACGAGCCCGCCCAGTGCCACGTAGATACTCAAGATTTGCTGACGTGATGTTTGCAAAAGATTGCTCTTCAGGAACAACAGTAGGCAAGGTACCACTGATGGGCTCTACATTAGACACGCCAGTGACAAACGTAAAGCTTGATTCAATAGTTAGGGATACACCAGTAGCTGTTGCAGTAGCGTCTTTATCAAGAGTGATGCGGCTGTTAGATGTATCAATATCAACAATCTTGGCTCCTGTAGGAATACCACTGCCGCTAACACCTGCACCTACAAACAGGTCTGTCATGGAGTTGACAGAAGCTATGACAGCAGAGTTGTTGGTGGTGTTACCAGTGCGGCTGACTGTTCTACTATCATCAACCACCATCAAAATAAACCGCTCATCAGTACTGCGGTTGTAGGTAAACACCCAAGACTCGTCCCACTTCAACGGAGCCGTCAGGGTGTTGCCACCGTTGTTTTGAGTAAGCGTATCAATACGTTTGAGAGGCACAGACCCCAAACGTTTCTTCAGTCCTTCAACCAGATCGCAGTTAGCGTTCTCAAGAACTTTTGCAAAACCTGGCAGCACAAAACTGTCAGCCTGTTGGTTTACGCCTTTGTTAAGTGGACCAATGATTTGGCTATAAAGTTCTTTCGACATTAGCGGCTCAAGATGTCAGGACCAAAGTTAGTAGTAACGCGGCCACCGTACATATCATCCGGACCGCTAATAAAGTTATAGTTTTGTGCCATGTCTTCAGTACGCTTAAGAATCTGAAGAGCGTTAGCTTCGTCTTCCTGAGTGTAAGACTCAATACTAGATGAGGTTACAGCACGGTTTGCAAAGATCCGACCAGCACGGATCATGATGTAGCGACGACCAGTTTCAGGGATACTGTCCCACACCAGTTCTTCTACAAGCTCAGCAACAAGGTCACTGTTGTTGCCAGTCATTGCAACACCAAGACTGGTGCGAAGGTCGTAGGTATTTTTGATCCGGTCAAACAGCCTCAATCCACGAAGTACAAACCGCTGCGTCGGATAAGTGAGTGGGTTGAACCGTACAGCAAGAGTGTTCCCAGGAAGTTGGGACTGACCAGTAGAAGCGTCCAGAGGAATGGAGTCATAGAGCATTGTGTTCCAAGACCAGCCTGCACCTTGAACTTCGCGGCTTACTTCATCCAAGGTCCGCTCTGCCAGGCTAGCGTCACCAGTCAAGGGTGGGTTTAGGGAGTTAACAGGAGCCTCACCGATAATGGCGAGAAGCGTATTAACTGCACTTAATTTAGATGTCGCCATTAAAAAAGGGGAAACATTTCTGCTTCCCCCATTGTATTGGTAATTAGTAAGAAGTAATTATCAATAGGGATTGCCGTCGTGCAGCAGGCTGACGCAGCACTCAGGACGCAGGATGCCGTGACCCACAGCGTAGGAAGCGACCATCATGGTGGACTGAGTCATTGCCTTGTACTCGTTGCCGGTCATCTGCATGGACACGTCCTTCAGAGAGACGGTACCCACGGCTTCCTTGGTGAAGCACAGACCGAAGCAGTTGGCGATGGAGCTGGTGTTGCCCTGCTCGTCCTGGTAGTAGTCGTTACGACCAGCAGCGGCCTGACCATCGGAACCGTCGCGGCCGTTGGTGTAGTTAGGACGCTCACCACGGGTGGTGGAGGACTGGTTGCTCAGACCAACGTAGGACTGACCATCGGTGTAGGAGTTGATGCCCAGGTGGTTGGAGGTGGTCAGGCGGAAGCCTGCAACCTGTGCCACGCGGTTCTCACCGAAGCTACCGTTGGAGCCAGTGCCACCGTTGAAGTCAACGTTGATGGCGCGGTCCGAAGCCAGCACATCGTAGTAAGCACCAGGAGACAGAACGCAGACACGTCCTTCCTTAGGAGCATCCTTCTCGTCCAGAGACTGGCAAGCCTTGAACAGGTTCTCAACGATGAGGTCGCCGCGAGCGTTGCGGTCAGAAGCACCGTTGAGGTCAATGCCGGTGTAGGAGGTACCACCAGGCAGGGAGTTGAGAACGAACACGCGCTCACCGACGGTGAAGGCAGCGTTGGAGCCAGTACCGATGGCAGAGATCGGGCTGATACCGAAGGTGGCAGCACCGTTGGTAGGAGCGGTGGTGATGACGGCGTATGCACCGGAATCTTCACCGTAGACAACCTCACCAACAGCCCAGTAGGAGAGCTCAGCGGTAGCGAAGTTGGCGCTCAGGGTAACAGTGGTACCGGACACGGAAGCGTAGGTACCGCCTGCAAGCTGGAAACGCTTGGAATCCCAGTCCTTGACGCGACCATCAGACTCAGAAGCGGTCAGAAGGGTGCGAGCAAGACGCTGGTCATAGGCCCTGGCGAGAGCCCGTCCCAATTCCGTGCTATAGATCGAGCGAACATCCCAATGCAGTTTGGCCTCATCGAGGTCATAGATGCTAGCGTCGGCGATCAGCAGGTCATCGATGGTGATGATCTTTTCGCCGATCATTCCTTTGTTGCCCTGACCGGTGATCCAGTCACCAGGACGATGGAAGCGGCTGCTGAAACGACCCGTGATGGGGAAGCTTGCACTCTTACCAGAAGAGATGCTGCGCTTCATGGTCAGATCTTTGAAGATCGTCTCACGGTTGAAGGTGGTCAGAACTTCCCCAGAGAAGATTTTGAGAAAGTTAGCGTTTTCACGCTCGTAGTTGCCGGAGGCAGAACCAGCGTTGTACTGAACGCTGTTAATACTACCCAACCGGCCAAGAGATGCAAAATCAGGCATTTCTAAGTTTGGTTGAAAAGTTACTGCGCGTTCGCTCGACTGTTGTTATCGCCTCAGCGGCAACAATGTTACGTTCGCTATTTAAATATTAACCCCTAGGGCCAAGAACGTCGCTACGGACTAGCTTGTCTTGTACATCTTGGGTGTAAGCACTGTCCTTCAGATAACGAGGATCACTCATTGCGTTCATAACTTCTGAAGTTGAACGGAACACATCGTTACTGTTGGCAGACAGTTTGCCACCAAGAAGTTGAGGTTCAGAACCTGCGTTCTCTGCGTAGGCGTAGTACAGAGATTGCAAAGCGTTACGAGCTCGGTAGTAGTCACCGCTGTTTACTTCACGGTTATACGCTTCAAGCTCAGCTTCATCGAGGTTCTCCCGAGCCCACTGCTGAGCACCTTCAAAGTTCTCAGAACCTCCGATGCTTTCAACAATAGTTTGCTCTTGCTCTTCTGAAAGGACCTGGACTTCCTGATCCTGTTCGTCAGTTTCCTCGACAGATTCTTCAACCTGCTCGCCAGAACCAAGCTTCTTTTCCAGCTCCTGGTAGGCCTTGAGAAGCTCATCAGGATTGCGGAACTTGCCTCCGATGAGATCCTCATCTGGCTGTTCCTGCTGCTGGTTTTCTGCTTCCAGCGTTTGAAGATCTTGCTCGTTGTACGGCCCAGTTTCCTGCGAGAGAACGCCATCAGCTACAACTTCCATGATCAACCAATACGAACGCTGAGGTCAGGGTACACGGAAACAGGACGCTTCTGCCGAATGGCTTTCACGTACTGCTCATAAACCTCAGGTTTTTCTGTCTTAAGTTTTTCAATACGAAGTTGCAGCTCAGTCTTCTTGGGCTCTTCTTTAGGAGCCGGGGCTGGCTTCTTGCTCGGTCCGGATTGAGTCATTTTCAGCTTTGACAAGTGCGGCTTGTTTAGCAGGATCGTTATTAGGATCCTGTGCAGCCATTTGTTGCTGCATCATCATAGCTTGTTGTTGCTCTTCCATTGCAAGTTGCTCTTCAGACTTAATCAGCTTGTAAGTATCAAGTCCGTCAGCAGCAGCAAGACGAGTAATAAGTTCTCGGTTGTTTACAAAACGAGACATAGTTTCAGGACCCACAGTTTGTGCCAGGGTCTGCAAGAACTCAATCAGTTTTGCTTTGTCGTTACCACGACCCAAGGCATCAAGACCTGTGGTGATCTGTGGTTTGACAACGTCCTTGGGCAGTTTGGGTAGACGCTTCTGACGCTCCATGAGAGCCATCTTGCGCTTGACCAGGGGAAGCTGCAGCTCAACAGACAGCACGGAGTAGACCCCACCGAGGCCGGATTCGAGTTCTTGTGCGACCATCCGGATTTCTTCGGCCGTGACGCGGTCCCGACCAGAAGCACCAGCTTGGATTGCACTGTTGAGCAGGAACGCAAAACTCAGGCGCTGCTCAATACGAGCAATGGTGTTGAGAGCAACGGTCAGGTCGGCTTGTTTCTGCATCTGCAGAGGAGCCACATCATTCGGGTTGCCTGCCACAATTGATCCATTGGCAGCCCGAGCAAGTGCATCAGGTCGAGTAGTACCGTTCGGGTTACAGAGGAAGATGATCTTGGCTGCTGCTGCACTGCCTTCAACGATTGCTTTTGACAGGTACTCAAGGCTCTTCAGATCTCCCAGGAGCTCCTCACAATATCCTCGACCGTAGGATTCATGAGCCACGCGGAACATGCGAAGCGGGATCCAAGGGCTCTTCTCAATCTCTGCTGAGCCC
>BCSF01000836.1_pt1 | contig 10928 bp, 13 predicted proteins | sample 1016431 | NCBI WGS metagenome assembly BCSF01 (sample SAMD00045685;SAMD00045686;SAMD00045687;SAMD00045688;SAMD00045689;SAMD00045690;SAMD00045691;SAMD00045692;SAMD00045684;SAMD00045690;SAMD00045691;SAMD00045692;SAMD00045684;SAMD00045685;SAMD00045686;SAMD00045687;SAMD00045688;SAMD00045689, study...
TGATCTTTGTGCTTCCACAAACGCTTCATCAGATACCTCGACCTCTGTGTTCAGAGTCTCAAGTTCTGATTCTAATGCGGCAATTCTTGATTCTGTGGCGCTTACACTGGCAGAGAATGCAGATGTTTCCTGCTCGCCCTGTCTCAAAGATTCCAGAGTTTCATCGAATGTTTCATTGAATGCGTCAATAGCATTAAGCGGATCTCTGGCAGCAGCCGCGACCGCTGTCCATGTTGCAACTGCTTGATTCTGGACATCCCTGAACAGCCCAGAAATCGCATCCAGGGCCGGAGCGAATGCTCCCATCAAATAAAGTTTCAGTTTATTCCATGCTATTTCAATGTTTATGGCTGATTTTGTTGCTGCGGAAGTGATTGAGTCCCATTTTGCAATGATCACAACCGCTGCCGTGGTTATTGCGCTGGCAACAAAAGCAATCGGATTCGCTTTTATTGCCATATTCAACGCAATGACAGCCGCTTTAATCTTTCCAAATCCGCTGATTATTGATGCGGCTATTGATCCAGCGCTGAAAGCAACCATCCCAGCTGTAACAGCTGCGAGAGCGATCCCGAGCAAATCAAGATTATCAGTTATTGCGGCAATCGCTGTGCTGGCAATTCCTATGGCTCCAGCGAATAATTTGATACCACCAACATCACCAATTTTGAGAAATAATTTGGTTACCTGGTCGGATAAATTAGACAGAAGTCCTGGCAAGCGTTTCATCTGATCTTCCATCGCGCCACCGAAATTCACTTCGCCAATTCCGAGCAAATAATTCTGAATTTCTTCGGCATTCTTGCCGACTGTAGTGGTCACTCCCTGGAAAGTGAATGAAACTTGATCTGCCTGCGTTTTGGCTTTGATGCCAAATTCCTTCAATCGCTCAAATTCACCTGTTGAAGCATCTGCGACCGCTTCAATCATCTGCATCATATCCTTGCCCATCGCCGCAGCAGTATTCCCGTAGGATGCTAATGCACGCTCCGATGGATCAAGCCCCAGAGCGGTCAGCTTGGTAAATGCTTCAACAGATTGATCTAACGTGAATGGAGTAGTTGACGCAAAGCCCAGAAGTTTATCGAATGCGAATGCTGCATTCTCTGTGCTTCCCGTCATGGTGACCAGAGATCCCTTCAGACGCTCTGTCTGGGTCACTGTGTTGCGAAAAGAATTGATTAATGCACCAACGCCCAAAGCAGCCATCGCAGTTCCAAGCAGCTTCACAGCGCTTGTAGTGCCTTGATAGCTTTTGGTCATGCTGTCATTGGCAGCATTTACATCTTTGCCGACTTTCGTCCCGGTGCGACCAAGTTTGCCAATTTCATCATTAGCAGATTTGACTTCCCGAGTGTCAACTTTGATTTGTATCGTCGCCAGATCCATGCTTATCCTTTATCACAACTTGCCGCAGTGCGGATTTCATCGATGTAGCAATGCGCTGATTCTCTTTGGCATTGCGATATGGCGCTGGAGCGTCTTGGTTGTCGTATTTTACCACAGAACCCGCATATACAGCGGAAAGCCGCTTCAGTGTCTCAGCTTCCCATGATGTTATGGGCATTCTGGTGCGCTGTACGAACGCATCCATTTCTTGCCATGTAATGCTTTGGACGCCTGAACCATTGTTGATGGCTACTCCCAGGCGACTGAGCAATTCGATTAGATAGGCAAACGGCTCCACATCTGGGAACCGTTCGGCTATCGAGTCGCTTTCAAGATACTCAATTCTCGGATTTGGCTGGTCTTTGGCTCTGGTGTTTAGCCAGGCCCACTGCCGGACATATAGTTCCAGCAGCGCAGTTATTTCAAAAAATAGCTGGCGCGATCCCCCGCAGCCTCGACCAATTGCTCTGCAATCCAGTTCCGCTTCTCATATAACATCTGCGCGTTCTCTTTGTTGCACTTCAGAGCTTCGCCGTCGAACTCGATGTTTTTTGTCCACTTTACCGTGCATTCGCTGAGTATTTCATACAACGCATTCTCCAGCGCACTGGGCGGTACATTCTTGCCCTTGTAACGATTGGCGTTTTTGGTGTTGATCCGCTTCGCAGCGGTCTGCCAAACCTCGCTATCTTTACCCAAGACAGTTATGACCAAGTGATCCCCGTTTTCATCGATGATGTTATCTCCGGTGACCGGGTGCTGTAGTGATACGTCGATGCCGTTCTCTGCGGCAGCTTGCAGATCAATGTTTGCCAAATCCATGAATTAATTACCTTTTTTATTAAGCGGCTACGTTTACTGGTGCGCGAGTCAGTTCAAGCGTAACAGTGTCTTGCTTGATGCTGTCTGAGCCGCCAGCGTTGATTTGATAAGACATAACCAGGGCGGTGAAGTAATCATCCTCGCCATCCGGGTATGTGATAGCAATCGCAATCTCAGAATCGCTGGTGTGAGCAGTTTTCAGTGCTGCCTGGCCAGTGTCAGACGCATCAGCTGCGAAAGTCAGCGTCAGAGTGCCATCATTGATGGAACCCTTGCGCTTTGTTACACGGCGCTCGCCAAGCGGATTGTGAGTGATCAAGTTATAAACAGAACCGAAAGCGGGAATCTCAGTGATCTCGCCGACAGTTGTGAATGAAAGCGATGGATAGCCTGTGCCACTGTCGCTGTCAAAAGTAGTCGGCAGAGTTGTTGACATGCCGAGCGTAGTTCCTGCGGATGTTTGAATAGCCATGATATAGCTCCTGTTGAATCAATTACTTTGCGGCAGCTTTCAAATTCTTGGCAAGCAGCCGGTTAAAATTTTGTAAATTGCGCCTGACCATCCCTTGCGGAGCCTGGTCAGAATAGCCATATTCCAGCCTTCGGATATATGGCACGTTATTCGTGAAAAAAAATGTGTTACCAATCGCCGCACTTGCTGCCTGGCTCAACTGAACAATCGCCGCGCCTTCACTGGTTCGGCTCAGTTCGCTGCCAGCAGCAGAGTTCACGCTCGCTTGCCAGTTTCCTCTGGCTCGCCCAGTATCGACCGGCGTTTCCTTGATTATGGCAGTGCCAACTTCAAACAAAGTCGCCCGGATGCCTTCACTGAGAACCCTGTCCAGTTTCTGCGATATCTTCTGCCAATCAGATTCAAAACTCACGCAAAAGCCCGCCATTCAACAGTAACCGGGATATTGTACCAATTATCCTCGATCACCGCGCCATTGACGCGAGTCTGGACAATTTTCACAGTCACCCCGTTGTATGTATATTCTGCGCCACGCGGAAAGTGTAAAGATAAAAGCCTGGCCTGCTCCTGGGCGTCGAATCTGCGATCCCCACGGCCATCGGCCACAGTTATCTGATAGATGCCTTCGTAATCGTCTGAACTGGCATGCGAAACGCCGACAATTGCCTTGATATTCGGCAGAAACGCTTCCTGCAAATACAAACTGCCTTCTGTCGGCTCATACGGCGTGTTTTCATACGCTATCGGCGGCTCTCCAGCGGTCTGGAATGCCTTCAATCGCACCGAAAGTGCCGTATTTATGTCTTTTTCTGCTGCGCTCATATTCTCAACTGGCAAATATAGATGATATTTGTCCCTGCCGGGTTAATTTGCTGAACATTCATCACGCGGAAAGTCTTGCTGTTGACCACGACCGTCCAATCCGGTTGCGGCTCGGTTGCCACGTTATTCGCAATCAATCTGAGATCAGACGCCAGAACCGTTTCTCCGTCGATCTCAGCCTTTTGGAAGTTTGTGGCTATTCCGTATCCAGTGACCGTTTCGGTGCTTCCAGAACTCGTCACAGTGCCTGTGGCGGGGTCTATAACAGCGCCGCTGGTATAGCTGAAAGTGATGGTCTGCCCATTGTCTTTGAGCAGAGTATCGGCTCTGGATTGCAGGGCGGTGTAGTTGATCGCCATGATCTAGGCCCTGATTGTGCTGAAATTGTTGCCCATTGAACTGCTGGTGACCAATTTCCGCATGATATTGCCGATGCTGCGGATGATTACCGATGGGCCAGCGTTGTCCATGTACTCGATTTCCAATACATCGACCACCTCTCGCTTTACAGAGCGATCCAGAGTCGATAATGGGTCATTCCCTTGCATGATTGAGATTGCGATTGTGATCTGCGCATCCTTGACCAGCTGCGGAATGGCGTCTGAGTCAGTCAGATAGCCATCGAGCCAGAAGTCAGAGCGCGGGAATTGCAGCGACTGCGTTTCAATGAACTTGATGCCCTTGAATGGCTGTTGCTCAAAATAATCCATCGCCAGGATCAGCAACTCCGATTCATCACCGTATGTGCTGGTGATGGTGATATTTCTATCGGAGCAGAATTGCTGAAATTCAGCGACAGTCACATAAGTGTTTGCGCCGGATACGATTGATCCATTTTCGACAATGAGAGTCGCCATATTTGCTCACCACATAGGAAAGCGGGCAGCAAGCGCCACCCGCGTTTCCATTTCAGACAATTTAGCCCAGAAGTACAGCCATGTGCTCTGGCTTGATGGCAGAAACGCCCCATGCCAGTGCGACTTCAAAGTGAACTTGTCGATATTCTTTGTACATGCTCACTTCAAAAGTGATGCCAGATCGTGGATCAGTCATCAGCATAACATCTTCAGCCAGATCGCCTTCCTCTGGTCGCGCTGGTGCGCGGGTAACCAGAACAATGGCAGATCGGTTGAAAGCCATGTTTGCAGCGAAATCATTGCCAACAGTGATGGCGGTTGCTGATGCAGCAATGGCAACCTTCAGACCAGGCGCAGCGATTGTGATGGTTCCACCACCAGAAACGTCTGCATCGCCAGAAGTGACCAGATACTTGTTATCGTCGCCAGCAAAAGTGATCACATCACCAGCAACGATTGTGCCGGTTCCGGCAGAAGCCAGAGTGATTTCAGTTGCGCCAACAGCATAACCAGAATCGTCAGTTGTGGCAGATGTTGCAGTGCCTTTGGTGTGTGCATTGATCTGTGCTGATTCACGGATATCCATGCCAGCAGTTGAAAGCATTACGCCCTGGCGCAGCAGAGAATCATTTCCCTGTACGTCAACACGGCTTTGCTTGCCAAGCATGTTCGCACCGGCAGCTGAACTAACGACCAGCTGATTGTTGGTCAGCGGAGCGCCGTTGTCTTTCAGGATTTCCAAAGCAAAAGAAGCATCGGTGAAATCGCCAGCAGTACCGAATGGAGTAGTTCCAGCAGTACCGTATGCGCGAGATGCACTAGAGTACAGAGCAGCGATGTCGGCTTCGACTTCGTTGCAAAGAGTACGCATGCCTTGAGCGAACTGGTCACGCAGAACATTCTGGTAGCCAGGGCCATTTGCGTTCAGACCGCGCTGCTCTTCGCCGTTGTAGCGAATAGCCACACCGCGAGACTTGCTGATGCTCAGAGTCTTGTTGCCGATGGTCTGGTCGCCAGTATCGGGCGCTTTCTGCGCTGGAGTGATATCTGCGGCAGATGCTGCTGGAGCAACCGCGCTGCGGATAGTTTGGCCCTTTGCGGCTCTTTCAGCAGATGCGTTCAGAGTCACAGCAGGGATCAAGCCAACCAGTTCCCGAGAGACTGTATCAAGAGCCTCGTAAAGATCTGGTGTTAAGTTTGTCAGAGTATTAGCCATGATGAAATTACCTTGTCGGGATTAATCTTCAATTGCCCCGCCGTCTTTGATAAATGACATTTTCCGATCTGGAGTCATCCGGTCAAATTCGGCACGACTGATTTGTTTCGCAGCCCCGCTGCTTGATGAACTCGATGCGCCACCCCCGGTAGCACTTGAGCCGTCCACTAAGAATGGAAATTCTTTCTTCAAGTGATCCATTAAAGCGGCAGAATCAACTTCCATGCCGCCGATTAAAAATTGTACACGCTCACCGTCATGCCGAGCATATTTTGAAGCGTAGTCGCTCAAAACCTCGGCTCGCTTGGCATCAGACTTCGCAAGCCGCGCACCAATCTGCGCAGATGCGGCGTCGATATCCTTTTGCTGTATTTTAGCAGTAAATTCTTTCAGTTCATTGTCTTTTTCGGCAAGTCTGCTCTGCGCTTGCTCCCAAAGAGTTTTGAACTCGCCTTTTTCTTTGGCGATATCTTCTTCCTGCTGGGCTTTCATTTCCTCCAGTTGCTTGGCTTTGCGCTTTGCTTCCTTCGCTTCATCCATCAACTGTTCGACTTTGTTTTTTAGCCCGGTTGTGTCCTCTGGCTGTGGCATCCCGGTGACTTTCAACACAAACTTGTCGCCGTTCTGCTCATAAAGTCCCTGGACGGATTCATCCAGATCCTCGATGCTATCCACTTGATATTCGATCATGTTAGTACCCCGTACTGTTTAGCTGCCCCGCAGCATTCTGTGAATTGTAGCAAAATTGTTGAGATTCATATACCGGCGCGTTCAAACGCTACCGGTTCAAGCAATCTCAACTCATCCAGGGAATACTGTCGGCCCATATCATCGGAGAAACTCTCGATGCTCAGACCGCCCTGCCTGAATAATTTTCCGCGATCCGATCCCAGGACTTCATCTTGGAATGTCGCGCTTTGATCTTTTAGCCACCCGCCATAAGTTCGCTTGGCTGATACCTGGCCAGTGAAATCCGATCCCTTGCTGGCCCTAGTTCCAACCAGCCCGCCTTCCTGGAAGCGATCATCCAAAGCCGGAACCCGTACAGATCGGCAGTTCCAGTGCCTCGGCGTTTGCGGGCCACGATTGAATGGGAAAATCTTGCCATCAAGCGCAGCGCAGCCAATCGTCGTTCGGTTATCCAATACAGCGACAAATTCCTCGCCCTTGAGTATATCGGCGTTCGCCAGATGCGTTTCCCGTCGGGCTTCGGATGAAATATGGTTGATTGATGTCCGAACTAGCGCCTCTGCCTGGGATCGCTGCCGCTTGGCAACTCGCCGAACCTGGCTGGTCAAATCTTGAACTGTTGCGCCTTCCACAAACCCGGTCTGGATTATCCTGCGCAATTCACCGCTCTTTTTGCGGCTATATGTCTGAGCAGCCTGTTCGATTGTGAGTTCCTGCCTGGCGTTGCCGACTTGTAATCCCATCGGAGTCGTTGTTACCAGGGCGCGGAGCAATTCGCTCTGTGGCAGCACCGCATCGATTGTGGATGCCGTGTTCAGCGTCTTTACCGCGAATTCCGCTTCATATTCGGCCAGATCGGAAACGCTATCCAGCAAACCACGATTCATGCGCTCCAGACCATCATCGATGACATTCTGGATTTCCCGCAGTTGCGTAGTAAGCCGCTGCGCCTCGCTCAGTGTCTCGGCTTCAAGCAATTTGCGCTCGACATCGGCCACCATATCACGCAGATAGCCGAGCAATTCCTTCACTTGGCCACCCGCGTATCGCTGGACGAATATCTGATGCCGTATTCCAGCATCAAGCAAAAAGTCATTGGCTGACATTTACAGCGGAGATTCCTGATCAATAGCCGCCAGGATATCTTCTGGCAGCGCATCGTTCTGGATCCAGCCCGCATCCTTGAGTCTGCGCACGATCTCGACTTTCGGCATAACCCCGGCATCGTATCCCTGGATCATCGCCATGATTTCCTGCGGAGCAATCGTATCCTGCCAGAAATCGTTGTTCAGCTGGAATTCGATCTCTGCTTCAGTGCTAGATACGAATCTGCGGCAGTCAGTGATGACATTGGTCATCGCTTCATCGATGTTGCCGACCACAGTGTCGAGCATTGAATTCTCTGATGTCGCCTGGATCATGGCTTCCATCGCTGTTCGCTGACCGCCGCTCTTGCTGATGATCTTGGCTCCGATCTGAACCATCATCTGTTCTTTATGCTCCATTTCCTCGCGGAGTGCGCCAGCCGACTGCAATTGCAGAAGTTCTGCCTTGCCGCCCTCGGACAGTATGATTCCGGCGTTCTCGCCGACAGTGATCCCGCCGGGATTCGCTGCCTGGAATGCTTCGTGAGACATATCGGTCGAAACGACCAATGTGCCGCCACCGTGAACTGATAGATTGTTTTCGTGGTCAGCACTGTTACGAAAATGCCCAATATTCACCCTGGCGATGTCATACAGCACTGGCTCATCGATACTGGGCAGATTGTTATTCGATCCAATGAAATGGAATGGAATGTGATCAAATGGCTGACCAGCTGCGTCCCGAATCACGATTTCCTCGGTTACCGGGTCGCCATCCTGGTCGTACAGCTGCTGAGTGTACTGATATTCGTCGTTCATCCGCAGAACTCGGTACTGATCGACATAATCCCAGACAAATTCATCATAATGGATCTGCTGCTGCTCTTTGAGAACCAGCATTCCAAGATGTTGCTTGCCATTATGGACATGCACATGCCAGTTGATGATTGATTCAGCGGTATAGGTCGCGATGTGCGGCTGTAAGCCCATGCGATTGATCTGCTCGGCAGTCAGCCCTTCTTCGACGCTGGGATAATCTGCCAGCATGCCGAAACGCCCGGTCAGCATCACTTCATCGGTCGCATACTTGGAAACCTGGACGATTGATTGCCCGGCTCCATCAGCGTTGTCGCGCATGAACTCCATATCATCGGGCAGTTCGATTCTCGGCTCCAGGCGAAATATCGCGCCCTTCAGCCCGGAGAGCGTTCGCCCGGTGTAGTTGGTATAGATGGCTTTCTCAAGCCGATGGATGTACTGATTATCCTCTTCGTGAGTGCGTCGAGGAATGAATTCCCTGGAATCCTTCAGAGTAACCCCAGCCGCTGCGCTGCGCGTCAGTTTCCATTTGTCCAGGGCTTTGTCGTAATCGACATGAGTGTTTGATACAGACATTTTTCTGCCTCTACATGCTGAAATTCACTGGTATATGGGCCACTGGCTTCTGGATTGGCATTTCATACGCAATCGGATATGTCGCAGCATCAATGGCGTGATCAAGTCCGCTTTTCTTATCTGGTTCGCCATTCTTGTCATAAGCCAACTGCTCGAATGATTCGGCCAGAGTCTTGCAATTTATAGCATTGCAGTATAGCACACCGCGCTCAAAAGCAGCATTCGCTGCCATGACACGATCCTTTACAGATGGATTCGACTTCTTGACGCGAACCATGAATCCGGCTTGCTCCAGCAGCGATATGTCAGAAGTGCTGGCATTCACTGTTTTCCTGGCTCGGCCAGTTGCGTCCGGGTAGATATAGATCGGATGATCTGAATACCGATCCTCGATGATTCGGATCATATCTGGCGTGTCGTACATATCGATCAACTCTTCGACCGCATGCCATTCATCGCCATTGCGCCGGACGTATACCACCGCGCACTGCTTGGTCACGTTGAAGTCGCAGCCGATATACAGCGGCTCACCTGGGCGAATAGATTCGGTGCTATGGTGCATCCCGCGCTCATAGCTGTTGTAGACCGTGCCGAATGTGAGATTGACGAAATTCCCTTCGAGATAGGCATCAAGCAGGCTGGCCGGATATATATCCTCCAGGGATTCGATGTAACCGGGCGGCAGATGTTTGTTGGATCTGGTCGGCGCTTGGATGATTTCGTATCCCTGCTGCGGATCGCGCTTCCATGTGTCATAAACGAATCGGAAGCCCTCTGGCGTTGTAGTCACGCCGATGGAGTTGATGCCGTCTGACTTCTGCTGCCTGTTCCTGGCTATCACTTGCCGCCAAACGTGGGCAGCGTCATCCTTCTTGAGAGTATCCAGTTCATCGATATCTGCGTCAGCATGCTCATATCCGATGATTCGGTTCGGATTCTCCATGCTTCGGAAAAAGATCACGCCATATCCCTCGATGGTGATCTGGTTCAGCGGAGACTTTTGCAACTTGTACGGGATTTTCATTTCCGTCAAAGTCTGCTCAAATCTCGGCCAGGCAATCATGCGAATCAGATCGTATGTCGGCTCATAGAATCCCCGGTTCATTCCTGGGTTTCGCAAAATCCCCAGGACAGACCGCAGGATCGCTGCTTCCGTCTTGCCAGCGCCAAATCCGGCAACTAGGGCCGGGAACCTTGCCTCGCTGGTAATGTATTCATACTGCGGCGCAGTTGGCCGTATATCAGCCATCTGGCTTGATCAGATTGATCGTTATTGGTTCGCGCTGCGCTTCGGATTCATCGCTTTCACGCCATCCAGCCTGCGTTTTCAGATAGAATATCTGCGCGGTGACATTGCCCTGCTTGGCGTTTTGGATCAAAGATTGGCCGACCGATCCGATGGCTTTGGCTTTCCCTTTTTGATAAGCCTCGGAAACTTCTGGCTGACGGCCCTCGATCTCGCGGAAAGTAGTCTCGCCGACACCGAAATAATCGGACATCTGCTTTTTCGACATAACAGCGGCCAGGGCTTCTACCTGGGCAATTTCAGCCTCGTCAAATACTCTCATGGGCCTTCCTCCGCCTTCACCCTGTCTGCCGCGTTTCATCGAACGATTCTCCGCTGGATTCGAGAACAGCTTGCTTGCCAGTAAAGTCTTGCCATCGATTAACTATGACATCGCAGTATTTGGGATCGAGTTCCATAATGTGAGCATTTCTACCTGTTTGCTCTGCACCAATCAGAGTCGAACCTGATCCACCAAAAAGATCCAAAACATTCACAAGCCGAATATGGTTGCCAAAAGCGCGAACAGACAGTTCCACTGGCTTTTGAGTCGGATGAACATATTTTGAGTCTTTTTTTACGCTCCACAAGTCGCTCTCATTTTTAATGGCTTCATCAATCTTTCCATTAAACAAGCAAAACTCATGCTGATGTCTGTAACCCACCCCAAGCCCAAAGAAATTTTTCGCCCAAACTATGCAGGATTTATATTCTAGCTTCCCCTGCAAAATGCCATAAAAGTCCCAATTGCACCAAATATAATATGCCTTTGGCTTTAATGCTTTGATTGTAGATATTGCCCCATCTATAAAATCGGAAAAATCTTTCTCTGAAAGATTGTCATTTTTAATTACGTCATGTTTTCCGCTGCAACCATTACAGCGTCAGAAACTTT
>BCSF01000837.1_pt1 | contig 10920 bp, 11 predicted proteins | sample 1016431 | NCBI WGS metagenome assembly BCSF01 (sample SAMD00045685;SAMD00045686;SAMD00045687;SAMD00045688;SAMD00045689;SAMD00045690;SAMD00045691;SAMD00045692;SAMD00045684;SAMD00045690;SAMD00045691;SAMD00045692;SAMD00045684;SAMD00045685;SAMD00045686;SAMD00045687;SAMD00045688;SAMD00045689, study...
AGTACTGTGGAAGTCAACTGGCTGAGTTCTTACTGCAGGTGAGCGCCATGGGTGTAGATCGTCGCGAGGCGCGGGTGTGGGGCGGTTGCTAGTGAGGATCATCGCATGTCGGACCAGTGCATGGAGAGCATCACGGTGCGTGAGCGCTCGGGGACACTGCTCCTCGAGGAGACGCGCAACTTTATGGGCGCAGGCGCAGGGCTCGACCTTGAGCGCGCACCTGGTGCATCACGCGCATCCATCGGCGGGTTCGACCGTAGCTCACAGACCTTCAAGGCGAAGATCTACGCAGCTCAAGACAGCATCGCGATGGAGGATATCTTTGACTCTCAGTACCCAGGTTCTGAGGAGCAGCGCATCGCTAAGAAGGTAGCGCGCGTCATGAAGCTTGCACGTGAGAAGCGCGCAGCGTCCATCCTCTTTGACTCGACCGCGTTTGAGACTTCATCACCTGCGACGAAGTTTGACGCTGCAGGCGCTGAGCCTCTCACGTTCCTCCACGAGCTCAAGGACACCGTCTTTGAGAAGGCGCATGGGATCAACCCTGACTCACTCATCTTCGGTCGCAAGGTGTTCCGTGAGCTCGCGCGCAACCCTGAAGTTCGTGGCTACCTCGGCACCACCACTAACAACCTCGCATCAGGAAACCGCATCCTGAATGATGAGGCCGTGTTGCAGGTGCTCAAAGAGATTCTCGGCATCCCCAACATCCTCGTTGGTCAGGCTCGCCAAGATACCGCTGTCCCTGGTGCTACTAGCTCAGAGGCTTACAGCTGGAACAACGAGACGTTCTTTATGGGCATCTTGCGCGGATCAGACGCGATTGTTCAGAAGAGTGGTAACGTTAAGGGCATGCCTGTTGCAGCGCTTAATTTCCAGTTTGGTTCAATGGTTGCCGGTCAGTATGACAGCCTCGACAAGACGCGCCGTTACGTCTACGCTGAAGAGGTGAATCAGTTTAAGGCGATTGACTCAACGCTCGGTCACGTCGTCACGGACTGCTTGACCTAAGAGGCGACCCCATGAATCTAGCCCTGAATAATATGAGACTGTTAAACCTACAACTCTAGAGGAGCTCGGTATACTTGACTCTCTGCTAGAGAGCTACGCTGAGCACACCACACTCTCAGAGGATGCTGACAAGCGCGCTGTCGATGATCTGACACAGCAGGCGAAGAGTTTGAGCGGTGATCAAGCCAAACTCATCAGGGCTAGACGCGACCAATTGAAGGCAGAGATCAGCGCGGAGCGATCATTCGAGCGCGCTCTCTCTGCTTCTCGGCGTGAGCTCATCACGCTATTGCAGATGGCTAGTGTATCGAATGACCCACAGCTACTGCTGAGTTTCAACAACGAGCAGCTCCTAGACTTCATTCTGAGAGGGGGAATGGGGCTAGCCGTTGATGATTATGTTGAGAGTCAGGGCAAGATCAGAGACGCGGTGGAGAGAGCGTTTGCTGTGATTGAGCCTGATTTCTCTTTTGACTCAATGCCACAGCTAGAGCAGATCCAAGCTCAGGCTGTTACATCGGTATTTGAAGATGTGATCCTACCTGACACACAGAGCGCGATCAGATCAGCACTCACCTCTCTAGCTTTAGAGGTGCCTGTTGATATCGTTACGAGTGAGCTCGAGGAGCGTCTCAAGCGCTCAGAGGGCAGACAACTCACTGAGGTCAAAACTAGGATCAGTCAATACGGTCGCTCAATCACTGCTGCAGCTGCGGCGGCTGCTGAGCTTGACCACTATCTCTACACCGGCCCACTCGATGGGCTCACGCGTCCTTTCTGTAAAGCGCTCATCGGCCTGGTGGTCACGAGTGAGCAGATGCGCAAACTCAACAACGGTCAAGGCTTGAATGTCATGACTAGCTGTGGGGGCTACAACTGTCGTCACACTTGGAGCCCGGTGAGTGAGGGATTCATTCAATCGGCTAATCTCGATGAAGCGAGCATGGGCGATATCTACAAAGCTAACGCGAGGGGTAAGCGATGAGAAAAGCAGTGACCGGTGAGGCCATCCACTTTGTATGGCACCCTCGCACACCTCACGCGGGTGACGCAGAGCTAACAGTTGGATTCAGCGCACCATACACGAGCGCGCTAGCATCGCTCAGAGATGATGTGTCAGTGAGCGCTGTAGCTGATGATCGGCGAACCCTCACACTCACGTCTAGCGTGAGCACTACGCTTGAGCGTGATGAGGTTAGGGCGTTCTTGCGCACTACTCGCGACACCTACTATGCGGTTAAGGTCACTCGTCTTGGTGGCACCACTGCCATACTCGCCGAGCCTTTACCGCGTGAGCTCGACCTCACCACAGCAGCTACGCTCAACTTTGCGTCTGCCTATGTGGACATACCGAGCGCCAACGCTGTCACAGGCAGCTATCCATACACGCTGACATACACTGACGATCTAGGCTCAGCGCAGACTGAGAGCGGGATTCTCAAAGTATGCCCTAGGCCATTCAATACAGGCTTAGATCATGATCAGCTCGTCGACCGATTCCCCCAACTAGCTGACATGGTGCCACGTCGTCAGAGTGACCTAGCACCACAGATCAAAGCGGCGCTCGATGAGATCATTCTCGCCATCCGTGACCACGTCTTAGCAGATGGGGCCACTGAGGATGATGTGTTCAATCAGGGCTCATTCGTCAGCGCTCACGCCTACTGCTCAGCAGCTCTAGTCTATGAAGCAACACTACAACTTGATGTAGCTAGCGCGATGAGAGAGAGATGTCAGGAGCTCCTAGATGTTGCACTCAGGTCTGTCACCATTGACCTCGATGGTGATGGTGAGATTGATGAGGGTGAGAGCAACCTGAGGAGATCAGGTGGGAGCGCCACTGACTTCAGAGCATCTTGGAAGACTTACACCAAGTCAGCTAATGACAGCCGGTTCACACCTGCGCGTGGGATGCGCCACTAATGCCCACTAAGGTCAATCTCAACCTGCCCGCTAGTCTCTGGACGGCTCGCGACTCAGCGCGCTTGGCTAGTGACACTTTGGCAGCTATCAAGATTAGGACCACTAGAGGCGTGGACGCTAACGGTAGACCATTTAAGGGCTATAGTACTGAACCTATCTATGTTTCCAAGCGTGGCGCTCGACTTACTCCCAAGGGGGGTGAGCCTACATCGAGCGGTAGATCTGTTTATTATGAGGGTGGCTACAGGCAGTACAAACACGACTCACGCAGACGCGCCACGCTAGCAGGCACCGCTGAGGTTGACCTCACTCTATCAGGGAACATGATGAATAACCTGGTGGTCAAGCAGGCAACCGCTAAGGGCTTTACCATCGGTCTCACTCAGCATGCAGGCTATGGCTACTATGTGAATGAGGAGCGTGAGTTCTTAGGGCTCACCTCTCAAGATGTTGAGATGATCACTGAGGCGGTAGCTATCGAGCTCAGAAAGAAGATTCAATGAGTCAGGGCATCGCGGCGGCGTTGACGCATCTTGAAGATAAGCTCATGGAGATAAACCCTAAGCGTGACACTCATCACGGCTTTGTTGCTCATGGTCGTGCAGGGGGTATGACTCCCCCTCTGACTCAGCGCGCACACTCCACGCGATACTTCACACTAGAGGTCAGTGGCTTCACAGAGGACGATGGAGCTGCAGGCTTATCAGGTAGACGCCGAGCAACCATTAATCTCAATGTGCGCTATGATGTGCCCCAAGATCAACTCTACCTACAGCGCATGATTGCAGAGGACGCCGAGAGCCTACTAGTCAAGCTTAAGGGGCCAAACTATGACCTGGTCAATACAGGCATTGTGTCAGTCATACCGAGCGCGCCAACGGTCGAACCTATTGACCCCACAAATGATCAGGGTGGCGCTGTGCTGCTGATCTTACCCTTCACTCTTTTATACTTGGAGGCTTAGTCATGACAGTGACTCACCGATCCATCAGCGTTGCCAAGGAGACTCTCTTTGGCTCCATCTCACCGACCACCGGACTCCCTGACAACTCAGGCCTGACTTATACCTCGATCCCCTGTGAGCGTGACCCCATCGTGATCCCCGGTGAGGTCGTGGCAAGTGAGCGTAATGATGCTCGTGATGGTTCGTACTTCGTACCCCCTGAGCCTGACACAGTGTGGAGCTCGGGTTCTCGTGTCCGTCGTCGTACTGGCCAAGTTGTGGTCAGGGTCGATCTCACCACCATCGGCACCGGTGCGGATACCTACGCGTCAAACTACCTTGGGCATCTCCTCGGGGCGGGGCTTAAGAATCAGCTCCCCTCCATTGTAGATGGTCAGACAGAGACAGCGGTTGACGTTAACACGTTCACACCTGCCAACCCCTATGCAGACGCTGACGTGGGCTGTCTCATCGGTTCCGAGATCAATGGGCGCGCGGAGTATAGCGCGATCACAGACAATAATGTGAGCTCTAATGTGACTGTGTCACCTGCATTCAGCGCAGGATTCACAGGTACACCGACACTCTACAGCCTCGCAACTTGGTATGTGCCAAGCCGAAACGCAACAGGCACCAAGGATCACTCTCTGAGCTTTCGCATCGATGGAGTAAATTATCGCTCATACGCTTATGGCTGTGTGCTTGAGAGTCTCGCCATCAGCCTCGATAACGGTCGACTCATGGGGGAGTTCACTTATCAATCGGCGCTGATTCAGGATGATCATGGCAATGCATCAGGACCCATCGAGCCAACTTATAACGCAGGATCACCGCCATTCTTTAGAGGCTCTTATGTAGTGGTCAGTGATGGCTCACCTGCTAGCCTGAGCAATGGCACAGTGGGGGAGACTCAAGGGCGTATCGCTTTGGATGTCGAAGACTTCACAGTCACGCTCACCAACACACTCACCCCACTTGGTCACAGCAACTCAATCCTCGCGATGAGTGGCATGGACATCAGTGATGTGAGTGTTGAGGTCAGTCTCACAGTGTCGACCGTCAACACCACCATAGCTAGCGATTACTTTAACCGCACTGTTCGACAGCTCATCATCGGCACTGGCCCCATCGCAGACGGCAAGGGGTGTGCAATCATGCTCCCTGCAGCACAGCTCACCGCAGATCCTAGCGCTTATGATGTGAGCGGTAATGATATTGTTCGTCAACAGCTCACTTATCAGCAGAGCCGTTATGCAGGTGACTTCACTACTGCAGCATATGAGAGCAATGCAGGTAACTCACCATTCAGACTCGGGCTAGGTGTCTGATGGCTCTCTCATTCCTGACCAACGCTGACCACACGATTGAGGTTGTGGTCACATGTGATCCAGAGGTTGAGGCTGATGACGCTCAACGCTCGGCGTATCTTCAAAGCGGTGAGCTCGAGGAGCTCGGCTCTGTTAGTGATGACGCCACGAGATTCACGCTCAAGGCTCTGAGCCCAAGTGAGCGTGAGGATGCAGAGGTCAGGGCCGGAGCGCTTAGACGCTCAGAGCTTGGACGTCTGCTGTGGAGTGAGGCACCGGCTGACAGCTCAGAGCGCGCAAGGTGGCACCATGCTTTAAACGATGATGAGCGTGAGGCTATGGCTGATTATAACGCTTATATCAATCGGGTGTATATCGAGATGCTCAGGTCATCACTCAAGCTCATCGATGGTGAGTCTGCGATTGTTGAGCAGCTAAGCCTGATTAGACCTGACTCGCACAGGACACAGACAACCTCTGAGCTCGTGCTTCACGTGCAGAGGATCAGTCTACTAGGTGACTCGGGAAAATAGGACTAGCGGCGTCAGTGTGGCTCAGCCACTCTAGGGGTCGCGCTTGGAACTGTAACCAATGCAGGAACAACCCAAAACTCAGGGCTCAACGTGGCTCTTGTGGTGGTGCGTTTCAAAAGGGCTTACCCCTCGCGCAAGAGGATGAGCGTGGTCTGTTCGTGCCCGGCTATCGTGTCGCACCTGACAGCGGTGAGGCGTTTAGTGAGCTAGAGATCAGATCATGTCCAGTGGCCACGTCTAATCAGATGGCGTCTATTATCTCGGCGTATCGCAGACATAGAGCTGACCTATTCCCGATCAGCTCCACATATCCACACCCTACCTGTGCTATAGTTGACGCGATGGAGGTCATACACCAACACTCAGAGCTAGCTCAACTCAGGGCTCAGGAGAGAGCGCAGAAAGAGGCAGGACAGGCTTATGGCTACTAATGAGATCGAGATTGAAGTCACCCTAGACTCTAAGGGGGCAGAAAAGGGGCTAGAACGCTTAGAGCAGGGCGGTGAGGCGGTCGGTGAGACATTCAACTCAGTGGGTGCTAGTGTGTCAGCGCTCGGCGGTGAGATGAATGAAAGACTAGGTGCTGTCGGTGAGAGCGTTGGTGGCCTAACAGAGTCAATGATGGGTTTGAGCTCAGCCGTTATGAATTCCGGTGGATCATTCCTCGGGTTGATCGGTCCTATAGGCGCGGTTGTTGTGGCGCTCAGTGAGGTCATCAGCGCATATAAAGAATACTCCGGTGAAGCCGAAAAGATAGAGATTAGAACAGACGCCTATACAGCCTCAGCTGCTGAGCTAACCTCTATCATTGAGGAGCTAGCAGCCGCTCAAGTGTCGCTCAACCTATCTCAAATAGAGCAATTGCGCGTCTTGTCTATGCAGGCCAAGATCCCTGCTGAGACTGCACAGAAGATAAGAGAAAAGAACGCTGCAAGGGTAGAGGAGATACAGGTATTAGATCAGCGTATCACCCGACTCAGAGACCTGATCAAAGAGCAGGAGAGGTTGAATAAAACAAGCGTCCTCCCTGCATCGCTACTCAGTGAGCAGTTTCAGCTGAATATGCTGATCGAGAGGAGGGCTCAGAAACAGGCTGATCTCTCTAGGAGAGAGCAAGAAGCTGACCTGCTCACAAGCGAGTCTCTACGCAAGCGGGCAAAAGTAGAGAAGATCAAAGAGGATCATCTCAAGACTGGTGAGAAGGCTGTCAAAGAGCGCGCTCAGAGAGAGGCAGCGTTATTAGAGCAGGCAAGAATCAGAGACCTACAACGGGATAAAGAGAATGTTGAGGCTCAGACTAAGATCGCTGTTTTAGAGAGTCAGAAGCGAGAGCGAGAACTCAGGCAGATTGAGGACATAAGCGAGACTGTCAGAGCTCAGGCGATTATGGCAGAACAGAGGGATCTCAACGCCAAGCTTGAAGAGATCAGAAAAGCAGACGCTAAACGTAGACGCGCGGAGGCCCAAAAAACGGCCCTGATGAGACGAGCTGCACTAGCCAAACGCATTGCTCAAGAGAAGATCGCACAGGCAGAGCTAGCGCGGATACAGCGCGCTGAGATTGAGAACATGAGGATCATGGGCGCTGATCAGCTTGAGCTGTTAGAGCGTCAACAGGCTCTTGAGCTAGAGCTAGCAGGCAACAACGCCAGAGCTCGTGAGGCCATCACCCTAGAGTTTGAGAATAGGCGTCTAGTCATCCAACAGGAGGCAGAGCGCAAACGACAAGAGGCGGCGCGCAAAGCTGCAGAAGAGGAGAGGCAGAGGGATGAGCAGAGGCGCGCTCTGAGATTTGACAGTATACGGTTTAATCTTGAGATGATGTCTGATGGCTTGGATAAAGAGCTAGCCCTGCTTGAGCTCAAGTATCGGCGTGAGATGGAAATCAGAGGACGCTCAGAGGAGGAAATTACAGAGCTGACACGTCGCTATAACATCGAGCGTAACCGCATGATTGAGGCCAATACACACCAAGCTGCAGAGGCTCTATTCAAATCGCTCGACTCAATGAATCAAGAGATACAGCGTAATCTAGGTGGTGTGCTCTTTGACTCATTTACATCAGTCAAGACTGAGAGCCGTGAGGCGTTCAAGGCGCTCAGCGATGAATACAAGGAGGAGCAAGAGCGCATCAAGGAGAGCTCAGAGGATGCCGCTTTCATCAATCAGCAGATGACCGAGCTCACAGCTAACTACGCTCGGGAGCGCGCCAACATCAGACAAGAGGAGGAGGGCGCTCCTGGTCGCATGATCGGTGAGCTACTTCTAGCGCTTGGTAAGCAGGCGAGTGTTGAAGCTCTCATGATGACCGCCAAGGGGATTGCGGCAACCTTCACAAATCCTGCAGCGTCGGCGGGTTACTTCGCGGCGGCGGGGATCATGGGCGCGGCAGCTGCTACAGCTGGTTATGCAGGTCTTCAGCTTGGAGCGGGTTCGTCTCCTGCAGGTGGTGGGTCGATTGCTCCTGAATCACCAACAGGCTCACCTCAATCTGCTCCGGCCCCTGAGAGAGAGCGCGCGGAATCGAGCGACATGGTGTTCAACATCAACTTTGGGAATAGTACGATTTACGACACGAAGCGCGCTGCTCAAGATGCGATGGCTTCAGAGATCATGAGAACCATCAACCGACAACGGCGTGGAGCTCCACGCTTCGCTATGGGGTGACCTATGCCACTGAACAACCCAGCTCCTCAATTCGGATTGCTCACCGCTCAGGATGTGCGTGACCTCAGCGCGACCAAGATCTTCACTCGTGGCTCGACGGCGGTCAACATGCCGACATTTGACACCGGTGAGGGTGTCTATGAAGACGCGGTGTTCTTGGTCAACGCTCGTGAGAGTGCAGACGACAACTCAGCCACGGGTCAGGTCGACGCCTCTAAGACGTTCGGCACAGGGTGGGCTGTGACTATCAATGCTGATGACAAGGTGACAGTCACGTCAGACACTGAGTTCACACTGACCAAGAGCGGGGCCGATGATCCACTAGGTTTCGGCTCCTCTGTTGTGTCGAGCGTGGCTAGTGGTTCTGACTACGTGGCCACAGCTGTTAACGACTGGACACGTGGAGCGCTCGACCTAAGCAACACAACCTACACGATTGATGAGGTAGGGGGCTCAGGCACATTCACATTCCCAGACGTGAAGTTGAAGATCCAAGATGTGACTGTATTCATGAGGTCACGTGCCACGTCTGACGCTGATGACTTTGGGTTCAAGAGCATTGAGCAGGTAGACCAAGAAGCGCTCACTTCTGATAGCATCGCATGGAGTGTGACCGATGATGGCCATGCTCTCTGCCACTACCTCACAAGCCTTGGGGATATCACGTGGAATAGTGACACGATGAGAGACAAGCTTGGCTTTACAGGTGATGAGACACCCACCACATCAGGGGGGTTCTCAACGCTGATCAGCACCCACAAGGTTGAGGGGGTGCTCATCCCCTCTAGGCCGTTTCAAGCTCACCACCTTAGAGTCACGAATCAGAGCCAAGCCCGGCGGTTAATCGGTGGTGGATATGTGAGCAACCACATCGGCAGCTATATCACCTCTGTGCTCAGGTTCGACCTCGACGCGCTCCTAGATAGTGAGAATGATTACAAACACTTCAGCAACAGGTGGCTCAACCTCGCCTCTATGGGTGAACGCGTCAACTTCTATCAGGGGTGGGGTGACTCTCGGCGCTCTCTCAGGACAGCTCAGACCACTGCTAGTCAGGACGCTTATGACCTGCTCTACACCTCAGAGGATGACGGTGAGTATGGCAGGCTGAGAGGCTCGATGATAACCTCTGAGCTAGAGCTCACCTATCCTTTAGGGCTCCGGCGTCGAGTGCCTGTGACTGTGGAGATCGAGCATGTCTAACTCATTCACCTCACCACCGGTCCTAGTTGATCCGGCTCGAGTCACCGCAGGTCTCACCATCAGGTCAGAGGAGATCTCGCGACTTGGTGACATGGTCAATTACAGCTTCGCTCATGTCGGGTGCGGCAACGTGATCAGCCAAGCCTGGCATGATCAGGTGTTCCAATTCGACAGCACCACCATGACTGATGTGTGTGAGTGGATTGTACCGAGACCATCAGCGGAGCATGTTGAGTTTAAGCTCAGGCTGATGGCTCACTCAACGGTGAGCGGTGGTCAGGCTAAGGTCACAGTGAGCTCACCTATCAGTGGTCATAGTGACAGCACCACCATCACCATCACAGATACCTCACGATTTCAAAGCGGGTTTGACTTGATCACTGTGGCCATCAGCTCAGTTGAACAGGAGCTCTATGCAGAGGTCACGCTGAGCCTAGACGCTCCATCAGGGGGGCTCATCGAGGTGGCAGGTGTTCAGGGTGGGTGGACCCCACTGACCTCACCGCTCACGGTGCGCGCGCTCGATCAGTTCAATGAAGAGTTCATACCGATGGGGGCTCATAGGCTAGCTGCAGACCTGCCCCTTACCTCGAGCTGGGGTGTGGACATGCTCACCAACATTAGGATGATGAGACCACGTGGTCGCGTCCTCTTCAGTTGGTCAGGTGTTGATGAGAGCAGATGTGTGGGCACCCAAGCAGCCGCGAAGGGTCGAGGTGTGTTTGAGACTCAACTGATGTACTCAGACGCGGTGAGCTTTGATGGTATGCCCGAGAATAGCCTAGATGTGGATGTGTGGTTCTACGTTGAGAACTACGACGCTGCAGACCCCCTAGTGGTGATTGCGATGGGCTATAGATTCACGATGGCGCAGGGTGGTTGGAATTCATTCGGGGTTACTGTGCGCGGTCAGGAGCTCCCTCGGTCTATCGAGTTCAGACTCCCCATGTATCGCTCTGGACTTAATGAGAGTGAGATCAATGATGACAACCTACTCACCAACCAAGATCGCAGACAGAGCAACAATGACCCCTATATCTCAGGGCTCATGATCGTGGGTGTATGATGCTGATACCTAGCGCTTATCAACAGCTCCCATCAACTCAGGGGTGCTTTAATGGTCGTCTCCTCTTTGGTGGCACAGTCTCACAGATGGCCTCTGCTCTTGCGCAGATGACAAGGGCTAAAGCTCTCAGTGAGGCTCACTATCATATAGGCTCAAGTGTGCTTAACTCAACTGGTGGTCGTGAGCGTCTAGGTACGATTGAGAAGAGTGGACAGGACACACTCAATTTCTTACATCAGACCACGCCGATGACATCCCATATCGGGG
>BCSF01000838.1_pt1 | contig 10919 bp, 13 predicted proteins | sample 1016431 | NCBI WGS metagenome assembly BCSF01 (sample SAMD00045685;SAMD00045686;SAMD00045687;SAMD00045688;SAMD00045689;SAMD00045690;SAMD00045691;SAMD00045692;SAMD00045684;SAMD00045690;SAMD00045691;SAMD00045692;SAMD00045684;SAMD00045685;SAMD00045686;SAMD00045687;SAMD00045688;SAMD00045689, study...
GACCAAGGGGATAGCAATACCAAGGCCAGTACCGATAGCAACCATCTTGCCACCGAGCATAGTCAGTGTGCCTGCCATCTGAGTAGCCTGCTGACCGAAAGCAACCATAGGATTCTGTCCAGACTGTACCTGAACAATAAAGTCGCCAATCTGATAACCAGCCTGCTGAACCATAACCCCACTACGGCTCAAACGTCGTCCCATTTGTCCGGCTACACCTCCAAACTCTGAGGACACCACAGTACCCATCTTGGTAGCAGTGTTCAGACGTTCTAGCTCTTTAGTGTATTGGTCTGTTGTTATGATCTCTCTTTTGAGTGCAGTACCTAAATCGTTGAGTTCACGAGAGTACACCTCCATAGCCACATGACCTTGGTCGTACTTCTGACGTAGGCGTTCTAATGCTTTTGCATCTTGCTCAAAGACTTTGGCAGAGTCTTTAGCAGACTTGTTGGCTAACTCTTGCTTCCTGCGGGCTTCTTCAAGTTTGGCGTTTACCTTGCCTTGTTCCGCCGCAAACCTCTCTAAAGCCTTGGCATCCTCTTCAAATACACGCGCGGAGTCTCGTGCTGACTTGTTGGCTAACTCTTGCTTCCTGTGGGCTTCTTCAAGTTTGGCGTTTACCTTACCTTGCTCTGCTGAAAACTTTTCCTGCCAGCGCACAACCTGACGAAAACCTTGCTCAAAAGCCTTTGCTGTATCTTTAGAGGCTGTCCCCAAACGAATAATTTCATCAACAGCACGAGAAACCTCTTTGCTGTCAACAGAGAACTTCATACTTAGATCATGCGCCATTAGCCACCCTCATATATACTGCATCAATACGCACAACAGCCTCAACGTCTCTAGCGTCAAGTGGCGTATCCGTCAGTTCTTTCCATGCTTTAATTTGTTCGTAAGTAATCGGGTTAGGTCCGCTATAGCCAGCACTTCTACTGTTGCTTAACGAAATAAAGGCAGACCAGACATGAGACACTAACCGAGGAAACTTTGGTCCCTCCAGTTCTTGTGGCTTACGTCCGATCTGCCTCTCTACTTCTTGTAGGTGTTCACGTTGAGTTACACCATTTTGATCGGGTTTATTCAGTTTGAACGTATGTTCAGCGAAGTCTTCTAACTGGCCTATTAGGCTTTCGTAAAAACTTCTGCGTTATTCAGGGCCTCTTCAATCTGAGGTTTCAGCCAGAACAACTCGTCGTAGATAGCTTTAGCCTTAGCCACAGTCAGCTTAGGTTGCTTATCGTCGTAAGTAATCTTCCAAGACTTAGTAACCTTAGACAGCAACTCTAGGCTGGCTTCCTCTAGGTCTTGTGCGGTGATGTCTGTGTTGCCAGAACCTTGTGCAGCCTTAAGGCGCTTGTTGGTCTGCTCGTACATCGCTTCTTTGTAAGCCTTAGAGTGAGGTGCATGAAGGACAATAACCATATCGCTACCATCCTTGTTAGTCAGAGGTTCACCATTCACGGGGTGCTTAACTACAACCTCTACTTCGTCACTCTTAGGTGCAAAATCTTTCAAATCCATAGTCGGGTTCCTTTATGTATAGTCGGGTATGAGATAAATGGGGCCAGCGCCACCCGACACAGCACCAGCCCCTCCCTTGCGGGATTCTTATGAACGAGTAATCTTCAGGTTAGTTTCCTCAGTTGAGTCATACAGAGCAACAAAGGACATATTGATGATACGGCTGTTAGGGCCATCTACACCAACGTCAGCAGAGTTGATCTTGACACGAGGGAACAAGAAGGTATAAGTGTTAGTACCTGTGGGGTCATCTACAGATACGGACAGTTCAGTCTCGGTTTCATTCAAGAAGCGGTTAATCAGTGCAGCATCCTCAAAGTACGCAGTGATAGTACCTTCAATCTCCGCACGACCTACTTCCAAGCAAGGCGCACTATCGTCACCAACAACAAAGGTAGGGGCGAAGGAGTTGTTCAAGGTGAAGTCGATACCAGTCACGATAGCTACGGCAGAGGAGGCACCCACGTTACCGATAGCCAAGTCACCAGAGTAAGCATCAAAAGGTGCGTTACCGGAGGCAGCGTCTTGGGTCTTCTCGGTCTGACCGATAGTCATGTCTTTACCAACCATACCGAAGGTAGTCGTGACCATCTGGTTAGGTGCGATAGACAGAGCCATAGTAGACACGGTACAACCAGTGAACAGACGGGCTTGGTCGATGTCAGCAGCGTAGTCTTCAATAGAGAAGTATTTAGGGGTGGTGCCTACCTTGAGTACATCAGTAGCCCAAGTGTTCAGCATAGCCGATTCAAGGAAAGCGTCATAGTCGCCTTTACGGAGGTCAACAGCGATGTCACCAGCAGCTTGACGGTTGCCATGACGATCAACACGAGGCATACGATCAGCCTGAATGTCGTTACCGGCTACTCGGTCTTTAGTTAGGTTCAGCGAGTGTGTGCTGAAAGGAAGGTTCGTAAAGTTACCAGCAGGGGTAGTGCCGAAAGTAGATTCGACAATATAAGAAAGGCTGGAACGGGAACCCTGTGCGAAACAAGTCATCTAAGTCTCCTAGTTGTAGATGAACCAGCCGATGTTGACTGGAATTAAATACCAAGGAGCATCAGTCAAACCAATGTCTCTCTCAGCGTAGTCAATACAAACAGTGTAGTCATCACTGCCATCATTGTAGGTAATATCTGTGGTGGCCTCAAAACCCTCTAGCAGCTTCTCTACAATGTCTTCACAAACAGCAGGTCCAGAGCCTTCAGGGGCATACACATTAAGTGCAAGTATCCCTCGGTACTCTTGCTGCGGGTTACGGCCTCTTACAGCAGGTCTACGTGTCACAGGCATATAGGCTACACGAATGAAGCTCTGCCCAGTTGTAGGCTCGTAGGGGACGTTCTCATAGGCAATGTCAGGTAAGCCAGAGATGTTGGATAGGTGGGTCTCTAGTGCGGCCCTAATCTTTCTGTTAATGTCAGCCATACTTGCGCCTCAGATCTGAAAAGATACGGTAGCCAGTTCTAGGACGTGGGCCGGGAGGGTGAGCACCACCTTCAACGCCATATTCTACAAACCTAGCATGATTGGAGTCATTACGAAGTGTGTAGTACTTGGTTGTAAGATGGTCGTTATCTACAAAGGCAGCTTGAATGTCGCCCATAAGGAGGCTTCTGCCAACCTCTCTGTCAGCTTCTGAACCAGTCTTCTGAGGGAATCTCCAGTTAGCACCATCAATTCTACGACCGCGACTACTAGAGTTTCCAGCTTTGAACGAGAAGGACTTAACGTAAGCACCAGACCAGATAGGAGACTCGTCAATTGCGTAGTTACCCATCTTAGTGAAGTGATCTTCTAGCTCCTCATTAACAATGTCTTTAGCTTGGTTCTCAATATCCTTTATGACATCAAGACCTTTGATTGTTATCTGAGCCATATTACTCCCTCACTTGACAAATGTAGCAGACTACACTATCTCCACTGTAGATCGTCTGAGTAGCAACCACTCTAACAGTATCACCTGCACCTACCAAAAGGTCACTCTCATCAGGGGCAGGGATAGCTACACCAGAGGTATCATAGGCAGATAGCAGGGCCTTCCTATCGCCCCTAACCACAGTATCCAGAGAAAGTTCTGTTAGTGTGAATTGAGCCATATAAGACTTAACAGAGTAATCCGTAGAGGTACTTCCAACCGAACCTGTATCTGGGTCGTAGGTTCCCGTAGAGACCTTCCTAAAGGTGACAGGTTGACCGAACTCACCTACCAGAGCGTACATATCCTTACTGAGCATATTGACCTCTTAGCTGTAGCTGTCAGAGTCAGGGGGGTTAAGAAACCGATCTCTACGGAATGCTGGCTCTACTCTGTTAGTGTTGCTACGTACAGCGCCAACTCTAGTCTTGCTAATGCCACCCGCAAGGATGCCCAACTGAGCGCCGAACTTCTTGGCTTGGTAGTCTAGCTTATCTGCCAGAGACTTGTAGTGGTCATAGAGGTCACTGTAGTGGGCCATTAGCTGACCGTCTAGTTCGATAGGAACCTTAGAGGCATACTTGGAAGCTAGAGTACGAGCTACGTAGGAAGCAGCAGCGTTTACATCGTCAGTGGTCTGAGACAGAGAGAACGTAATCTCTTCATCCTGAACCTTCTGGTCATTAGTGTCTGTGTCACCTACCAGAAATCTTACCGTGTTAAGGCGACCTGAAGCAGTGGTCGTATTCAAGTCCGTAGGGTCGTATGACCAACTCATATCAGGTCTCCTTGTTATTTATTCTCCGAGAATGTCATCTCGAAACTTGTAGAAGTCCTCGGTGATCCAAGGGTTCTTACGTAGGAATGAGCGGAGCAATCCACGCTGTTTATCATCAATCTTAGACTGACGACACCGCTTGTTCTTTAGTTCTTCCGCAGAGGTAGTACGTTTCTTAACCTCACCATTCAGAAGACCTACCAGAGTATAAAGTTGCTCTGTATTCATCTCACTAAGACGATCACCAACCTTATTCTCTTTCTCTAAATCTTTATTGTGGAACAAATAACCAGCGGCGTACATAGTATAGACCTTATAAGGGTCCATCTTGCGCTCTTGCCAGTTAAAGTGTTGACCTCGTGTCCAAGAGGTGTTAGCTGCTTGAAAAGGGTTCTTAACGAATACGGGCCAGTCTACCTGAAACCCAAGCCATGTAGGGTGCATATTATGTTCCTATTTAAGTTGTTATGGTATTTTGTAATTGGGTTAGACCCCAAGCCGAAACTCAGGGTCTACCGTTAGTAAGTAACTGTTAGGCTACAACACTGTCGAAGAAGTAACCCAAGTCTTGGCCGATAACTTTCATGTCATCCGAACACTTAACTTGGATCATCTCAGCAATCTGCTGGCGCTTCAGAGCATCGTCCGAGAAGGACTCAACAGTGATACCCAGACCGCTAACACCCGGAATGGAATCCCAAGTGAAGATAGCGCCCGAAGCAGGAGTACGCAGACCCATTGCCGAAGGTTTATAGGCCAGCATCGCATGTTTACCACCGATGAAGTCGATGTTGTCTGCCAGACCTTCTTTAGCGTCGTTATAGACAGCTTCCATTACGAGGAACTGCTCAACCTCAAAGATTTCAGCCAGTTTGGCGTCAGTAATCAGAGCGGTGTTAGAAACAGTTGCACCACCGTTCAGGCGAGCAAGGATGTCTGGGTGGTTGACCAGAATGTCACGTACAGCTTTACCAACAACCATGACGTTTGGCTTATAACCGCCCGACTTCAGTTGCATTGCGCGACGTGCGTTGGTTACGTCAACAATCGGGGTCGAGTTGGTGTAGTCCGACCACAGGTTAGCAGGAGTAGTCTCGGTACCCCAAACACCAGCCTTGAAGAAGGTGTCAGCCCAACGAACTTCACGATCAATCATGATCTTTTCCATCAGGACGTTAGCACCCTGAGAGCGAATTTCCAGCATGGTGTCTTCGTTAGCAAGAGTTTGCTCATCAAAGTCCATACCCAGACCACGAACATCAGCAAAGTAGTTGTCGGTGGACAGAGCCATACCAACGCGGTTTACTTCGGTGCGAGGGGCCAGAACTTTAACGTCACCATGACGCAGACCTTCACGGTCATACTTGTAGTATTTATCCGACTGCTTAGATACCGAAACAGTACCAAAAACTTTGTCAGCAATAAAACCCGAAGCTTCCTGTGCATAGGCAACGGTCAGGTTAGTCAGAGGTACGTCAAGATGTACCTGAGAGGGAGTCAGCATAGGCATAGTATTATTTTCCTTTTACTTAGGTTACGCCGAAGCGTTGCCACCTTGGATGAGTTCGATTTGGATTTTCTGGTTTACAACGCCAGCTTCCATAGCGTAACCCATGATAATGTCGCCAGTGGTTGCATCTACAGCGCGACCAGTAGCGTCGGTAGCAACAGCGCCACCGTTGGTAACAGTGCCACCAGCTTCAACGATAACAGGACCGTCTACCAGAACAGCTACAGCTACACCTGCTGCACCCTCAGTGCGAAGTACACCGATGCAGTTCTCACCAGCAGAGTCAGCCAGATCAACTTGACCGTCAGCTTCCAGAGTGACGAATTTGAATTGTGCAGTAGAGAGGTCTTCGCCTGCAACGAAAGTGCGGGTATTCCGCGATTGCTCAGTAGCCATGAGTTATTCTCCTTTGTAGGCTTTAGCGATGAGGGATTTGCCTTCTTCGGTCTTAGCGACAGCCGCATAAGCCTTGGCGTAATCCTTTTTGGTCAGTGCATGTTCTTCCATGTACGACTTGACCATATGTTCAACTTTATCAGAGGCAGAGGAGAACTCCCCATCTACATCCGCTTTACCGAACACTTCCATTTTATCTGCAAACGCTTTGTCAGCAGCAGCAAGAGCTTCCATCAGCATATCCACTTCATCCATCTTGGACACAGCAGACAGCAGACCTTTAGCAGCCTCAACAGAGAAATGCGGAAGGGTTTCTTCAGCTTTCTTAGTCAGTGCAACGTCAGCTTTCTCAATCTCAGCAGCTTCCAGAGCTTTCAGGATAGGTGCAGGAATGTCAGCCTTGTTAATCTGTTCGCCTTCGTACTCGACAAACTCTTCAGGAGCTTTCTTTTCGATGGCTTCAGCCTTAATTACGTAGCCTTCGTCGATCAGACCTTTGCGGAGACGTTCGTTCTCTTGGGTGAGCTTCTCAGCGTCAGCTTTCAGGGTCTCAATCTCAGCCTTCAGTTCCTCAGCAGGGTCAACCTCATCGGCCTTCTCTACGTCATAACCAAGTGCCTTCATGGCTTCATCTTTGCCGCAGCTGTGCTCTTTCATATAAGCCTTAACCTTGGCGTTCTGTTCATCAGTCATCTTATCGATTTCCTCTTCTTGGTTATCGTCCCGTTTTAAACGAGTACCCATCGCTTCTGCATTGGCTGGACGATCAACCAAAGATAGCTCCTCTAGTTGAAGTTCAAGCAACTCAGTCGCCATCATACTCTCCTTTTACCGCACGACCCCCAATACTGAAGGCGGCGAGTTCTCCACTTTTAACCTTAGCCCAGACATCATCGTCATAGACTTTAAAAGCGACTAGCCAACCCTCACGGTCAGCCTCTAGCCCGACAGACTTATTGATCTCATTAGTGCAGGGCCATGAGTGAACCACTACACCAACTTGATCTCCGTCGTGCATCTGTTTACCTACACGCACATGCTCCATGAAGTTATTCACAGCCTTGACAAGCGTATCAGGTTTAATTACGTCACCTTGGCGATCAATCACAGGTTCGCCCTTTTCGGTGATAACGGAAGCCCATCCGTAGACGAGCCTCTGTTCTTCATCAGACTTAAGGATTTGCCCCTCAATGTCTTTTGTCATTTGTCCCACAGAGGTTCCTTTCTCCCACATGCGGCAAGACCAGTATCGGGCGCTAGTCTTATCTGTTGCTGTGTCACATGAGTGGCGAGACCGAAAGTTAGCACGAGCCTTGGGGTCGTCCCTTCTGATTTCCATATTAGGATCACCGAAGGTAACTTTCTTGGTCTTGTCACCATCTTTGACGTAAACCCCGAACTTCTTAGAGCTACCTTTAGGCAGTCGGAAAGGTTTGTTCAGGGGTTTATCTGCCTTCCCGATTTCTTCCTCTGTGGGAAGCGTGTCTGGATCATACATGGGCTAGTCCTTAAGGTGCATCAGTTACAATGTCAGCAGCGGTCATGTTGTACATAACGAAATCCGCACTACCTACGTTATCTTGGATACTCGGATAAACATCATCATCACCCATGCGCCACCAGTGATCCGGCGGGGATGCAAGAAGGCTTAGGTCGTGAGTAGAACCTGAGTTATAAATGTCAGAAATGTTACCCGACTGGTCAGAGGGCCAGAGAGCTAATTCATCCAACTTAGTGCCGCCACGCATATAGCCTGTTGTCGGACCTTTCTTAGCTACGTTGAATAGCTCGCTATTGATGTTTCCACTGAAGCCGAAGTTGTTATGGTTATTTCCAGTTGTCTGCTGAACCCCATCAACGAAGATTTTAAACCGGCTGTAGTAGCTTGACATTGAGCCACTAGCACTACCTGTTGTACCACCATCGTAAGTAATCAAGACGTGGTGCCATTGGTTCACGCTGAAGGTATTTTGAGGTGTCAGGAACCTGAGACGGTTGTTGTTCGTACCGTATGTGAGCTCAAGACTGCGGAAAGAACTGGAGCCAAGGTATCTTGCCCAGATATAACCTTCGTTGTTCAGATCGTTGCCGCCGTAGTAGAACACAGTCTGCTGGTTGTTCGTATGTGAACTGGGCTTAATCCAGAACGCGACACTCCAAGCGTCCGATGCGCCAGACCCGTTGCCAGTCCTTTTAAACACACCCTGCACATCGTCAGAATCTGCGGACAGGTAGTCGAGATTGTCAAAGCGTACAGACTTCGTGTTAGAGTAGGGAGGAGTTGCTACGTTCAAGGTGATCGTCTCAGAGTCTTCCCCAAAGTAGTTAATAGCCTTAGCAGTAATGTTGTAAGTACCTGCCGAAAGGGTTGAACCTCCAACCAGCTTACGCATATTACCTTCTACATTAACAACACCTGAAGGGAGGTTAGACCACTCATACCCGACACCCTTAGTGGCTACCAGTTCATAGTTAAGGGTGTCACCTTCGGTCATGTTTATGGTTGTAGAAGACGTAATCTCAGGAGGAACCCCTGTTGAACCACCTGAAGCGGAGAACTCAGCGTTAAGAGCATTACAAACAGCCGTTGCAGTAACACCATAAGCTGTGTCGTTTTCATCTACAAAATCCTCGAAAGGAACTTGAGTAAAAATCTGAACACCTTTAGACAGGTCCGTAATGTTGATCTTTACGTCAGCAGGGTCATCCATAGTTGCTTGAAGGGAGTTAAGGAACTGAACACCGTTAGCATTTTCAATAAATACAGCACCAGCATTTTGATCTTTGTAAATCTTAATAGTCACCGTTAGATTTCCTCACTTCAATAACCATACCCGCATTAACCAGAGTCCCACCGCCTGACAACTTAACTTGAGGTTGGATAGGGTTGTCTTTAGTGTTATCATCACCTACATAGATATAGTGAGTAACAAGAGCCTGACGATACTCTCTGCCAGAACCCTCATCCAAACGGTTTACTGTAGTCTCTAGGGTATATGCACCTGCTCCACCGCCCAGTGTGTACCTGAAGTCTAGTGCAGCGTTGTTGGTTGTAGGGGTTACTGTATAGTCCATACGAACAATAGCTGAGGAACCGATAGGCAGCTCATCTAGGAGAATAGCACCTGTGTTTGGGTCTAGGAGTCTAGTAACACCCGTAGGCAACTTAATGTTAGAGAAAGCACCTTCGCCGTTGTTAGGGATGTCAGTCCAAACATTATCTGCCAGAGTAACAGGTGTAGCCGATGTGCTAGTATCGTTGTAGTCAGCAAAACCGCCAATATCTATCGCACGTAGCGTAGGGATTACGAAGGTCTTGTTGTTGTTGCACTTGATGATTAACTGCTTGTCATCATCCATCTTAGCACTGTAGATAGCGAAGTGGCCAAGAGGAAGACCTGCACCGTTCTGGATGACCTCAGTCTTATTCGTGACTGACACCTTACCAGCAATAGTCATGTCACCATCGTCATAGGTAACAACAAGCATATTCTCATTGTTTACCTTGATCGACTTGATACCCCGACCGTCTTTACCGTCAACACCGTCCTGACCAGCTTTACCTACTGGACCCTCTGGCCCTTCAATAGACTGCCCCTCAACACCATCACGACCGTCCTTACCGTCAACACCATCACAACCAGCTTTACCGACCGGACCTTGGATACCGTCAACACCATCACGACCAGCTTTACCTACTGGACCTTGAGGGCCAACAATGCTTTCGCCTTTGTCACCAGTGTCCCCTTTGTCGCCCTTCTCTCCTTTGTCACCCTCACGTCCTGTGAAGTCTTTCTTAAGGAGTTCTTTGGCTACAACGGCCTTGATGATAGCTACATTGTTGGCAAACTCAGTCATCTTTCAGGTACTCCAAAGAGGCTTTAAGAACCTCCTCTTGCAAAGCCGCAAGTTTAGAGACTTCTTCTTCATCTTCCTGATCTTCATCCTCTTCTTCAGGCTCACCCTCTTGAACAGGAGCCAAAGTAGCCTGACGAGCCACCTCAAGTGACTCTTCGTACTTCTCACGATCCAGTTCAGGAAGTTCAGCATTGTGAAGGAGAGCATCAACAATCTCAGGTTGGTCAGCCAAGTTAATGTTAGCACCATTGAGGTTGCGAAGGTATGCACCAAGCTCTTTAAGGTCATGGGGAGCAACGTCACCAGCAACCAGCTTAGGCATCATGTCAGGGTTAAGGTTATTCAGTTCCCACAGAGGCTCAATAAGCTGCTTGTTAAGCGTATCTACCACCTGAGTGATATAGTACTCCAAGGCACGTAGGAACAGGTCTGTCTTGCTCTTAGAGAGGGCGTAGGAACCAGTAGAACCACCACCCAGCATCAAGAACTCAGACAGTACGCTACGAGCAATGTCATGCTGGTAACGACGAATGATAGGGTCAATGTCAATATTACGAGTACCGCTAGAGGACATAAGCTCTACGTCAACCAGACGCTCCCCTGTAGGTGCACCATCCTTGTCTGGGTAGGTATCGCTAGGGAGAATAATGTAACCCTGATCGTTGAACTTGACATCCCGTAGGATAGACTGTAGTTCATTACGGAAGGCAATCTGACCTTCAGTAGCATCAGGGGAAAGGTACTCAGCAGGTACACGAGCAACTGGGATACCAGCCAACTCACGCTCAACACCCACAGCCTCGATAGACTGCATATTGTTAAGGTACTGATAACTCGTATAGGCGTTACGGAGGATAGACCTACCGGAAGGATCACCGTTAATAGTGGTTGTGCGGTAATAAACAGACTTACGGCTAGGGATGTACTTCTTACCC
>BCSF01000839.1_pt1 | contig 10903 bp, 10 predicted proteins | sample 1016431 | NCBI WGS metagenome assembly BCSF01 (sample SAMD00045685;SAMD00045686;SAMD00045687;SAMD00045688;SAMD00045689;SAMD00045690;SAMD00045691;SAMD00045692;SAMD00045684;SAMD00045690;SAMD00045691;SAMD00045692;SAMD00045684;SAMD00045685;SAMD00045686;SAMD00045687;SAMD00045688;SAMD00045689, study...
AGCAAAAATGGCGCACACCTTCTGGCAAGCCTAGTGGTAAAACTGGAGAAGTTTACGCACCGACTAAAACTATAAAAAAGTTACAGTCTACTGAGGCAGGCAAGAAAAAACTAGCAGCAGCTAATAAAAAGAAACGTGAAGCTACAGCTAAGGGGAAACAACACGCTAAACACGGATTACATAAAGGTAAGAAACGATGAAAAAGAAAGACTCACGTTTAGATAGGGCTGGCGTATCTGGTTACAATAAACCTAAGCGTACACCTAATCATCCTACTAAGTCACACGTTGTTGTGGCTAAAGAAGGTGACAAAGTAAAGACAATTCGTTTTGGTCAACAAGGTGTTTCTGGTGCTGGTAAAGCCCCTAAGACTGCTGCTGAAAAAGCACGTAAGAAGTCTTTTAAAGCTCGTCACGCTAAGAATATTTCAAAAGGTAAGATGTCTGCTGCGTATTGGGCTGATAAAGTAAAATGGTGATCTGATGGCTGAATTATCTGAAGACACATCGGTAACAATTCCGCTTAGGAATCTGATTGCAATGATTGCATTTACATCAGTAGCTACAATGGCGTACTTCTCTGTACAGGAGCGGCTAAACACCCTTGAGCATTCTTTGGATAAAACTCAGATGGATATAAACGCCAACTCTGAGTTCCGTATTAAATGGCCTAGAGGCGAATTAGGAGCACTCCCTGCTGATGCGCGTCAAGATATGCTAATTGAATACACATCGGGACTTCTCGATAAAGAGATAATCAAAGGCGAACAACTTTTAAATGACATACATAACCTTAAGTTAAGGCTTGCAGCCTTAGAAAAAGGTTTAAACACAGAGTAAGAAGATAAACAATCTAAACATAAGCATCTAATAGGGAAATCGCTAATGTCCGAACAACGCTTTGATAGGCTAGAAAATAGTCTTGATAGACTAACAAGTAAGGTAGATCAAATGTCAGAAGTCGTGACCGCTTTGGCTCGTATAGAAGAAAAACACGTAGCTGTACAACACCGCCTTGACCATCACGATAGGCGTTTAAATAAACATAGTGATGCTTTAGATGAGCTTTTTGTAGACACTACGAGAATGGCAAAGACTTCAGGCACTAACGAATGGTTCATTCGTATCTTAATAGCAAGCATGGTAGGCACAGTAGCCTATTTATTGAGAGGATAAAATGACATATAAAGAATTAATTAATGAAGTGCTACGAAGGCTCAGAGAAGATCAGATAACTTCTGATTGGTCTGGTGCTCTAGCTACTGCTGCTGGCCCTACTGATTATCAGAAGATGATTGGTGATTTTGTCAATGACGCTAAGTACGAAGTAGAACACTTTTGGGATTGGCAGACGTTACGTGTAACTGCTGGTATTAATACTCAGAATGGAGATATGTCTTACGCTTTAGTAGGTGCAGGATCAGACTTTCGTGTATTAGACGTTATAGACACTACAACAGGTCGTCACTTAAAACAGATACCTTCTGCTGAGTTAAACAACAAAGCATTCCCAGTAAGTGATCAAGTGACTGGAGAAGCGTATCAGTATGGATTTAACGGTATAGACGACAATCTAGATATGGTTGTTGATTTGTGGCCTATACCTGATGATCAACGTCAAATCAACTTCAACATTGTTAAGCCTCAAGACAAGTTGTATCTAGCAACTACTCAGATATATGTAAACCCACAAGCAGTTATCTTAGGTGCTTATGTACGTGCATTGTCTGAGCGTGGAGAAGATGGCGGCACACAAGTTTCTGTAGCTGCTGGTGAATATCAAAATGTTCTTTCTAGAGCTGTGCAGATAGATTCTAGCAAGACTCAATATGAGACTGATTGGTATGCCAACTAAGCCCCTTGCCCCTGTAGTACTAGACTCTGTAGGTGTTTTTGGCCTAAATACACAGTCTAACGCATCCAGCCTTGATCACAGATGGTTGACTAAGGCTGATAACATCATGATTAATTCTGAAGGTCGTCTTACTTCTCGTAAAGGTGTCAAACAGTTTAGTGCTTCTATTGGTAATTATGCTGTTAAGTCTATAGCCGAAGTAACAAAGACAGACTCTACTACAGAGATGTTTGCTGCTGCTAACAATACAATATATAAGTTAGACAGAAGCGTAGTTCCTGCAACAATGACAGCACAGACATTTAGTCCTACAGCTCCTACGATTACTGATGATCATTGGATGTTTTCTCAGTATGACGATGATCTATTAGGAGTTCAGGAAGGACACGAAGCTATCCACTACGATAGCTCTGCTGGTACTTGGACTAAACTATCTGATACATCTACATGGGGTTCGCCTACTGGCATCACTACATTCGATCCTTCTTGTGCTGCAAGCGCATTTGGACGTAGCTGGGTAGGTGGTTTATCAGAAGACCCTAACACACTATTCTACAGTCAAGTAGCTAATCACCACAACTTTAGTGCTGCTGGCTCCGGTAGTCTAAACATGAATGCTGTGTGGGGCTATGACATTATTGTAGGAATAGAGATATTCAACAATCAATTAATTATCTTTGGTAAGTTTAATATTGCCATCTATAATGGCCCTTGGGACATTGATGTTACTGATGGCACTGAACGCTTTGGTCTTGAAGAAATAATCAAGGGGGTAGGTTGTGTCAGCAGAGATTCCATTAAGGCTTTCGGTGAAGATATTCTATTTTTATCTGCTGATGGTGTTAGGTCGCTTAATAGAACGAAGATTCAAGACAAGATGCCATTAACAGACTTGACTAAAAATGTCAAGAACGATATAATCAAAGCCATAGCTATTTCTGATCACAACGACATAAAAGCTGTTTACAATCATTCAGGTGGATACTACGTTATTTCGTTTACTGGTATCAATCAACACTATTCTTTAGACTTCAAAGCAATAAATCCAGACAATACTCCTAGAATAACTAAGTGGGTATTTTCACAATCAAGAGCTCCTAAGTCTTACCTTTCTTTATATACCGGAGAGTTATATATCGGTATAGGAGATTCAAGTCAATCAGGCGTAGTTGCAGAGTATGATGATTACTTTGATGCAGACTACGACACGGGAACTTCTAGCTGGGTCAATCACAGTTATCAAACAAGTTGGAAGTCTGTTTACATGAATTTAGGTGATCCTTCTATTGCTAAACTACTTAAGAAGTTTGAGTGTGTCATAGATGGTGGTCGTGAATCAGACATAAACATCAGATGGTATAGAGACTATTCTACTAAGTATGACGATCATACATTTACATTAAGTCCTGTAGCTGAAGGTGCTATTGCTCTGTTTGGATCGTCAACTTCATTGTTTGGTAATTCTAAGTTTGCACCTCTATTTTTTCCTAAAGAATACAAAGTAAATCTTTCTAAGTCTGCTAAGGTTCTACAGATAGAGATGGTAACAACAGTTAAAGGTTTTAAAGGTGCTCTACAGAGCATGACAGTTATAGCTAAGGGTGGGAAAATCCGATGAGTAATTATTCAATACAAAACAACTGGGCTGGTAAAGATGCTCTCGCAGATTCCGACCCTAATAAAGTAATCAGTGGAGACCTGTTTGATGTTGAGTTTACAGCAGTACAGACAGCTCTTAACTCTAAAGCAGACTTAAATGGCTCTGCTTCACAAGAATTTAGTGCTACTACAGCTACAGCAGGCACAAACACTACACAAGTAGCTACTACAGCGTTTGTTACTGCGGCTATCTCAGCAGCTACACCAACTGCGGCTGAAGTAAACGCACACGCATATCCAGTAGGTTCTATTTATACCTCTATTAGTTCTACTAACCCTGCTACGTTATTAGGCGTAGGTACATGGGTTGCTTTTGGTGCTGGTCGTACGTTAGTAGGTTTTGATTCTACACAGACTGAGTTTGACACTGTTGAAGAAGTAGGCGGTAGTAAGACACATACATTGACAGAAAGTGAGCTACCTTCACATACACACAACACGTTGTCTAGTTATCAAACTCAAGTAGAAGTAATCGGTAGCTCTACTGTTACTATTACTGAAGCTGATCGTTCCGGTGATGGTGCTGATGTAGACATAGCTACTTCTTCTACAGGTAGTGGCGCAGCACACAATAACTTACAACCATACATAACAGTATACTTCTGGAAGAGGACTGCATAATGGCTTTATTTGATGATTTTTTAAGTTCTTTGAGAAGTGATGTCTCACAAGCTAGACAATCTCTCCCTACTGCTGCACGGGCGTTTGCTGCTCCGGTTAGTAGGTTTGTAGAAGAATTAACACAGACTCCTGAAGAAACTAATGCAAAAATGCTAGAGCAGAATCCTGAATTACGTAACTTTGCAAGAGCTATGGGCAAGACTCCTGATCAATTAGCCCGTGAAGCTGTAGTGTCTAGAGGCGAAAGACGAGCTGATCAAATTTTAAGTGACCAGTTATCTCGTAGTTCAAGAGGAGGTTCTGGCACTTCTGTAGGTGGTGGTGTGGGCTCTCCTGATATGGATGCTGAAACACCTATGACTCCAGCAGAAGCATATTCTGAAGCTATCAGACCCCGTGATGTTACTTACAGTAATATCTTTGGTACGACTGCTTTTGATCCTGAAACTGGTGCTATATCTACTGAAGCTGCCGACCCGTTCCGACAGTTTACAGAAGGTCTAATGGGACAGCTAAGTGGTGCTATGGAAGCATATCAACAGTTTGACCCTGCTGCTCAAGCACAGCGTTACATAGATGCAGTAACAGCAGGACAAGCTGAAGAACGAGCACTACAAGACCAAACAAGTCTTTCTCGTCTTATTGCTTCAGGTGAATTAGGACGTAGCGCACAAGCTCGTGCAGCAAGAAAAGTAGACGAGGCGCGTCAGATTCAAGATTTACGTACACAATTTGCTGCTCAGAATTTTGCTGAACAACAACGTCAACAACAGTTAGGTACTATCGGTGGCTTGTTTGGTTTAGCAGGCGGTGTAGCACAACAACAGTTTGCACCTTATCAGATTGCACTAGAAACTGTACCTACTCTACAAGAAATTTATGGTGCTCCTCAAGAGCCTCTATTCCAAGAAAGTATGTTTGAGAGGCAACTAGCAGCAACCAGAGAAGCAAACAGAGCTCAACGATCTACTGATCTGTTTAGTGCTTTGTTAGGTAGTAGCTTGTTTTCATAATAGGAGATTTTAAAATGGCTTTATTTAGAGGCGGCCCACGCTCAAATATAACACAAGTAGTTTCTCCTATGTATCAAGGCATCATACAGGCAGAGAAACAAAAAGGACAAGCTGTACGAGAAGCTATGGGAGCTTTTGGTAAGGCTATTGATCCTAAGACGATAGGTATGCGTAAGTTCAAAGAAGAGTTTGCAAATGCTGATTGGACTAATCCAGAAACCTACTTTTCAGCTTCTAAGTTTTTGTCTGAGTTTGACCCTACTGCGGCTATAGATATGTCTAATAGAGGTATGCAGCTACGAGCAGCAACAGCACCTAAGCGTGATATGCAGATTGTTGAAGAGTATGATCCAGCAACAGGTCAAATGGTACAAACAGTTGTAAACTTAGCTACTGTAGCTGAAGGTACTACATTCGGAGCTGCTAAAGCCCCTGAGAGTAAAATCGGTGATATAAAGGTGGCTGACTTTACTCCTGAGTCTGTTGAGTCATTTGCTACATCAGGAAAATACTCTGATTTAGTTCCCGTTGAAGGAACTGATACTGTATTTGGAAAAGTTACTCCTAAAGACTACACCACAGAATCTATTAAAGCGTTTCAGGCTGGAGGCGCTACAGACTACTCTTTGTTAGTTCCTCGTAATCCTGATCCAGACCCTGATGTTTACTCTATTGAAAAGGTAGTTATGAATGGTCAAGAATTTACTGTAGCTATTAATAGAACTAATCCTACTGATAGAGTCATTATAGGTACTGGTAAAGACATAAGTACTGATAAGCCTAGTACTCTTTCAACACAAGTATCAGAAGCATTTGGCTTTGATGCTGGTACTCCTGAACATCAAGAAGAAATGCAAAAACTCTTAGCAAGAAAAGGTACTGTCAAAACCCTACCTTCAGCAGCACAACAAATAGGCGAAATTCGAAAACAAGTTACATCTAATCCTACTTATAAAGCAGCAATGGAACGTAGGATTAAAGTAGAAACTGCACAGAAATTAGTTCCAGAAGTAAAAGCAGGAAACGAATCAGCAGTTCCTTTATTAGAACGTACAGTTTCTGAAATATATAACGCAGACACAAGAGCTGCTTCTGAAATTGATCGTCTAGTAAAACGTAAGTCTTGGTCTACTGCTTTCCAAGATTGGTTAGCTGGAGGTTTTCAAGGAACACTATCAAACGCTACGATAGAAGACTTAGATAAAATGATTGAGATTATGGATCAAGCAACTGCTAAATCTGTTAATGACATAGTAGACCTTGAAAATTTATTATATAAGGACATAGAAGGTTTAGACAACGCCATTGTTGCTCGTACTCTAGATCGTTTCCGTATTGTTACTGAAGGAGAAGGAGCGGATTTTAGAGATATTACACAAGGACGTGTAAGAGCTGCTAACCAGCCAACACAACCCTTAGAGGATGGAATCTACTCAGATGGTAGTGGCGGTCGTTTGGAAGTAATAAACGGGGTGGCATATGAGCTTTGATTGGAGTAGCGCACGTAAGATAGAAGGCGACAACGCAGTACAACAAGACGATATGCCTACTATAGGAGGTTCTTTTGATTGGGGCAGCTCTGTTCGTCTTCCAAAGGTTGCCGTATCAGAAAGTACCCGTGAACTAATTGAAGATCAGTTTAAACAAGGGCTTGTAGATTTAGGCGTTGGTGTTGTTCCTGATCCATTAATGAACTTTGTTCAAGGACAAGCATTCGATCCTACTATAAAGATAGGTTCACCTGAAGCACAAGTAATTGACGAAAGAGTAAGGGCTTCGGTTGCAGATACTTTAGGTCTAGAAATTAAAAACATACAGCCAACTAATATCGGTGAGAAAGTAATAGCTAATATTGCAAGAGCTGGTGCTGACCCGTTAAGTTATCTTGGCGGTGCTGGCCCTAAGATCGTTAAACCCTTTTTAGCTGCTGCTGAATCTGCTGTAACTACAGGTACTGGTACTTTTACTGGCGAACTAACTGCGGAAGGAGTTAAAGCGTTTGGTGCTGAGGACGGAGATATTGCTACTGAAGCTGCAAGAATGACGGGAGCAGTCTTAGGAGGATTCGCCCCTGCTGCTTCTGTAGTGAGTGCAGGGAAAGCTACGGGTGCAGGAATAAGAGCTGGCTTCGATATTAAAGATAAAAGTAAAAACGTAGGTAAGGCAATAGATGAAGGCGAGAAATATATAGCATCTAAGCAAGTAGCTGAGTTAATTAATAGTGCTATAAAAACAGACCCTTCCTTAGAAGGAAAAATAGGTCATATACAAGCTGTATTAAAAGATTTTCCTGAATTAAATGTTGGCCCTTGGGTTGCAATGACTGAAAACCCTATTTTACGTGAGAACTTTACTTACCTTTTACGTACTAACCCTACATTTCGTTCACAGATAAAGACTGAAATTGATGAAGCACAGGCATTAATTAAAAATAGACAGGATCAATTATTTAGAGAGGGCGGTTTTGAGGCTGAACGTAAGGTATCAGAAGGTTTACAACAAGGCTATGAAACTGCAAGTGCAGCTCTTAAAAACATAGATAAGGCACTACAAGCTGCCGCGTCTCCTATTGATCCTTCTAAAGTACGTACTCCTGAACAATTAGGAAACGTAGTACAGAAACTAGTTGATCGTAAAAAGACAGCAGTTCAGAAAGAGATGTCTCCTTTATATACTAAACTATTTAAAGACGCTGAAGCAGAAGGTGTTCAATTTTCTTCAAACAGTGTAGAGACTCTTCATACGTTTGCTCAAGACGAAGTAAAGGAACTGTTCGGAGTAATGCCTACTGAATATCGTCAAATAATTAATAAATGGAAACCTAAGCCTCAACGTGGTGATGATGGCAAAGTAATTAAAGACGAAGAAGGGAATCCAATATTAGAATATGAACCAGCTTCCATACGACAGTTGGATTCTTTGAAGAAAGCTATAAATGAAGGTCTGCGTAACCCTAACATAAAAGGTGACAGTAGAGCTCGCTTAGATAACTTAAAGTCAGTATTAGATGGAGAGATCAAAGCTATGGGCGATTTTGGTCTTGCATATAAAGGTTTAGATTTTGAATACTGGTCTCGTTTGGGTATTCCTTTAAACAAGCAAGGCATCAAAGAAATATCTACTAAGAAGTTTGCAGACCAAATAGCGCCTCTATTATCTAGACCACAGCAAGCCCGTGAGTTTTTATCTATGGTAGGTGACATGGGTCGTCCTGTAATAGCACAATCAGTACTTACTAACTTAAGTAAGTCTGCTTATGATGTAAAAACAGGAGAGTTGAACATAAATGCAGTAGAGCGTTTCCGTACTGACCCTAAAAATCGTGATGTTATTGAAATGGCAGGACTGTCTGATACTTTTTCTGATGTCACTAAGACAGTACGTGCTTTAGACGAACAGAGAGCGTCATTGTCTACTCGTTACATTGAAGGAAGTTCAGGATACACTAAAGAACTTTATGGTAGATTACATGAATCAGGAATAGATGGTGTTATTAACGACATTATTAAAAGCCCAGCAGGAGCTGAACGTCATTTAAAATTCATAAAAGGACTAAGCCCAGACAGTCAAGAGATGGTACTGACAGGTCTTAAAGCTGAAATGTCTCGTAAAGCTATCAACTCTGGTAAAGGAGCGTTACAGTACATTAAAGAAAATCAACGTGCTTTTGACAGTGTTTTTGGTAAAGGGATGTATGATGATCTTAAATCACTAGCTGATATGCAAGATATTATAGGTGAGATTAAAATAGATCAGATTGGCTTGTCAGCAAAACACACTAAACTAGAAGACGCTTTAAAGAAGAAAACAGGCGTTCCTTTAAATCAACTAAACAGTCTTTTACGTGACAGGATTATGTCTACGCATCAGAAAATATTTGTTTTTATTAACAAAATGAACTCTGCTAGAATAGACAAAAAAGAAGAGCAAATGATTATTGAATTATTCACTAAAAAAAACGCTCTGTCTAGTATCAAAGACGCAGCAGAGAAACTTAAATTAGATGTTAATAAGCCTGAAGCCTTAAGAGCTTTTGCTAATTCAATAAATAAGACTATATCTAGAGGTTCTTACATGGGTATGGAAGCAGCAGAAGAAGAAACCAAGCGTCAAGAAACGATGAAAGTCTTAGGAGATTAAGTAATGGGTATGTTTGAGTTTATGGTGAATGCCTATGACAGCGTACAGGAAGAAATGAGTGGTCTCATGGATACTATACGTAACGCTGACAAGAAGAGTTTTGAATATATTCAGGACTTAGTTAGTGACGCTCGTCAACTTGCTGGAAGTGAGAGGTTTGTTGAGGACAGGCCAGACACTACTTTTCTAGACCCGTTCTTAGAGCCTGAGCTAGATATAATGACTGATTCTGTTACAGGAGAGCCTATCGTAGATGGCATGGAAATTGCCCAAGAAGAGCAAGTAACTGAAGAAGTAGTACAGGAAGAAGTGCAGGAAGAAGAAACTGTAGCTGAAGAACCTACCTCTACAGATATGAGAGGACAGTCTCAAGTTAGAGGTATTAAAAATAACAATCCTCTAAACATAGAAAAAGGGGCAAATTGGGACGGGTTAGCTGATACGCAGTTAGATGAAAGGTTTGTTACCTTTAAAGACACTGAGCATGGTATAAGGGCAGCAGCTCGTATACTAAATACTTATCGTGAAGATTACGGTATAAATACGCTTAGTGGAATAATCAATAGATGGGCTCCGCCAAATGAAAACGATACAAAGACTTACACAAAGAATGTATCAGAGTGGTCGGGAGTACCTATAAATAAAGAAATTATAGCTGGAAACAATGAAACAACAAAGAGTATTTTAAAAGCTATGGCTCGTCAAGAGAACGGCAGAGACGCAGCTAATGAAATAGATGATAGTGTTTATGATAGGGCTCTAGAAATAGCGTTTCCTGAGTAAACATAAAAGTAAACAAAAAGCCCCGAAGGTCAACCCAACGGGGCTTTATTTTATCCTAACTCTTTAGCCATATCGTATAAGTCCGGTGGTGGTAGAGCCAGACCATGAATGATCCAGTATGCCATCACTAGACAACCGATTAGCAAGAGCCAATCACTAAAACGTAACTTCACAAGCACCACCAGCACAAGCAGCTTCGCCCGACAGGTCTGTGTTATCTTGAGTTTCAACAACTTTGGTTAGGTCAATGTTATTGAGACTAGCCTCTAACATCTTGAAGCGTTCTTCTGTAATGTCTTCGAAAGGTGCTTGAATGTAAGTACCACCATCATACGGCAATACTGAGATACCATTAAAGTTATTTCGGTTCTTCCACATCCACTCGCCACACAATTCCCATTCATCATCTTTCAAAGAGATAGTACAAGACACGTTGTGGGTGTTCTGGCCTTCTCTGTGTCCCGTAGCGACCCATTCAGTGTTAAAACGTCCTACCCTATTAAGTAAGTCCAAAGGACTCTCTGTGCGTAAGATAGAGCCTTCTGGGGCTTTCTGTGGTATTTCGATAACAGCTTGTGCGTCTGGATTAAAGTACTCGTCTTCAACCAATTCTGGATGATTCTCTACTAGATAACCATACAATGCTTCGTTCTTGCCTACACGCTGTCTACGGATATAGTAGTCGTTGTGCCAAGCATGAATACCGCTAGACGTACCTAACACACAACTAGAAGTACCTGATGGTTTTACTGTAGTGCATCGGGAAGACTTGTTGATACCGATTAGTTCAGCTACACGTTCATTCTCTTTCAAGACCTCATTAGCAGCTGCTT
>BCSF01000840.1_pt1 | contig 10886 bp, 7 predicted proteins | sample 1016431 | NCBI WGS metagenome assembly BCSF01 (sample SAMD00045685;SAMD00045686;SAMD00045687;SAMD00045688;SAMD00045689;SAMD00045690;SAMD00045691;SAMD00045692;SAMD00045684;SAMD00045690;SAMD00045691;SAMD00045692;SAMD00045684;SAMD00045685;SAMD00045686;SAMD00045687;SAMD00045688;SAMD00045689, study...
ACAGTAAAGCAAGTGGGTGCTATGGAACAGTTAAAACTTTGGAAGAAGTACCAAGACTATTGGTGTGAACATAAGCCAAGTATCACTGTTTATTATACAGATGACGAGTTCCTCCAAGTATCCCAATGGATATGGGAAAACTTCGACACTGTCAGTGGTATCAGCTTGTTGCCAGTTAGTGACCATGTTTATCAGCAAGCCCCTTATGAGGACATAACCGCTGAGAAGTATGAGGAGTTACTAGCGGCTATGCCAGTGGATGTAAATTGGGATGACCTAGAACACTTTGAGAAGGAAGACACAACTACAGGTTCGCAAGAACTAGCGTGTACTGGAGGCGCGTGTGAGATAGTCTAGGTAAAACTAAGGGGGTGCAATGCCCCCTTTATTCATCGTCCCTTAAAGCCGCACCTGTCAGCAACCCACCCGTACCTAAAGTCCCTCCTAGCTTCAATTTAGCGTTCCTAGCCCTAGCCCTGTCAGCCGTAGTAACGGCAGGTTTATAAGTGCTTAAAGCCCTTAGAGTGTAATTTAGGTCGCTTTCACCTTTATTTGGCTTAATCCCTGTTAGTTTCTCTGTATCAGCCAACGCCTCTTTAACATTTGCTTGTGTCGCTCTGCTTTTTATTTGGGATTTCTTGTAACCGCCTTTAGGTTTAATAGACGAAACAATTATAGGCTCTGCTGTTATCAGACCCTTACCGCCTACAGGATTTATACCCATAATGTCGTGACCGTCACTTATCATAGTGTACATCTTTTCAGAATTAGGGTCAACAACAACAAAAGCATTCATACCGCCTAATTCTTTCTGTCTCGATGTAAAAGCCTGTTGTGTTACAAGATAACCTTCTGGTTGTTTTATGTTACCTACCTTACGAGAACTAACTACATTACCCGCTTCGTCTTTTACTTGGGAAAGTTTAATTATACGCTTATCTAAAAGATTGTTAAAGGTATCTAGCGTTTTCTTTAGCTGTTTGTCTTTATCAGTAAAAGGTTTTCCTGCGGCTTGTTTTGCCCTTGCCGCTAAAAGTTTAGACACGACCTGAGCAGGTTGACCTGTAACACCCGCTTGTTGCATTATTCTTATATTTGCGTTATCTAAGGTAGAAGAAATTTGCATATACTCTACCATGTCTTTTCCGTCTAACTTATCTAAAGGTTCTAATTTGTTAGCTTTTCTATAGTTGTTTATAGTTTTTAAGTACTTTTCTTTAGAATCCCCACGCATCATACGGACAACAGTAGACCCTGCACTGGCATCACCTACAGATTCTATAAACCCTTCATTACTTTTGTTGTGTGGGTCTTTTATCTGTACTTCATATTGTGTTTTACTCTTGCTTTTTACGTGCGGTCCTTTAGTGAGGTGGTTTGTTGCTCGCTGTACAATAGACTCGGGAATTTGCTCAGCGTTAGTCCGTCTAAAACCTCTTCCTATTCCAGAGGCTATTCTAGCTGTGTCTTCAAGCGGTATCTGACTATCTAAGTAAGATAATCCTATCACACTTCTTTCGACAGCGTTGTCAGCGTCAGGAGTCACTTGTCGGTTTATACTAGTCCCTGTTAGTTCAGCATCTTTACCAACTGTCGGTTGTAAACCTTCTTCTAGCTTCCTTTTAGACATTCCTGTTTGTCTTCTACGGGCAACCTCTACAGGGTCAATACTTTCTTTAATAGCAGGGACAAAAGACTTACCGTACTCTTTAAGAAAATTAACAGGACCACGAACAGGGTCAGAATAGAATTTGTCAATTAATGTGGGTGTGTTCATAGCTGTTTTATTCATTAAACTACCAACACTTTTAGTTATAGGGCGTATACCTGCACCTAGAAAAGGAATAGCACCTGCCGCAGACAGCATACCCATACCAGTCCTACCTTGCTCGAAGTAGTCTTTAGCTTCCTTAGCCGCTATAATTTCACCAGTAATAGGAAGAAAACTTGCTGTGTCATAGGTAGCATCTAGTTGTTTTTGTCGCGCTTCTTCGGGAGTTAGTTGTTTCCTAACACCGCCTCTAGTTCTTTTCCTAGCGAGTACGTCATAGGGGCTTGTAGTATCTAAAGCATCACTCATCTTCGTCTGCTCCTTCAGGTGCTGTAGGTAGTTTCATCGCCTCCACAAGAACAACACGGTCAGCTTGGATAGCCTTACGCATCTCTTTGCTTAGTTTGCTGCTTAACAGCTTGTCTGTTTCCTTCAGCGCGGCTGATAGTGCTTTACGTAGCGAAGGACTGACTGAACCACGGTAAATTGCATAGCCTATTGTTCCTGCTCCTGCACCTGTGGCTAAGTAAGGTAATGCGCCTAACATACCTGCACCGCCTACAATACTTGTAGCTAAACCTACAGTAGCTACTTTACCTAACATAGTTCGGGGAGGTGTAGTCCCTGTTGCTATGTAAAAGTTATCAACCAAACGACCTATCTTTGTGTCAGCTTCTTGTGCGGCTTTGGGCAACAATCTATCGTTAGTTCTTAGTAGTAAATGTTGTTTACGTAGTTTATCAAGTACAGCAGTCTCAGGTACAGCATCAGCTACCTTTTCATTTAAGAAGTCACGTACAGCGCGTTGTGCCACTGTATATGCGTTCTCATTGCCGTCAAAACTACCTTTGCCTTGCTGTTTAGCCCATTTATCTAAGTCTCTACGAACTTGCATAAGCTGTGCAGGAGACCCATCTGTTTTTGCCATGAGTTGTTGTGCTTTGTTAAATATCTTTTTAGCTACCGCTGAAGCATCACCAACAAGCACAGGATTGGTTTCTTGTAAGTCATCTACAATTCTTTCTAGTTCACCGTTTAGTTCTTTTTTGTTTAACTTAACATCAGACTTGTTTAGTTCTTTTACTAAAGAATTATGAGTTTTATTTATTTCAGCATCAAGTATTACTCTATTACCTACTAAACTATTGTCAGCACTGACGGGCGTTCTTTTTAAAACATTGACCATTTCTATTTCTTCTTCGCTAGGGTTGTAAACATTACGACCTCTTGCGTTTTGAGTCATTCGCTTGGCTCGTGCTTCATCATTAGCTTTAGTAGATATAGGAGTAATTAAATCTTCTAAGTAATCTCTACGTTGTTTAGTTTCTAAATATTTAGCACGGTCAAACTGTCGGTCAGATTCAGTACGAAATATAGTTTTATCTGGAATAGGTTTACGTTTAAACGGAGGAGCAAATACTTCTGCTACATTAACAATACTTTCGACACCCATTGCATCATTAGGGTTTTCCGATTTCCACTGTAAATATGACTGATAGCCGTCTTGAATAGCCTCCATAGCTTTGTTTATAGTAGGTATTTCACCTAGCTTTTTAACCGTGTCAGTAACACTATCAACAACCTTTTTCTCTACACTGTCGGGTACAAACTTGCTGATTTCTCTAGCTGTAAGGCTTATACCTGTGCCTACTAAATCAAGACCAGTACCCAAAGCACCTCTACCACTCAACGCACTATAAATACCACGCTCTCTACGGGACAAAGTACCTGCTTCTTCTTTTTGTCTTAACTCTTCTAAAAACTCAGGTAAGTCATCTACTGTTTTACCTGCTCTTTCTAATACTTCTCTGTAAGACTCTGGAGATACAAACTGTTCTGGCTGATAACCTTGAGACTTATCAAACTCCTCAAGCATACCAGTAAGTTCATTAACTGCTTGCATATCTTGTTGTTGGTCAGCTAGTAGTAAAGCATCAAGCAATTCATCTTTTGTATAATTTTGAATTTGCATTATAACTTCCTATTGAGGTACTTGTTGAGTTCTTCTGTTTCTTGCTTGCTCTAGGTAATTTTGAGCCGCTTGTGTCGGTACATAGCCTGTAACTGTAGGCTCTGGCAAAGGCACATAGAAAGTATCTAATAGTGCAGGGTCTTCATCTTCTCCGATAAAGTCCTTCATTGTTTCTAAGTAGTTGTTACTTTTAGTAATAGCATTCCTAGCGGCTTGCTCTTCAATACGCATAATACGTGATAGTGTTTCTTTGTTTAGCGTAATTTGCTGACCTGCTACTTCCTTCATAAACGCCACATCTTTATCCGAAATACCAGTACCTGAACCAACGTCTCCTGAGCCTAATAACGCAAGGACTTGCTTGCCTCGTTCAGCCATAAATGTTTGCGTAGCTACTAATGTATCTTCAACTCCTTTCGGTACAAGACCTAACTGAACGCCAATACTAGCCATACCCGCTAAGAAGTTAGCACCTGCTCCAGTAATAATACCTTCCTCCATTAATGAACGAGAGTTAGCATTAATCTGTAATACTTTTTCAGCATTTCTTGCTTTTTCGTTAGCAACAAAGAAATTATCAGCGGCTTTATCTCTAAGTTTACCCGCTAGTTTGTCTGCGTCCGATATTGTCTTAGTAACCTGTGCGGCTTGCGTTAATCCTAGCTCAGAAGGCATAGCCCATTTTTCATTTTTAGCATCGTATACTTTACCTGACTCATTTACTCTGAAAGGTTTAGAAACGCCAGTAGAGTCTGTATATACTTTTAATTCTGCTTTTTCACCTGTAAGCACTTTCATAAACTCTTCGTTGCTTAAAGAATCGTAATCGCCCTGCCCTATAGCTTTTAACATAGGAGAACCCACATTTCTGTTGCGAGCAATAGCTAGTTTACCTTTACGTCCTTGCTCATTAACAATTTTAGTTTCTTGTGCTTTGCGGATGTCTTCAGCGGCTTTGTCTAAACTACCACCATTCTTTAACAGTGTAGAAGTTTCAGATAAACCTAAAGAGTCTGCTTGTGTAATTAAAGCCTCTCTTCTATTTCCTTCAGCTACTTTTTGTTGATTGGACCGAAGTCGAGAAGCAAGTTGACCAGCAATCGCAGTTTGACCTGCCGCCTGTAGTTGATAAACTGCTCTCTTTTGTTCTTCTATAGAAAGATTGTCAAAATTAGCTAAGTAGTCTGCACGCTGTGTTTGCATTTTTTGCTCTCGAGTCTGTCGACCAAAAGCACCTAACATTCCCTCTCTAGCTGAAGAAAGTAAATTGCTACGTACCGCACTTCTTCTTTGTGCGTTTGTTAATGTTAAATTAGGGTCTATGGGTTTGTCAGAAATACCTGTAAAAAGACCTACTATGTCTGGTTGTTTTGCCATGTTATTCTCTCCTATATTCCTAGTAAGTCTCTTAAAGCGTCCCATGCGGCTTGGTCAGCTTCTATATCACCAGTCAATGCGTCATCTTGGAACTTCTTATACTGGTCAAAACCTTTTTGAATAAGATTTCCAAACTGTTGCGCTCCTTCTCTTCTACCTAAATCAACTAACTGAGCAACATTTGTACCACCGCCCAATAAACCTAGTGCTTGTACAGAAGGTTTATAAGCCCCTGTAAGCATTTCAGTACCTAGCTCACTAAAAGTACCAAGTTCATTTATTGACTGTGACCTAGCGGCTAAATTTGCTTTAAGCATAGCGTCTTGCTCTGCTTGGGCTTGTGCTAACATTTCGGGGGTAGCACCACCATAAGCATCTGAACTAAGACCTAAACGTCCTTGTGCTAACATACGCTCTTCTAAGGCTAAACGTGCGCGTTCCTCTTCGGGACGTTGAACAGCTCTTAATTGTTCATATAGCTCTTGTTGTGCTATAGCAGGGTCAACCATTGCTCTATCAAATAAACCACCCGCTCCTGTTAGCAAAGCATTTTGTAAAGCCAGTTCTTCAGGAGATAAACCAATAGTAACACCTCCTGTAGCATCTGTGGTTGTTACACCACCTGTTCCAGAAGTAACAGTAAAAGGCTGAAACTCAGTCATTTCTGCGGCTTGAGAACCAAGACTCTGTGCTTTGCCAAAAAGCTGTTCCCCTAAAGCTCTCTCAGCGGCACTAACATCTTGAGCCATCTCATACTCTTGATAAGCTGTTCCCGCATCCAGTACAAAATCAATTACATCGTCTAATGTTACACTCATTAGTTATTCTCCAGTTCTGCCACGCGACTACGTAGCGATTGTACTTCTTTAATTAACATAGGTACTAACTTGCTGTAGTCAACACCCATCATCTCTTCTTCAGTATCACCTTCAGATACAGCTTCAGGTGCTACGTTAATTAACTCTTGTGCGATGACACCGTAGTCTTGATGTGAGCCATCAGCAATCCAATCAAACTGTCTAATCTGTATAGCGTCAATCTTGCTACCTGCGTCAGCAGAGTCTGTAATGTTTTCCTTGAGGCGTTCATCGGAGCTAGTGTTGTAGGCTGTGGCTGACGCTGATACGGATATAGTCCCTACAGTTGTTGTGTCTTTACGGAAGTCTACAACAGGTCCATTAGATGTTTTTCTATTTAAAAACGCTACCGTGCCACCATCTTTAGTAGCCACTAATGTACCATCATTTCTAGCCTCCACACCTACGTTTGCCAAAGCTGCGGCAGTCTTGCCAACAAATAGGTTGCCTGATGAGTCTATGCGCGCTTTTTCGCCAGAACCAAACGTATCGTTATCTGTGCAAAAAACAATACCTTTACCTGTGCTACCCTGAATACAAGTCAAATCAGAAGAGCCAATACGCGCATAACCAAACTTAGCACGAGCGCCGCCAAACGATATATGGGTATTTTCGTTAGCGGTGTTAACTCTAATTGCTTCACCACCTGACTGCACATGAAGTTTAGCCGCAGGACTATTCGTACCTATACCTACGTTGCCTGATGAGTCTATATAAAAGCGTCCAGCATTATTAGTATTATCATAAATTTGAAAGTAACCATTACCTGCTGATATGTAATAATCAGGGTTGTTATTAGTGTCGCTAAAAAATAAAGTAGGAAATGTTCCTCTTATTGATACATCTCCTGAAACATCTAATTTGGTAGAAGGACTACTAGTGCCTATACCTACTTTGCCTGATGAGTCTATGCGTACAGATTCTGTATCTCCTGTATCTATTCTTAACGCGTCACCAATAGCCCCTACTAAAACTGCTGTATCTGATGAGGTTGTATTATCTTGTAGACTAATATATCCACCTGTGTCAGATGACTCAAAGTTAGCTACAACGTCTGTTGTTCCGCCTCTAACATCTAAATTTCTAATAGGAATAATAGTGCCTATACCTACTTTGCCTGATGAGTCAATACGCATCGTTTCGTCTGTTGTAGTGCCATCATACTTTTGAAAGATAATAGCTCCATCAGTAGTATTATTTCTTGCTTGTATAATTGTTGAACCTGCTGAATGATAAAACTCACCATATTGATTAGTGCCGTCAGAATCTTGCATACGTATTTTTGGCACAGAAGCAGATATATGTAGTTCTTCTTGCGGATTAGTAGTACCAATACCTACGTTATTAGCAGACACATCAACAAACAATGTATTAGTGTCAAAGGTTACATCAGAGTTAAAAGCAACTGTACCGCTAAAAGTTGCTGTACCGTCTGGTCCAAATGTAGTTGTTCCGTTAAGGGCAGTATTTCCTGTAAAAGTAGGCGAAACTGTGTCAGCCTTACTATTTATTGCTGTCTGTATGTTTGTAAATTCAGTTGTGAACTCTTCGCCTTTAATTACCTTACCTGCGTTACCTGAAGGAAGACTATCTTTTGCTCCAAAGTTCGTTGTTATAGTATAATCAGTCATTTAAATTAATCTCCCTAGAAGAGCGTGTACATCTATTTGTTGTATTGAATAAGGTGCGCCATTGATATTAGACTCAATGCCTATAGTTACTACAGTTCCGCTACCACTTGTGTTTAATGAAGGACGTTGTATGTCCGTACCTACTGTAAACTTAGAAGGAGTATAAGCAGTGTCTACCGTGTCTTCTTCCACCCAAGATGAACTATTCCAGTAATATAACTTACTATCTGTTGTGTTATAGTATAAAGAGTTTACCTCACTGGTTGTAGGTGCAGAGCTAAATGCTCCTAAATAAGTACCTGTGTTGCTTGGAGCAATAAGTGTTGTTGTGTTGTCACCAAACTGTCCTATGTTAAACTCAGATATAGGCGTGTTAGATAGTTCAGTACCAAATGTTTTTTTACTGAACCCACCATCATAATCATAACCCCAAGCTAATGTAGTTTCAGAAGCTACATTACCAATAACTGTAATGTTAAACTTTTTAAGAAACTTAAGGTTAGTAGAGTTACCGAAGTTTAATGGGTTGCTGTAGTACGCCATTAAATACGAAGAACCGTTGTCCTGATAACCTTCATGTTTAAATATACCGTTTTCTCTACCAAAGTAAATACTACCGTCCTGTAGTAACGCTAGGCTACGTGGATTAACACCTGCCCATGTAGTTACTCTGTTAGAACCATCAGGTAAAGCGTCTCGCATGTCAAAGCAATATACAGTTTGACTATCTTGTAAAGACAATAAGTAAAAGGCTTCATCAGGACTATAAATAGACTTAATAGGATTAGTTTGTGCTCTAACTAATGTAGTCAACTCAGTACGTACATTGTTGCTAATGTCACGCATAGGCAATGACTTTTCCTGTATAGTACGACCAAGACTACGTACACCATCTTCAGACAAAAATATGAAATCAAAGCCTGTGTATTGTATTGAGTCTCTAGCAATACAACCAACGCCTTCGATTGTATCTGATAATTGCATACTAGCAGGGGCTCCAGCACCAGAGTACATAATAATAGAGCGTTTACAAAAAATAATTAAAAAATTATTGTGAGCCGCTAACGCTACAACCTCGTCATCACCTGTAGGAAATACTGTAGTTAGGTCTAAAGAACCTGCTGTACCGCCATGAAACTTATTCCCTATAAGAGTGTCTGACCAGTATACAGTGTGTTTATTTCCTGATACATCAGCCGCCCATAGTTTACCGTATGCTCCTATAACCTCGTTAGCTTGAGGGGCGGCATGGCTACCATCTTCTGCTACTATAAGAGTAGCGTTTCCTGATTGTGCACTACTATCATAATGTAATGCCGCATGACCTCTTTGGAAGAAAAAAACATCGTTATTAAATGTAACTATCTTCCAATTATTACCTGTTATATTATAACCAGACGGTAGTGTTACAGGTGTTAAAGTTGTAGTTCCTGTGAATATTTTATTGTTACCCGCAGAAAATACTATTTTAGTACCATCGCGTTTTACGTACTCATGTAAAGCCTCTATTCCTCTACTAGAACCTAATTGAGTGGCTGTACTAGAATCAGTAGATACTTCTGTATAACCTTTACGAGCACCTACACGACCATATTCGTCAATGATACAGTTACTAGCGGTAGCCGCAAAGGATTGGTCAATGGATACAGGTGAATCCTGACTGTTGATACCCGCAAATCCAGGGGCTTGTACTGTAATGTTCTGTAGTTTTTGTGCCATTAGCAAGGTGTCCATACAGTTTCAGAAGGGAATCTAGCGGCATCAAACGCTACTGCATCTGCTAACGTAGTGTCCGCTAGAGAGAATAGTTCCTGTGATGAAGTACCGCCTGTCTCTCCACGCTCACGGGAAGCTAAAGCTACTGCATATTGAATTACTGGTGCTGAAGGTACAACTAGTTTATCTGTGTCCGCTGTAAAAGGGTCTCCTCTATCTACAATATTAAATCGTAGTGTGTAGGCTTGGTCTGGTTTAGGATATACATCAACTTGAGCATTACCATTAGAATCAACACCATTCCAAGAGTAGTACTCAGGAGAACCAGAAATAGGTTCTTGTATTAAATATGCGTTATTCATCCAAGAAGAACTAGCAGGTCGCATAAAGAAATTAGATGTATCATTAATAACATCTAGTATCTTAAAGGAGTTGTTAGTTTCTGTAATAGTATAATTAAATACACCACTAGAAGTAGTTACAGTTATTGTCTTACGTAGTGCTGACCAGTCCCACGCGTCTTCTACGATACGTCTAGCATCGTTTACAAACTCACCTATTAGTTTTACATAGGAGTCAGTTGTGTTTTCAATACTGACGACTTCGTCTTCACGAATTCTACGCAGTACACTGTTTACTAGTTGTAAGTAAGTCATTAGACTCTCTCTTTTTAAATTATAAATTAAATTGAAAACAACCCGCTTGCTTTATCTTTTGATGATTTTAAAAGATTACTTCTTATTTCAGCTCTTCGGTTGGAGTTTTCTTCTTGCTGTTCTGCTATAGTTTTTGGTTTTGAAAACAAACCACTAAGTAATGGGTTTGCTTTTTGATTAGTTGTATTGTTTAGATTTAAAATTTTTGCAATTTCATCATCGCTTACTATTTTATCGGGAGATTCTTTTAAGTTGCTTTTATATATCTCATCTTTAAATAAACTTTCTATTGGGGTTGAAGTCTTTTCGCCCTTATCAGCCAAAAACAGTTTCAATAGTCTTTCCCAATCAACAAGGTCATCAATAATATACCCTGCTTCTTTTGCCCAATCTTCTACTTCTGAAAGTACATCTGAACCTGCTTGTAGTGCGGGGTCTACTACTTCTGAACCAAAGGTATCTATCGCCTCATCAATAGGGTCTATGATTGCTTCTCCTGCTTCTCCTATCGCTTGTAGCGTAGGGTCTACTACTTCTGAACCAAAGGTATCTATCGCCTCATCAATAGGGTCTATTACTTTGTCTGCGGCTTCTCCTAAATTTTGCAAAGCAGGGTCTACTACTTCTGAACCGAAGGTATCTATTACTTCATCAATAGGGTCTACGATTACATTATCGACAACCTCAAGACCTTGTTTAATTTTATCTTCTAGTTCTTTAAGAGCTTCAGGAGTTTCAAAATTTATACCTTCTAAATCTAAATCAAAATCAACATCAATAGCGTCTACAAGAGCGTCAATAGTTCCTTCTTTAAGAGCGTCTGTTCCTGAGTTTCCTTTAATTATTTCTTTTGATGTATCTATTATAACTTTCTGTACGGGGTCTGGTAGTGTAGTTAAATCAATT
>BCSF01000841.1_pt1 | contig 10875 bp, 22 predicted proteins | sample 1016431 | NCBI WGS metagenome assembly BCSF01 (sample SAMD00045685;SAMD00045686;SAMD00045687;SAMD00045688;SAMD00045689;SAMD00045690;SAMD00045691;SAMD00045692;SAMD00045684;SAMD00045690;SAMD00045691;SAMD00045692;SAMD00045684;SAMD00045685;SAMD00045686;SAMD00045687;SAMD00045688;SAMD00045689, study...
GTAGCGTTCGCTATATTGTTTCCTGAGTTGCCACTTTGTTTGTGGTACTTAAGTTCGTTTGTTTCTTAAAATATCAAACCGCTAATTTAAATTCTGGATCGTCCCACGGACTAGCTGTCGGAGCTGTGTCCTCTGCGTTGATGCAGCTCAAGGCCATTGCCAGTGCAATCAGGCCATCAATTTTACTGTATGATTTTGCCTTATGTAGCTTCCTGTTTCCCGCTGGATCGCTCTGTGTCACCGCACCAGCAGCACACATATTCAAGATAGGATTATCACCATGACACAGCTTACGCTCCGCGACAGCTCGTTCAAGCTTGTCTACTGCTGGAGCCATATCCCGAAACCCTTGCCCGTGCGCTTGCATTGGTATTTGCGCACCTATGTTTTCCAGTTCCCGTTTAAAATCGTTGATACGCCAACGGTCAAAAGCAAGAAGCTGTAGATTGTATTTCGCTGCTGCTTCCGCTACGGCTGTCGCTACGACCTCTGGCTGGATTACTGGTCCGCTTATCGGCGTCAGGTATCCCTCGTCTGCCCATAAATCCCAAGGCCCCTTTTCGGTCTTTTCCTTCGATAAGTTGCCAAGCTGGTGATTTAGCCATTACGTCCTCGCATAAGTAGGTTTCTTACCACCACCGCTAGGGTTAGTGGCACGTTTACGTCTTACTGCCGCAGTTTTTTGTGCTTTAGTCATAGAACTTGCTTTAGACTGCGGAACGCATTTTGGATACTTTCTTCCATCACCCATTTTACGCCCACAAGGAGGATGTTTTCCGCCTTTGGTCGTTGATATATCTACCCATTTCTCATCAAACCATTTGGTGAGGCTCATGCTTTGTATGTACCCCCCATTTTCTTATATTGCTGTACCAGTTGACCAGACGCATAAGCAGAAGGCCATTTCTTGACCCTCTTCTTAACAATAGCTTTTGCTCTTGCATATAACGCTGGATTTGCTGGTTTAGCCATCTTTACGCCCTTGTTCACATCTTGCTTTCATAATAGCGACAATCCATCTAGCACCTTCAGCGTGGGCTAGAGTTTCGATTCCAGTCCCCGCAGGATATACGTTATTCGTTGTGAGCGAGTCCAAGTAGTGTATAAAATCTTTTCCAATACCACTGCCGAACAGACCATAGGCTTTACTATTAAGGTCTTTATCAACTTCTTTAGTGTAACCACGACCATCGACTGAAACATTCATTCTCTCCTTCATTGTGGCGGCATCCCTTGCTGGGCTTGCATTAGCTGTTGCATTGTTTGTACATTCTCCTGTACTTGGCTTGCTTCAGCTAAAAGCTCCTCTTGAATACCGAACTTCTGAGCGAGGTACTTGATAACAGCTTCTTGGTTGTAGAGAACTGGTGTGATTTCTGGGCCGAAAGTAGATGCGACTGTCTGCTGGAAGCGGACAAAATCAGACACGTCTTGCTGGTCTTGCGCTCTCAACAGGGGAGATACTGGTACGATACGCAATTCCCTGCCATCTACTTTCGGTATGTCTAACAGCCCTTGCTTCTTGTAGATATAAACAATTCGCTCTACTAGCGGCTGTAAAAACTCTTTCTGCATACGTCCAGCTACAGCACCCATATCTCTGGCTACATCAGCTAGTCTTTCTGATACTTCTGTTGCAGAAAGTGGTGTTCTGGCATTTGGCCTTGTGTCCAACTCATCAATAAACAATGCCTTGCGTACATTCCTACGCATATCATCCAATACAAGCTGTGCTACATCAAATCTGCCAGCACTTTGTAGTGGAGAGATGCTAGACCCTGGACTTCTAGGTATAAATGTTCCGGGCTGTATAGTAATGTTATCTGGGTTAAATACCCCGTCATCATCATAGATATAGCTACCAGCGATAGCCATTTCAGCGTTCTCAAGGATAAGCTGTACAGTTAGATTAAGTGTTTTAACTGCTGGCATAGCTTGTAGTAGAGGGCCACGACCCCAAACCTCAAATCCTGACTTAGACCAACGTGTGGTAATCCAAGGAATAGAACCACGACCTTTAAACGTGTCCTTAATAAGAATCTCGTTATCTGTCTCAGATATTAGGTAGTAGGTATATTCATCTTTGAATTTGTTTGATTCGTCATAAATAGTGGCTTCCACAATCTTTGTCTTACGAGTTGGATTGCGCTTTTGTTCACTAGCCATTTTGTCAGAGTATTTAGCTTTTGGATACCGATGCTTTACTTCGGTAATATCCATATTGCTGTTCCATCTAAACCAATCAGAAACACCATCCATCCGACCGGGCAACAAAGCCAAGTTAGTTGGGGGTACAGATGAGAAGTGTAAATCACCTTGGAAACGACCTTCCTCTACTAGAAGATTCATTGTACCAATTCCCAAGTCCTGTAGACCTTCATGCATCTCTGCATTGAAGTTAGAGTTACGCAAACCTTCGTGAATAAGGTCTGTGATTCTATCTAGCTCTTCATCAAGAGACTTGCTTCTTAGTTCGTCTGGAAACTCAGGGCCGGGGGCGAGTCTAAATGCACGACCATTAGGAGGAAAAAAACCAAGTTGTAAGCGACTAGCAAACTTAGGAAGGCCCACAACAGCAGTTTCGTCATAGATATTCTCTGTTCTACGATTTGCACTGCTTTCTTGAAAGAAGCTCTCACGATGAGGAATAGCGTAATCATAGATTTCCTCCCACAAATCTGTCCAAGAGTTCCACCGACCCTTGGCCTTTTTGTATCTGCCCATGACACGCTTTAGTTCTTCTTTTGCGTCACCACCAGAAACAGTTGGGTTTCCGTCACCTTGCCCTGCACCGTACATTTTAGCTCCTTATGTTCTTATAGAACCACTTGTTTGAGGCTGAGATTTACCCATTTGTTTCCTGCGATAACCTGTAAAACCCTCAATATCCGTTCCTTGTAGTGATCTACGACCAACTAAATTAGACGCAAACTTACGTTTGTCATCTTCTTTGCGCTGTTCATTCTCAGCTTCTACTCTAGCCAAGCGTTCTTTTTCAGCGTTTTCAGCATCAATCTGCTCTTGGCTTTTTGAAGGCGTTTTAGGTTTAGAAAAAAGATTACCCATTTTTATCTCCTTGTTCCTCAAACATGGGTACAGCTCCATTTTTAAGCAATTCACAATAAAGCTGGTATGGGGACATAACCCAAAACTTATTTATTCCTACTATGTGTTTTACGAAAGAAACGCAATACATCAGTCTTGGCATATAAACTGGCTTATCTTCAACCACTACGTCAAGACAAGTCCAGTAATTCATCATATTAGCGAATAACATGTCTGCTTCCTCGCCTTTATACGATTCAAACCTAAATCCAAGGGTACTAAACTCATATTTAGTCCAAATATCGTTCTTGGTATCAAATCTTACAGCAAAAACGTGACTAAAGCCTTTTCTTCTCTTGGTAAACAGCTTCCACATGCCAATGTTACTGCTGTCACAAAAGCAAACTATCCATTTCACAGTCCAGCAACCCTTCTAGAAAGCCTGTTTCTTGCTTTCTGCCTAGAGAAAGGGTTTCCTTCTCTGCTAACTGTGGTGTGTGATGATGGCTTATTGCCGCCAAATATCACTCTACGGCCTTCCCCACCGCCTAGAAATGCATATTGCAATGCATCATGTATATGAGAAAACCTATTCTTAGAAGGTCTTTCTTCATATCTTTCGTTACCCATGTTGTAAGTGCGCTTATATTGGTAGCCACCTTCGAACCCTGCAACTAAAACCGTACAGTTAGGGCTTATTTGCATACAAGGGTATCCATCAGACATACGATTTAGTACACCTTCAACAGCTTCTACACGCATAACTGCATCATTACTAGGGGCTGGATGAGCATTAATGCCTGCCGCCCGCAATATCATAAAAGGAGTTTGTTCTGACGTCTGTGCCATTTGATTACCAGCAGGGTCGCCCACGAATTTAAACGTATGTTTTTCCCAATCGTTTCTGGCGATTTCTCTTTTCAGAACTTCTGCAAATCTTCCTGCACCCATGTCCTGACCAATTACTTCGTGAAATATAGTCCATCTGCCAGCAAAGCCCTGCTGAGTAAAGACAGCACTAGGAGTTCTACCAAAGTCGATACCAACTATTATCTCTACACCATCAACAGGCTCAATAGGGGACTTTGTAACATGCGTTTCTTTTCTAAAGGTCTGATACACTGGTTTGCCGTCCATTAGGGCTTGGTATTCGTTCAATACATATACTTTTACCCATTGTGGGGTTTTACCCAATATAATCTTATCGTAATAGTCTGGCTGTATGTTCTTTAGATTCTCAGCTTTATTGTTTTTCTCATACCCTAGAAGATTGCCAGAATCATCACGCTTTTCTTTCATAGCACCTTCTTGCTTGAAGAATGTCCAATCATCAGGCTTTACCAGCAATAGCTTTTCATCTGCCGCCATATATTCAGGTGCTGGCACTTCACCAGCCATAATACCCCACCAATGCGTTTCATCAGGAGCATTCGTGTCCATAATAACGCCAAACCAACTCGGACCGCCATCACGCATAGAAGGGAATCTGCCAACACGCATCGTACACGCATCAACGATAGACTTCGGAAGCTCTCTAGCTTCATTGAGCCATACGCCTGTTAATTCCAAGGAAAGAAGCTTTTTTACGTCCTCTTGCTTGTCCAATGCTAAAAAGATGACTTCTAACTCAACGGTAGTCTTATCTCCCAGTGAGAAGTTGACAAGATGAGTGTAGGGAGGACTCCACACAAACTTGCCAACCTCGTCACCGAACCAATCCCGCCACGTCTTAATAGTCGTAGTTTTCAATTGGGGATTGGTATTACGAATAACTGCCCACCGTGTTCTGCGTACCCCAGCAGAATTAGGGGCTTGGGTGACAGCTTTCCGCATTATCTCCATGCAACAAGTCACGGATTTACCAGAACCGACAGGACCTCTAATGCCCCTTACAAAAGATTCATCTTTCATAAAGGACTTAGCTACAGGCCCAGGGGGTTTATAGTCTAGATTCATATCAATAGAACAGCCTTTGCTTTGCACCCCTTGCACCGCCAATCAAAGCTCTTCTACTTGCTACAGATGGTTTGGAAGCTGTTTTTGGCTTAGATGTTTCTTGAGGCTTTTCTTCAGTACTAACCTGTTGCTCTGCATCAGAAGAGACAGGCTGTGCGCTAGACATATCCCTAGACGCCCTGCCTTCAGCAAATGCTCTAACATTTTCTACTGCTTGCCTTCCAGCAGTTGATGTTACCGCCGCTCCACTAGATGACCTTATGACACTACCCGAACCGCTACGAGCATAATAACCTTTCCGGTCCTCCATTTCAGCCATCTGAACACGACGTTCTTCTAATTCACGCTTTTTCTTTTGTTGTGAATATTGCATAGGTGCGGCATCATATCCACCGCTATCACCACCACCTGAATCACCACCCATAATCACCTTCTCCTGTAAAAAAATATTTTAGTGAGTAAAGACTTAATTAAGTCCATTGTGTGTGCAATTCACCTTTATATGGATCAGTCGCAGTTTTTCAAGGTCGGTGTTCATACATCTACATACCCGTATGGGACCCCTAGTCTACGTTAAAGTTTATCTGTACAGCAGTACTAGGCGTTCTGACAGCATCCTGTCTAAATCCTGCTCTATCCATTAAATCCCTAGCCGCTTCTAACCTCACATATTGGCTCTTACTATTCAGCAAGTCACGCATTGTCGCCATTGCTTGTGTTGCGTCCCATCCCAAAGTCATCATAGCCAATTGCTGTCTATACTCTATAACATGCTGTTTCTTAAGCGTATTATAAGCCCAAGCTTTGTTTCTACCCAGTGCTTTAGCGGCTTCACTTGGGTTGCAACCGTTATGCAATATCATGTGTACCAATTCACTCTGTGGCTCAGTCAGTTTTTCGTTACCTGCTTGAGCGACAGGAGCATGTTTCTCTATCTCATCCATTGGGACGATAGAGCCTTTATATTTCTCTTGTTGTTGTTTATCTGCTGTTGTCATTTCCAAGACCCGATTAGCTACGGACGTATTATAGGTATACTTCATATACAGCTGTCAACTCACTTCTTGCATCTCATTGTCTTACATATCTTTTATAGTTCGATTTCGACAGTTTGCTGTTTGGCTGTTGTGTCGAAATCCACTGTTTCGCACCCCCGTTAAGGGGTACTCAACAGTGACTGATTCCCTAAGCGGTCATGGCAAGACTAGTGTTGTTGGGACAACACAGCTTGCGAGTCATCAGATGTCCGGATTCAGGTCTGTTACTTATTGATTGAGTCACTCTTCCGAGTGACATGTTTTTATTCAGAACGTTACCGTTGTAACAGGCTGAACCCTTGAGTTGAGAACACACACACATGATTTTTTTTGCGAGATTATACCCTTTGGGTTTACACGATGAATTGCTCGGCAAACGGCGAGAGTCAAGGGCGTTTCAAAATCCGAATTTTATATTTAATTGAGTCGAGACAAGCTCGACATGACAGCCCTTTCCGACAGTTTGTCTTTTGATAGAAGGTCGAAAAGGGCTGTTTGGTAAATCCATTTTGACTGGCGGGGGTTCCTTGATCAGTCACCCCAACAACCCTTGACTATCACCTTTCATCGTGTGTGTGGTTCGGGCATCACGCAAAAACAATCCTGTATGCGTGTTCATAGCCTAACTAACGTAGAGGAGAATCTCATGGGTTATTACAAATCACAACTAACAGAACAGCAAGAAGAACAGCGCCTTGGTAACATTGACCAAGACTACGAGTCACAAGTTTCATCAGAGCTTGACCAAGCGTTAGCTGATGGTGACACAGAACGTGCAATGTATCTTGCATCAGTCATCGACATAACAATCCAATAAGCCAAATCAGGGGTAGGTGATTGGCATCTACCCCATTACGACAAGGAGAATCACACATGGTTAGAGAACATTTTGATATGACTAGAAACTTAGAAGCTGAACAGATTCAGTTCTTGTGGAAAGAATACAGTCGGTTGATGGAAGAGTTATCAACAGAGACAAATCCTGGTAGACATGGACTTCTACTAGACAGACTTGATGACCTTTACAACAACAAGATAAACGAAGCATACGATGCATACTGCACAATGCATGGTGAGCATTACTTTGGCCAACCAGAACTACCACACTTAGCGTAAGGAGAACGACAAATGCCTTTTGATATTGACCTAAGAGACATCAACTTAGTAGATGTTGCCGCATCAGGACTTAAACTACCTCGCCTTGAGGATGTCACCACTGAGTACCTTGACCACATTGCCAAGCGTCTACAGTACGACACATTCTCAGAGCAGTCCAAGCACTCATACGATGAGGCATGGCAGATGCACTACGCACAGCTTGAGACAGCGGCTATCATGTTTCATGGCGATGGCAATGACTTGACACTCTGTTGCAAGCTCATCGACTCTCGCATCCGCAACCTTGAGTACGAGATGGAATCGTTAGCTAACTATGCCAACCGTCTCAAGAACGAGAACGAGGATCATGTCATCTCTGACCCAGAGATTACTGTCAACCAGCAGTCAGACATTGACAACCGCATTGAGCGTATGCGTGACCAGTATGCATACATCAAGAACATGCATTACGTCCTCAAGACCATGGTACGTCCTGAGATAGAGAGACGCACAGGCTACACGATGGATGCTTACAAGTCCAAGCAACAGCTTGAGACCGAACGCAAGACTAAGAAGTGGTCGCACTTCCGCAAGAAAGTCACCATGGATGTCTACATGTCATGGACACCCAAGCAACGTCAAGCTTACACAGAGAAGTATGGTCGTAGGGTTCAGTAGCCCTACGATACACATCGGGAGGCTGGGGCATCACGCCCTAGTCTCTCACTTTTTTTGTGCAACAACCACCGAGGCAAAACGCCTCAGACTGACAGGAGGACATTATGGTTTTCTATATCATCGCTGGTGTATTCTCAGCACTCGCTATATTATTTTTGTTAGCCAAGTTTGACTTCAAGAAAGTTCTTTGGCTTGACATCCCGATTGACATCGCCTCAACTATCCTACTGGTCGCTATGTTTGCTGGCACATTTGCTGGCATGATGGCGGCAGTGATAGGGGGGTGTATAATTTCAGCTACACTTTACACACTGAAGAAGCTTAGAGGTTATAAAAAGCCAATCAGGAATAAATTCAAGTATGAGTGGGTGGAGATGAACAAATGATGGCAAGTCGAATGACGCCAAAAGAGTTAGCTCTACACCTCAAAGCAGAGAAAGAGAAACTACACTACTTCTGGAAGTACCGGACAGAACAACGTCGTGCTACTGGTACTTCTATTACATCAAAAACAATAAGAGCCTCAATGAAACGAGGCAATCAAGGCCAGTATAACTAATAATAAAGTTTCCCACTGCATCAGTAGCTTGAAGAAAGCCAAGTATGCTTTGGGATATGTGCTTTTCGACCTTATTGATTGGTCGTTCTGCACATTGACACTGTTACCTACCATGGAAGGTCGCAATGCAGTGACAGAGGCGAGACGTGAGTCCTCAACCTAACCATGTCAACGCAAGGAGAAATAGACATGAACTTCGCACAAATCACAATCTCAGGTAACATCGGTAGTGAACCAGAAATCCGTGACGTAAACGGTACTAAGGTCGCTAACTTCTCTGTTGCCGTCAATGAGGGCTACACCAACAAGTCAGGCGAGAAAGTGGAGAAGACCCACTGGTATCGTGTAGAAGCTTGGGACGGTAGCAATGGCAAAGGCCTAGTGTCTAACGTCATTGAGAAGTATGCCGCCAAAGGCACTACCGTATTTGTTCAAGGCTTCCCCATCATCGAGGAGTACGAGAAGGATGGTCAGAAGCATCGTTCATTCAAGGTCAAGCTAGCTGGTGCAGGCTCTACGTTTCGCCTAGCCAGCAAGGGTACATCAACAGAGGGTGCGCCTCAAACATCTAACGCACCATCTGGTGTTGATGACGACATTCCATTCTAGTAAACCGTTCCTCTAGGATGGAAGGGGGTAGTGGCAATCCAACGGCCACTGCCCTTTTTTTGTGAAACATTCACAGGGAGTTCACAATGCCTACAATGGAAAATGTAATCAATCCGTTCAAAGAAACAGTCTCAGTCATTACCTATGACAATTTTGATGGTGATTTTGATGACTACCGTAGAATTATTGGCGCTCGTATGCTCACCTTTGTGCGCCTCTACGACAATGGCGATGGTGTTTACCTCGATGATGAAGGTTTGTATGCAGACAACAGATACTTCTGGATGCATGCCAACTACCCACAACCCCTTGTAAACATTGGTGTTTTCATTGGCACTGACAGAGAGGGGGATACTATACCGCCTCGTACTTCATTGACACAACTTATCAAGGATGTTGTATTTATAGGTTCACACTATCAACTCGCTTTGTACACAAGAGTCAACAGTGAATTGATTGACGATAGCAATGGCTATGAGGATTACAGAAATATATTCTTCAACAAAGATGCGGAAGGAAATTATTATGCAAGCCAACAATGATAATCACATGACCCCATCTATTGCCGTGATGATAGCTGAAGGAATAGAAACGCCTCGTACTGAGGATGAGTTCATTCAAGCATGGCAGTATATCTATGACTCAAACCTTTATCTGCAATTGCAGGGCTGGTACGGCAGACGTATCCAAGACATGATAAGAGAGGGAATATTAGATGCCTGATATATGGCAAGAATGTCCTGACTGTCTGGGTGAATGCATCGTTGAATACGAAGTACCTAGCCCAGACTACAGGTTCGGAGGAGAACTTATCGGTGAGTTTCGCAACTGCGAGACTTGCCAAGGACATGGTGAAGTAAAGCATGAGGAGGAGTAAACATGCTAAATTATCTACGCAAAGTGCGTCCAATCAACATCAAAGCGAGTTGGATTGGCTGGTTCGTCACTGTTCACCTAACACTGTCGTTTACGATTATGTTGATGATGGTGGCAGTGGGGATCAATCCGACCCTCTTAGTTTCAGTGATTGGTGCGCCCCTGTGGATTGGCGTAGCGTTCGCTTCAAAGACACTGACTGACAAAATTATGGAGGACTAAATGTTTGATAAGATTAAGATTCGTAGCGGTATTCCTATCCCGCCACTAAGCACACGTTCACATCTGTCTGTGACAGCAACCAAAATGAATGCAGGTGATAGCGTTGACGTACCCAAAAGCCAAGCTGTAGGTATGTGTCAAGCTATACGCAGAATACATGGCGGTGCCACAATGCGTAAGCTAGACGATAATATCTGGCGTGTATGGAGGACTAAATAATGTACACATCAATGAGTGGTACTATCGAATGTACCAGAGTTGTTATTCTTACTGATGACCCAAACTTTGTTGCAATCAAGTTCTATCAAGGTCAACATGATTGCCCACTAACTGTCTACGCCTCTGCTTCAGATGGCAAGACATTCGAGTTCTTTACTGGCATAGAAGCCAAAGACGTAACTATATTATTGGAGGAAACCGATGCAGAAGCTGATACCTCTGAGTGATCTCAAACACTCACCTGACAATGTACGCAAGGTAAAGTCCAGCAGGGACAGCATTGCACAACTAGCCGCCTCAATCCAATCCAAAGGTCTGCTACACAACCTTGTAGTAGTAGAGAATGGTAGAGGCTACAACGTCATTGATGGCAACAGACGCCTCGATGCACTTAACAAAGTCTACAAAGACAAGAAAACACCCATCAACTGCATTGTGCTTGAGTCCAATGACAATGAAGTTGGGCTTCATGCAAACATGATGCGTGAGGATATGCACCCACTTGACGAGTGTGATGTTATTCAAGCCCTTGTAGCTGACGGCTCAGAGGACTTTGACTCTGTAGCCAAACGCTTT
>BCSF01000842.1_pt1 | contig 10867 bp, 11 predicted proteins | sample 1016431 | NCBI WGS metagenome assembly BCSF01 (sample SAMD00045685;SAMD00045686;SAMD00045687;SAMD00045688;SAMD00045689;SAMD00045690;SAMD00045691;SAMD00045692;SAMD00045684;SAMD00045690;SAMD00045691;SAMD00045692;SAMD00045684;SAMD00045685;SAMD00045686;SAMD00045687;SAMD00045688;SAMD00045689, study...
CCGTATAACCAACCGCTCGACTTCTTTAGCTGGCGTATCGTTTACCTTCCGAAGAATACCCTTAACCACAGCGCCACCGACACCGACACCGGCCTCAATGATCTTGCCGCCAATAGAACCAGCAACGGCACCTATAACCGCGCCTTGCCCTGCTTGCTCTAATCTGTTTTCTAGACCATCGCCTGTGGCAAAACCGTATAGCGCACCCTCGCCAGCGCCTACACCTGTTGCTGCGCCGCCGCGTTTAGCAAGCGACTGACCCGCAGTCTTCGCCAGTGCAGCGCCGGTAAGTTTTCCCAGACCCAGAACGCCGCCAGTTATCTCACCGCCTAGAGCCAAGCCGGGGTTTGCATCAGAGAAACCTTGACGCGCTTGAGTCTGGTAGTCGAAGTAATCGTCATAGCTTCCCGGGCCAATAAGGGAAGCCACACCAGCTATTGCCTCGTCGGCGGTGCCAGCCGATATGCCCTGAAGAAAAGCATCTGCTGTCCCGACTACCGGGCCAAACGCCTCTGCTTGAGGCCTCTGAGCCTCAACGTCTATGGCGGTATCTTGGCCTCTGGATCTTGCCTCGTACATTGAGAACATTTCTTCACGACGCGCCTCTGGCAGAGACAACATAAAGTCTGAGTCAAACTCAAACTTCCTGCCGTTTTGTGCTGTGTAAACACCCATCTATTTGTCCTTAGTAGCTTACTGAACCGCCAGCGGCTGTGTTTGGTGTTGAAGAAGGTGTGGGCGTTAATGGCTGCGTCATCTGCCCCGGCCCTTTGTATCCAGAGCCGTATGGGTTAGCGGCGCGGTTGCCTCTGGTGCCGTATCTAGCTATCTGATCAGCGTTGTGATCAATGATCGCCTGTTCCATTCTGTTTGCTGTTGCTTCTATCCGATCAACAGTTTCAAGAATCATGTCTTCTGGCAGCCCTTGCTCTAAAGAGCCTTGTATAGATTGCAGGGCTTCCAGTTCCATCACAGCAACCTGACCCAACGTCGCCCCGGATTCTTTTAAGGCTCTTAGCTCGTTGAAACCTATTATCGCTTTCAGGGTGCCAAGTGCTTTCTGGTACGCTATGTAATCAGTCCCCGGAAGACCACTGAACAGAACACCCATACCAGAGGCTTTTGCAGCCAGCTCTCTTATGATGGCAATTTGATCGCTCATGGTTTGCTGTCTTGTCTGTCTGGAGGCAGCCGCTTGCATTGATTTTTCGCTTGAGGACATCCAAGCATCTGCGGCGTTATTCCACGATTTCGCTGCCGCTGTTCTTGCTGCACCGTCAATCTCCACACCTATAGTGCTGGCGCCCCCCAATCGATATTTAGATCCATCGGGGTTCCTTTGGTACACCTCAACCACGTTGGTTTCTGGATTGCGCATAAACTCCAAGTTTTGATTGGGTGTAAGCAACGAATAATCGATCTGCCCGGTTCGCTGATAGTTATCCTGAACTGCTTGCACAGAGTCAGGTGTAAACTTGCCGGTGTCGATCTGGTTAAAAACACGAGATCCGGTGGCTGCTGTTAAAGCGTTAATGTCTGTCTGACGCCGCGCATTAGTAGCGTCCTCCATAGCCACGCCACGCGCTTCTAGGCTGTCCATGTACATGTTGTTGTTGGCGAACTGGAGGTCTTCCAGTGTAGTCAGCCTGCGGCGCGTAGCTGTACGGGCGTCGTTGTCTGGGTCGTAGGTGAACGCTTGACCCCCAGTGACCATGTTGAAGGGCAGGCCAATAGTGTTACGTCCAACGTCAGCGATAAGGTCTGTAACCTTGAAGAATGGGTTGTTCATCTTGCGGTCAAGCTCCGCCTGCTGGTACCGCATACGTTCAGCTAAAGCTGCCTGAACCTGATTACGGTACGCCTGCCGTGGGCTTATATACTCGCCGTACTGAGGTGTAACCATCTGCGGCGGCCCCTGCTGACCCTCGGGCATCTGACCCATGCGCGGATCTAACGATCCCGGTACAAGGTTCATAGTGCGCTGCGCAAGCCTAGCCTCTACCGGGTTGGTAGGGACAAAAGGCGCGGTGTTCGTCAGACCAGACGCTTGGTTACGAGCCTCGACGTTTTCCGGGCTGAAGTAATAATCAGCGCGGCCATCGTCATCTAAAGCGCCTCGGCTTCTTCTCAAAAAATCCATAATTCCCATCTACTGGTTACTCCTTAACCGAAACCAAAGCTCGCGCTTTTACCACTGCCTTTGCTGCTACTGGTAGCTGATGAAAGATTGTTAGGCGCACCAACAATCTGGTTGTAGAAGTTCAGAGAGTTGTACGGTGTCATGCCTTGTCGGTAGTTGTAGTTCATGAGCTGCTGCTCGTAGTCTCTGCCGTATTGCCCACTGGCGAGTTGTTGACCCACTCCTGTGTTGTACATGCCAGCGCCGGTTTGCATGTTGCTGACGCCTTGAGCGCCCAAACGCGCCGCCAAATCCGCGCCAAACTGCTGATTTTGCTGGTTGGTGTTGAATGCGTTTTGACCGATTCCAGCGCCAAACTGACGGGCTTGGTTAAACTGACCTGCGTTGAACTGATTGCCTTGCTGCTGCCGGGCAAGGTTTGACTCAAGCTGGCTTGCGCCGATGCCGTATCCTTGGCTGAGGAGTGCGTTCTGCGCCCCGGCGTTGTACTGATTTGCGCCCTGCGCGAAACCGGCATTGGTACGCATTGAGTCCTGCATGAAGTTGGCGTTGGCTTGGTTCGCGCCCTGTTGGAATCCGGCGTTGGCCTGATTGGCTGCCTGCTGAAAGCCAGCATTTTGAGACGCTCTGCCTGCTTCGATGCCTAACGCTTGACCGTAGGCGTTGCCTCTCATGGCAGCCGCAACATCAGCGGAGCGATCATTAGCGCCACGGGTTGCAATGGCGTCCGTGACCGCTCTTCGGCTTGAGCCGCTGTTCCCCGATGCGGCGGCGTTAGACGCGCTGGCCGTTAGCTGATTCTCGTTTAGGTTTCGAGTTATGTCCCGCGTGGCTGCGTTAATCTGCCCCTGCAAAACATCGTTGTTGATGTAGTTGCTGAGGTTGTCTTGATTGAATCCTGCGTTTTTGGCGGCGTTCATTCCCGCCGCGTTCATCGATGCAGAACCCATAGCCGCTGGGTTCATGTTCGAGGCGTTGCCCGCCATCTCGTTTGCCATGCCTGAGTTGACGCCAGAACCTTGGGCTATACCGCCACCGGCAGCGCCTCTGGAGTACAGGTTACCAGCGCCAAACGCTGTGCCGATACCTTGCCTCGGCCCTTCCGCCATCGCCCTGTTGCTGAAGCCGAGTGCCGCCCCCGACCCTCCAGCTAGTTGAGAGCCGTAGCCCATGAGACCCGCGCCAGCACCCGCCTGCATGTTGCCGCCCACGTATTGGTTCTGCAAGGCACCAGCGAGGTTGGGGTTGATACCCGCAACGCCCTCAACGGGCATACCTTGGTTGTTCAAGCCCTGCGCTTGGCGCATTAAATCCAGGCGATACGGCTGCTGACTCGGATCAACGAATGTGTTCGATGCGCTGTTGGAACTTGATTTTGATTTGCTGCCGCCGAAACTAAATATCATTTTTCTTTCCTATGCGATGTGCGTCCAAGCATTCGTGTCGTAGTAGTAAAGCCCACGGCCAGAGCCGGGGTTCCAAGCCGTCCCATCCGCGAACACCACCTGCCCGGTCTCTGGCTTAGATGGCTCCACGGTAAGCACCGGCAGCGTGGTCGTTTGACCTGCAACGGTGAATCCGTTGGCGATCCTGTTTAGCTCCTGAACCAACCAGCTTCGCAGGCCCACCGCCGTATCAGCGGCTGTGGATGAAGGTATATAGCTCACCGGCCTGCAACCTCCTGAACGTCGATGTCGAGTCCCGTCAGACGCCAGTAGTCGGACGCTGAGTCTGACGAGATTCGCAGAGCGAAATACCTGCCAGATGTGCGGAAGTCGATCTTGTGATCCGACTCGACATTAAATGTTTTATCGACCTGCCATCTGACACCGTCCTGCGGCGCGTCAGAGATTCCTACCTGCACGCGCACCGCCCCGGAGCCTTCGATCTGGGGCATGATCCCGTTCAGTTGCTTGATGTTGCGCGTTGACTTGCCAAGCACTTGGTCTAGGTCAATCTTTGTGGCTTCGAGGAATGCAGGCATAGCGTTGCCCGACAGGCCGTTGGTGTCGTTCATCATGCGGATCTTGTCGCCAACTGAATCGGCGGCGAATAGCTTGACGTTGTTGGCCTGCGTTCCCAGCGACACATTAGACCAATAGTCGCTGGATGCGTTCCAAGTAGCAGTTGAGTTGGTGTAGTTGCCCGACGTGTCCATGCGATCAGCAACCGTCAGCGCCCTAGCGTTTGGCAGGTCGATGAACGTGAAGGCGTCCTGCTCCCAGTTGTAGACCAGTGCGCGGTTTGCAGACTGCGAGTCTGCTGCGTCATCGTCGGCGTAGCAGATGTATACTTCACTCGTGTCGGGGATGGTCTGACAGAAGACAGAGCGCGTGTCGGCTAGGTCGTTGAAGAAGGTGCGCCTCACCTTATTGTCCACGATGCTTCGCTTCTGCGACCCATCGTGCAAGTCGATATCGTTCTGGCCTACGACCACGTGGCCGTTGGGAATAGATGCCACAGCGCCTCGGTTCAGAATGCCATCGTCACTGAATACCTCGCGGAAGCTGAAGACGAGCGGGAAGCCGATGAAGTCCATGGCGAACACGCCGCGCTCGGCGTAGATAATGTTGGAGTTGTTCAACGTCAGTTGATCAACAAGCTCGCCATTGGAGCCGCCCAGAGTTGTCTCACCTGACAAGTTGGTTGTACTGGTAATGTCGTAGGAGCCGGGTATGCCCGATGGGTCATATTCGTCAGACCAGCGGACGGTGCATGGCCTCGTGGTGCGGCCGATCGCGTAGCCGGTAATAACCAAGAAGCTGTTGAAGGGCTTCAGGCACTGCGTGACCAAGTTGCTGGGCCACGAGGGTAGGTCAGCAAAACGAGTCCCAGAGGGCAGCATGTACTGCGGTGCCTCGGAGCCGTTGTTCATCATCATCGCCGTGCCTAGCTGCGCCCCCTGCCATCGCGGCGAGTTTGAGTAGTTGGTCGAGTCCGATGTCTTGGTCACGTTCGTGACCGTAGTCCCATCGAAGCGATAGAGCTTGTTGAGACTTCCGATCACCAACGTGTTGTTGCCGCCGTAGAGCCAACCCTGCACGGCGGTGGGAGAGAAACTCAGCGACTCGCGCACGCTGTGCCCCAGCGCCTTGCCGATGCGTCCGCTGTGGAACGTGACGTTGTTGCCGTCAGGGAACTGCGTTAACTCTAGATCGTATGGATCTTGATCTGTGACGATTCCGCCTGCGCCTATTTTTCGTAGAGGTATGTAAGGCATTACGCGAACTCCACCTCAACAACTCCTGACCCGTCAAAGTCTGCTCTCTCTGAAGTCGTAAGCTGCCACAGCCAAACAGTCACGTCTTGATAGCTTTGATGATCAGATGGGTATTGAAAATAGCTGTAGCCCGTGCCACTTCCTGTGTACTTGGTTCCCATTGAATTGAAAGAAACCGAAGAAAAAAGGTTCTCGCTCTGTTGACCGTCTACCCAAACCTCTAGTTTCTTGAACGGGGTGCCGTAACCAAAATCTTGGTAGGTCACGCGAATCCCCTCAATGTCTACACCGTTCAGTTGAGTAGGTGAAACTGACCCTAAATTACTGCCGCCTATCCGCGTTGTCTGGAAGCCAGAGACATTTAAAGTGCTCGTTCCTGCGTAGCCCTGCGTCACACGGTGGTTCGCTGCCCACACTAAAGTGCTGCCAGAATAGACTTCCTGAATCGGGGTCGATCCAGTGTAAATCTCTGTAATCTGTGTCGAACCTTGATAAATGCTAGGCATATTAAGATGTCAAAAAATAAAGAGTGTTAGCGTCTGGGGAGCCGGGAAGCGAGGCCGTAACGACAACGTGCTTGCCATCTATCTTGTCCGCGTCAATTCCTGACCCAGAGCCATCGACAGTCAACAATGCAGTCCTAATTTCCGTAGCGGTTTGATCAGCGGTTGCGCCGGATTCGATACCTGCCAGCTTACTGTTTAAGGCGCTGGTGTAGTTGATTTCCGTAAGTGCGCCATTGCCAACCGAGTAGGTTGTGTCTGTGAATACAGCGCCAGCAGGCACGTTAGTCAGAACCTGAGAGTCATCAACCTTGTTGTCTAAGGCGGTCTGGAGGCCGTCAACATTAGAAATTGTGTGGTTGTGGCTGTCGTCTGCAACCGCAGCGGTAAGCGTCACGTTGGCGTCTCCACGAATAGACACGCTGCCGCTCAGATCTCCCGCGAGGGTTATAGTTCTGGCGCTGGCCCATTGGCTAGAGGTTGCCGCGTTTCCGGTGGTGCTCTGGTTGCCGGAGGTGTTAACGCCCGGCAGGTTGATGTTCGCGCTGCCGTCATAGCTGACGCCGCCGATTGTTCTTGCGGTCTGGAGCGTCGATGCCGTAGATGCGTTGCCGCTCAACGCGGCGGTGATCGTGCCGGCGGTGAAGTTGCCGGAGCCGTCGCGCTTAACAATTGCGCTGGCCGTGTTGGCGTTGGTGGCGGCGTTGGCGGCGATAACTGCGCTGTTTATGGCCGTGTGGGTGCCGCTGACCGCGCCGGTCACGTTGGGGAACGTGGCCTTGATGGTGCTTTTCAGAAGCCGGATGTGGTTGTCGCCGTCGCTGATGTTGTCCGAGCTTGTGGGGTTCGTAGCCACTAGCCCGTTGATGTATGTGCTGGATTCCAGTGCCATTATTTTTTCACCTTGTTCATTATCCCGATCACGCCCCGGACACCGAAGCTGGCGGCGATGATTACGGACCGCCCGTACTGGTACCACTCGGGCATTGTCGATAAGACCCCAAAGCCTTGCCGGACATACGGCCCCGCCGAGGGCACAAACGCCAATACCAGAGGTATGCTGAACAGTATCGTCAGCCACTCGTCCTTCCAGCTTGTGTTGCTGGCGCGAGCCATTGCCGTTTCCCAATCAGCCGCAGACTTTGCCTGCGTCTTCATCACCGACGCCTCGGCCTCGGCCTTGGCCTTGGTCTTGGCGACCTTCCCCTCCAGCCACGTCTTACCTAGATCGGCAACCGGGCCAATGATTGATCCCAATAAATTCAATTCGCCATCCCACTTACTAGCAGCCCGACAAACACCGTCATGCCCAACCAGAAGAGTCGCTCGCCCTTGCCTAGCGTGAACTCCTGCACCGCGTTCTGCGACTCCAGTGCGTCGATCCTCTCGTCAAGCTCACGAACCTGCTCGTGAATCCTGTCGTTGTGTTTCAATATCGTCGTGACGCGCTCCTCGATACGGGCCAGTGAGACCAATGCGTCATTGATCGTGTCCAGCTTCTCCTCGAAGCGCGTTAGGCGCTGTTCGACATCCACTAGCTGTACTGCCATGTCATCGGTTCTGTTTCGCGCCTATCGACGTGGACAAAGGTCTTTGCCACGCCGATACCCTTGAAGCCCAGCTTGATCGCGTTGCTTACAATCGCATACCTCTGAGCGCCCCCGGTGACCTTGATGTCCGCCGCGATGCCCATCGTGTGCTGACCCGGTCTGGACTTCTTAATCTCGGCGCTGTGAGCAGGCGAGCGGTAACCCGATGTGATGATGAAGGGGAAGCCGCACACGCCGCGCAGGTCATCCAGAGCAGACACGAAGTCGTATCGGATCTCGTTCTCGCCGGTCTCTTGACAGGCGAAGTCTTCGATTTGGAAGTATCGAAAGTCCATAGCGCTCCAAAGGGGTTGTGTGCTGTCGCCGGACGGCGGTGTAGCGGGGTAGATGTTGTCGATTCTACTGAAAGTTGTTTCTAAATCAAAGGCTTAGAGGCGTTGAGTTGTTGTGTTTGCTCACCAAGGTACACCTGTAGCGGTGCTGGGCGTTTTCTGTTCCTCAATCTTAGACGTTAGACGTGCCTCAATTGCTGCAACATCGACTCGGCTTTTAACCCAGCCGATAACGTCTGACTCTGTTAGATTAGCGTACTCAATATACCCCTCGGACGCTGGATCTGGCGTGAGATTCACAGCCCCATAGGCGTTTACGCTGTGCGTCACAGCGTCTTCACCTGTCCCGACCGTTTCCTCTTTCACAACCCGCCAGTGCGCAACCGTGACACCTCCGACGGCGTCGCCAGTTAACTGCCTATCAAGGTTTTCAATTCTCCACGTAGCCACTATTTCATCCCCCATTATCGCGGCCCTCGCCGCCTCGCGCTTCGCTAAAACGTCATCGGGTATAGACTTGCCGGTCTCAGCCTTACGAGGGACGTACCAATCTGTTTCCTTCAAATATGCTCGATTAGAAAGGTTGTCATCCCTTTGTATTATCTTGGGGTCTACTGGCTCTGATCGAACCAAGTTGCCATTCACATCATAAAAATCGTTTGTCTGAGCCATTACTGCACTCCATATTTAAACTGCGGCCTTGCAGGCAGGCTATGAGTTGCAGCGGTCACGCTGATGCTAGTAGGGAAGCTGTGAGGCCAAGTAGACACTGTGTTAATGGCATACTGGTTGCCTTGAAGACCACCATTAAAGCTGTAATTGTTTACGCCTACCATGTATGGAATGTGCTGCTCCATATCTGAAAAAGCCCTGACCGTGAGGCTTGAAGTGTTCGCTGCCATTGCGAAAAAGTATATGCCCGCAGTAAAAGTTGTCGCGGTTATGGCGACAGATTTACCGTAACCAGAATTCACGGCAAATGTTGAGCTGGTGATCTTATGTGGCGTAGAGCCAACATTGGCAGGCATAGGCCCATAGACGGCTATCTGTGCCACATCACCAGAGTTTCCTGTACCGCCGTTTATAATGACTGTGAGTTCGTCAATAGTGCAGTCTTCAGGAACAATAAAAGGATAGTAATTCAAAGAGGTGGTCGGTAAGGTGAAATTGCTTGAGCCCGTGGTGTCAAGCATCCCAGTGTAGTAGCGACCTGAGCTGAGACCGGCAATATTGGGTGGTAGGCCTCCAGAAGCATCTTCCCAAGCAACGCCAGATCCGGTTGACGTTAATACCTGTCCATCAGAGCCTTGACTGCCATTCACCTTGAAATTCGTGCCGTCTACTGTCGCGGCAGTGACATTCGTTGAGGAGTTACCTAGCGTGTTCGCACTTTTATCATAAAGCGTTCTGGCCGTGCCACCACTGTCAAGATGCAATATATCGTTGCCAAGGTAAAAATCTTTCCAGCGGGCATCACTAAAACCTAAGTCAGTCGTGTTGGTTGTCTTGGTACCATCTGTGCCGTCCGCAGGCATTACTGATTTCCAAATACCATCCAATCGAATACCCGTGTCGGTTTGCGAAGGCCCACCACCTAAGTACAACCCGCTGTCGTTAGTCCAGAAAGTCGGGGTGACGCCGATAGTGCCCACGGTGCTATTACTACGCCTAAACTCCATTACCGCGCCGGTCATGCTATTGGTGTGGCCTGTTGTTTTAGCGAAGATCGCGCCTAAGTCATCAGTGCTTACGCTAATAGCACCGTCGCCCTTGCGTATTTGTGTTTTTTCAGTACCTCCGAAGGCCGATTGGTTCTCAACGGTTGTGTGTCCGATAACAAAGGCGTCGTCATTTTGCGTAGAAAACCTCGCAAACTCAGATCCATCTATTTCGAATTTAATTGCTGAATTACTAGCGTTATTATCCGCATCAGCAGAAATAGTGACGTCATCACCTGTACTTGAGTAACCTGTTGCGCCAGAGGCCGAAATAGTTCCATCTGACGCAATCGTCACATTTGTTCCGCCGGTCAGGGCACCGACGACGTTTGCTGTGTCGGTAACATCGGCGCTGGCCTCGATACCATCCAGCTTGTTTTTCAACGCATTGGTGAAGTTGTTCTGAGTAAGCGCTCCATCACCCACGGAATACTCAGTATTGTTGCTTGTGATTGTAAAGTTCGGGTATGTCCCAGAGATACTGGTCGCGCCAGCGCCTGTCAGTGAAACCGTCTGATCTGGGGCAGAATTAGAGAACGTAGTTCCAGACAACGAAATACCGGAGCCAGCGGTGTAGGTGGTGTTAGTGTCTGTGTTTGTGTCAGTGCTGCTGATCGTAAAGTTCGGGTATGTGCCGCTCACGCTAGTTGCACCAGAGCCTGTCAGTGAAACCGTCTGATCTGGCGCAGTGTTGCTGAATGTTGTGCCTGACAGGCTAAGTCCAGACCCAGCCGAATAGGTGGTGTTAGTGTCTGTGTTTGTGTGTTACTCGTGATTGTGAGTTTTGGATAAGAGCCGCTTATAGTTGTGGCACCTGCACCCGTTAGAGATACCGTCTGGTCAGCCTGAGCGGCGGTAGCGTAGTCACTCGCTGCGGTGGTGGCAGCCGTGCCAAGGCCAAGGTTAGTGCGAGCTGTAGCGGCGTTGTTGAGATCAGACAGGTTCTGGTTGGCGATTAACGCACCCGAAAGAGATGCGTAGGCGTTAAGCCAATTGCTCCCATCGTAAACCTTCATTGCGTTGGAGTTTGTATCGAAATACAACGCACCAGATACCAGCGCATTCCCGTCGTTATCTTGAGACGGTGCGCTCGATTTAGTTCCTAAATACCTGTCATCAAAGCTGTCCAACGCAGCCAGTGCGGAGTCCCTAGCGGACTCGGCGGCTGTTTGTGCGCTTGCGGCAGAAGAGGCTGAGTTACTTGCAGCCGTTGCCGAACTGGCGCTATTGCCAGCTTGGGTCGCGCTGGTGCTGGCCTGAGTTGTGGCCGTAGCTGCGCTTTTTGAGGCAGAGGCAGCGTATGATTCCGCATTCTTCTCTGACGTTGCGGCGTTGGTGGCTGACGTTGCTGCATTGCTCGCAGATGTTGGCGTATTCACATTTGTGACGCCACCAACGCCAGAT
>BCSF01000843.1_pt1 | contig 10866 bp, 18 predicted proteins | sample 1016431 | NCBI WGS metagenome assembly BCSF01 (sample SAMD00045685;SAMD00045686;SAMD00045687;SAMD00045688;SAMD00045689;SAMD00045690;SAMD00045691;SAMD00045692;SAMD00045684;SAMD00045690;SAMD00045691;SAMD00045692;SAMD00045684;SAMD00045685;SAMD00045686;SAMD00045687;SAMD00045688;SAMD00045689, study...
TTATAATGGACCATATGCCCAAAAGGGCAACGGGTCAGGTAGGAATCGAACCTACGACCGACTGCTTAGAAGCCAGTTGCTCTATCCGCTGAGCTACTGACCCAGTGGTTGCAAGGTCTTCCTCCGACTCAAGCTCGGCAAAATGGTGCAGTTGATCGATAAAAAGATCGAACAATGCATCGGTTGTTGCTTCGTTTTCGTAGAACTCTGCGTTCATTGGAGAACTCCCTTGACTACCTCTGAATTATAACAGACCTATTAGCAGCGGTCAAGGGTTGAAATAATCTTTTCGCATGTACCTACCAAGGATGTTTGAATTGTAAAATGCAGGTGTCCCATCTGACATCGCCTCCGTAAGTACATTGTTGAGAAAAAGTTGTCGGGTCTCTTCAAAGTTTGTGAGTCCCTTAGATTTATGTAGGCTTAATATATCTCTTTTAAACGATATTTTCCCCTGAGTTCTGACATCATCAGCAAGTTCCTTACTACTGCCGTAGTATCTTTTCCAGTCGCTCTCACTTTTAACTCGCCTAGACTTACCTCTAGGCTTTCGATGTTGCCAGAAGTATTTTCTTCCGATGTACCTTTTACCACTACAAAGGTTTGTAATGCAATAGACGAAACCGAAATAATCGTCAATGTTCTCAGATAGAAAAGGGTGTCCGTTAAAAATCCAGGGGTTTTCATAATCAATCGGGGTCTCCGTCGTCGTCGTTTTGGTCAATGTAGCTACTCGCTGTTCGCTCGCTACTCTTATCTATGTAAGCAGAGGGATCAGCGTAAACTTCTGCCTTGAGTTCAGCAACTGCTATCTCAAGGTCTTGAATTAGTGTCTTAAGATTCTTTTTATTCATGAGTAATATTCTTGTAGAATCATCAGAACTCTGTTGAGCATATAATGTGCTCCGTCCTTCCAGTCTTCACTGGCTCCATCATAATCACCCCGATATAGTTCTGATTTCAAATGGTGAATCCTCGGTTCAAAATCTACTTTTTTCATTATAGATCTCCCCGAGGGTGGATATTTTTGAATGATGCGTTTCAGATCGTCGTCAGACATGCTTGAAGTTCCTGCCAGTCTTTGTCAAATAGTTCTAACCCCTTATCGGTAAGAACATGCTTATACATTTTATGAAAAACGGGAAGAGGGATAGTACAAATATCAGCTCCCACTCTAAAAGCAGTGGATACTTGGTGAACATCCCTAATCGATGCAGCAAGGACCTGCGTCTTTGCCTGGTGCGTAGCGAATACATCTGCAATTTCCTCAATTAGTTTATGACCATCAAACGATTGATCATACACTCTACCCACAAAGGGTGAAACGTATGTCGCCCCTGCTTTTGATGCAAGGATCGCTTGTGCCGTACTGAAAACCAATGTGACGTTAACACTGATCTCGTCGTGAGTCAGGTCTCTACATGCTTTGAGACCTTCTGGTGTGCAAGGAACTTTGATTGTAATGTTTGGTCCGATCTCGATGAAGTCTTCTGCCATATCTAACATTTCCTCAGCGGTCTCTCCGACCACCTCAGCAGATACCGAAGAGTTCCAAGGAAAGATCGCAGAGATCTCCTTGATAATACTCTTAGGGTCTTCGCCTGCTTTGAGCATAAGAGATGGGTTTGTCGTAACGCCATCAATTAGTCCTGTCTCGTATGCTTGGGCAATGAGTTCGGGATCAGAACAGTCCAGAAAAATTTTCATGACTCTCCTGTGTAGTTTGTCTGTATTTAGGATAGCAAAAAAGCACCCATGTGGGTGCTTTGTTACCATCTTAACATATTTAAGATGTTATTTCACTTGACGTATGTGCGACCACGATAGCAGAAGGTGCCGTGAGTTTCCTCAGGTGCTTGATGAACTACACAGTCAACACCACGATATTTGGTGACATTGATTTGTGCGTCATGAAGAGCTGCTGCTTTGTCGATTTGCTTTTTGATCAGTGTTAAGGTGTTCATGATTGACTCCTGAAATAATAGGGTGATTAACCTTCTCAGCTTTCGCTGGATCCGTTACCCGTTCCTTCAGTCGTGTGCGTCCCAGTAGTGACTACACTCAGGTACGGATTCCTTTACGGTCTCCACTAACTCCAGCACGATTGCTGGTGGCATCTCTGATCTGTTCTTTTCGATCCTGAGCAATAGTGCATCAGCATCAGCACACATCATACCAGAGTAAAAAAGTAGTTCTAACATGGGATGAACGCTCCGTTCCGCGACTTACTTGCGTCCCACCGAAGTGGGATGAACGTAAAGTTCGTATCTATTGATACATCTATATTTATATCATAGATGTTTTTTAAATGTAGTTCAGCGTGATACGTTTTTACGATCTCTTAATGCTTCCTTCTTAGCAGCGGTCCAGATCATGTCTGTAATGTCTGGACCGATCTCATTAGCAGTTTCTACCAAGTCATCATAGACTGAATCCAGCGAAGGTGTTTGCTTGGACATCTTGTTTGATTCCTCCGACGACATAACTTTCAATCTCCGTTTCTTGTGGTGCGTTTTGCTGACCCTTAGAGTTGAGCCAATGCTCAGTCCAAGGAAGAGGATTGTTCTTAGCAGGAATGTCAAAGATAGGATCAAGACCGATCGCTTTCATTCTACGATTTGCAATCCACTCAACATAGTTGTGAAGCAGTCGATCATTCAGACCAATCATACTACCTTGCTTAAACAAGTAGTCTGCCCACATCTTTTCTTCATCAACTGTCCTTCTAAACATTTCTGCTACGAAGGGTTTTTCTTCTTTTGCGATGATTGCCATTTCTGGATCATCCCCTTCTTTCCATTTCCTGAGGATATTTTGCGTGATAACCAAATGTTGGCTTTCATCTCTAGCAATAAGAGAGAGTATCTTTGCCGAGCCCTCCATAAGTTTATTCTCGCCAAAAGCAAACGAACACGCGAAGGAAACGTAGAAGCGAATGCCTTCCAGAATGTTAACATTAGCGATAGCCCTATAGAGTTTGCGTTTTAACTCACGACGATCATACTGTCCTGTGGGATGACCTTCTCTTGCAAGATCCCACATCGTTCCATTGTCATACTCATGTGCATGACTGATAAAATCATCATACGATTCAGTGACACTGCTAGCACGTTCCATAACTTTCTCATCATCGAGAATAGTATCAAACACATCACCAGGATTTGAATACACATTCTTAATGATGTATGTGTAAGAGCGACTATGGATCATCTCCATAAACTCCCATACATTCATGCAAGCTTCAAGTTCAGGTAATGAACAGTATGGGATAAAAGCCATCCCAGGACCACGCCCTTGGACAGAATCCAACATGATCTGGTACTTAAGATTGCTGGTGAAGATGTGCTTCTGCTCATCCGATAAAGTTTGGTAATCACTGCGGTCTTTTTGTAAAGATACTTCTTCGGGTCTCCAGAAATAACCCAGTTGTTGCTGGGTTAGTTTATCAAATACTGGATACTTATATTCGTCATATCTTTGGACCCCCAGAGGTTGCCCAAAGAACATAGGTTGCTTCTTGGTATTAACTTTGTTCTTATTAAATACTGTCATCTTTTCAATCTTAGACCTTGCAACTGTCACAATCTTCTTCCTCCGTGTTAAGTAGTTCGTCAATTAAATCGTTAACATTACCCTTCACTTCAACATCATCACCATCCTTCTTAGCATCATAGGTGTTTTGATAATAAGAAGTCTTCCAACCATATTTGTAAGTTGTAAGTAAATCTTTTGCCATTTCTGATACAGGAACTTCATTGTCAGCATAGTTCTCTGGATTGTAACTCCAGTTACCACTGATTGCCTGATCAAAAAACTTTTGCATTATGGCGGTAACTTTGATGTATCCGTCATTGTTGTGCATGTCCCAGAGCAAGGTGTAGTTACTCTTGAGCGTCGAATAAGACGGGACAATCTGCTTAAGGGGTCCTTTCTTACTCTTCTTAACGGACAGGTAGTCTCTAGGTGGTTCAATTCCATTTGTTGCGTTTGACACAACGGAACTGCTCTCCGAAGGCATCTGTGCGGACAGCGTGCTGTGCCGTAGTCCGTACTCAATAATCCGTCCTCGTAGATATTCCCAATCACATGAAAGGTCATTCGGTACAATTTCATCCACGTCGTTCTTATATGTATCGATAGGAAGAATTCCATCAGCGTACTTTGTTTTACCAAAATATCCGCAAGGACCCTTCTCCATCGCCATACGATTAGACGCTGTTAGAAGGGCATACTGGAACCTCTCAGTGAGTTTATGAACAAGGTCATGTGCCTTCTGTGAATCATACTTGGCACCGTTCTTTGCAAGGTAGTGTGCAAGACCGATATAACCAATACCAAGAGAGCGACGATTCCTGGTGCTGACCTCTGCTGCCTTAACAGGATACTGTTGATAATCAATCAAAGCGTCAAGACCACGAACAGCAAGTTCGCAGAGTTCATCGAGTTCATCAATATTCTTAAGTTTACCAACATTAATAGCAGAGAGAATACACAAAGCAATCTCACCATGACCATCAATATGCTGCAGAGGATCAGTCGGCAGAGTGATCTCCTGACACAGGTTAGACATATTCACCTTGTCCTTAAAGGACGAGTGAGTATTACAATGGTCAATATTCATAATGTAGATACGACCAGTCTCTGCACGTTCCTTAAGAAGGTTCAGGATTAATTCTTGTGCCTTTACAGTCTTTCTCGGAACAGAGTCATCTGATTCAGCAGCCACATATAGATCGTCAAATGTATCAGTACCAAAAGCATCATACAAACCTGGTACGTCATGCGGTGAGAATAGGCTAATCTCTCCATTCGCGATGAAACGCTCGTAGAAAAGTTTTGAAATCTGGATTGAGTAGTCAAGTTTGCGAACGCGATTGTCTTCTGTACCTTTGTTGTTCTTCAGAACAATAATATCTTCTATTTCTTGGTGCCAGATAGGAAAGTGAACTGTAGCAGAACCACCTCGGATGCCGTTTTGTGTGCAGCATCGTACAGTGCTTTCAAACTTTTTAAGGAAGGGGACAACGCCTGTGTGTTGTACCTCTCCGCCTCTGATTTTAGAGTTGATGCCACGGATTCTGCCTGCGTTGATACCGATTCCAGCGCGTTGTGCGACGTAGTGACCAATAGCCATATCGCTGCTAAAGATACTATCGAGGGTGTCATCAACATCAACGAGAACGCAAGATGCAAATTGACGAAGGGGTGTTCTGACTCCCGCCATGATTGGCGTTGGGATGTTGAGTCGGTGTTTGGAGATTGCGTCATAATACTTTTTGACGTATTCGAGACGATAGAACTTATCATCATCTTGGAACAGTGTCGCCGCAACCATCATGTACATAAACTGGGGAGTTTCAAAGATCTCTCCCGTGCTGCGATCCTGTACAAGATATTTATCTGCCACCTGACGAATGCCAGCATATGTGAACAAATAATCACGATCATGATCAATAAAACTGTTGAGTTTATCCCACTCTTCTTCTGTATATTTTGTCAGGATACTCTCGTCATATACTCCCTGATCAATACACTTTTGAACATGCTCTAGCAGAGGTGGATGACCATCAGGATGTCCGTTGTAAACTGCTTTCCTCAAACTAAACAGGAGCAGACGAGCAGCAACAAATTGGTAATTAGGAGAATCCAATGAGATCAAATCGTTAGCAGAACGAATAAGAATCTCTTGAATATCAGCGGTTTTGATACCGTCAAAAAATTGCAGGTTTGAATTCATTTCAACCTGACTCTCAGAGACACCTGCAAGATCTTTGCAAGCGTGCTCAACCATTGCATGTACCTTTTCAAGGTTAAGGGGTTCTTGTTCCCCATCACGTTTTACAACATGAATTTCTTTCATACCTTTTTCCATTCGCTTAGTTTAACGTGGGCTTCTAAACCGCTGTAAGTGTTGAATTCTACCAGAGACTGCACATCATGTCCAGAAAGAAACATGTCATTCAGGTCTTTATCTGATATTTTATTTGGCCAGATTACAATCTCATAACCTCTATCGATTACTTTCGTCATTCGATCGACAATCTGAGCGTTTCTGGATTCATTATCGAATACAAAAACTGCTTCTTTACCTTTAAGCAAGTCCCAATCAATATCAGCACCTGCCATAGCGATAGCGTTATCTATGTATAGACTATCGAAAGGTCCTTCTGTAATGTAAATTGTTTTATTGAAATCTACTTTGTTCAATCCGAATACCTTGGATCTATTCTCATCCAACATGATCGTGATGTATCGCATCTGATCACCTGAATCTAGAGACCTCCCTTGGAATCCGAACCACTCGCCGTTGGTGTCAATGAAAGGGATGATGATTCTCGGGTGATCCTTCTTGACATCTTTGAACGTAGGTTTCTGAGTATTTACCCAAGTGCAAAACTTTTCGGTGAAGAATAAGTCTGAGTAATTTTCCTCAGGTATTCCACGACCAAGAAGATATGCGACTGCAAGGTGTTCATTATTTAGCTCTGAACAACTTACCAGTTCACCTTTTTTCTTAAATTTGGGTTTTTCAAAACTTAGCGTAGGGTCTGCTACGTTTCGACCTTTACCTGTAAGACCTGCTTTATATCGTTCCATGACATATTCGTCATAGACATCAGGTGCGTTATCCTTTAGGAAACTACCAAAAGATCTACCCACACCACAGTTATGGCACTTGTAAACTAACCCGCTTTTCTTCGTAAAGAAGTATCCACGAGACTTGTTCTTATGCTTCTGTGAGTCACCACAATAGGGACAACGAAAGTTATAAACTCCATTGCGTACTCTCTTAAATTTATCGAACCGAGCAGAGATTAATCTCGCATAGTGTTCATCAATCACCCAATAGACCTAGTAATCTCAGTCCCCATCATACTGGTAGATTGAGATCCTGTCAACTGTCTCATAACTCTTTGTCCTGGTGCCGATAACAAAAAAGATATTACGGTGAGACCGCCAAATATGGTCCACATCTTCTTCTCCATAATTCTGAGTCTTTCATCAATCTTACGGATGTCTCTTTCACACCCTTTCTTGATTGCATCAGTCTCTCTGGTAATGTCATCATGTATTCTATCAATCTTTTCAAACAAGACCTCATCAACCTTGTCTTGTTTATCCAACTTCTCATTATGTACAGCAAGAAGTTGACCCATCTTCACGGAATTTTCCTGAAGTGAATCAACTACTCGTTCTAGTCTTTCTAAAATTGCAGTGTTAATATCAGACACTTTACCTCGTCGCGTCTTGTTCTGCTCCCGCTCTTGCTTGCTTCTTCAACTGTTGGGTTTTTAGTTGCAACTGCTTTTGGAGTTCTTGCTTTTTCATCATAATCTTTTTCTTCTCGATGGCAATCTTTTGCTGTGCCATCTGTTGCTTCATCTGCTGATCGTTTTGTTCCTGAACGTTTCGCATATGATTCATGCGCTTGTTCATAAAGAACTTACCCGCAGCAGCAGGCATCATTCTTTCAATACTAATATCCCCTCTGTGAGCAGGCATGATAACCATGCGTAGTTTACGTTGTAACTCAGCAGGAGAACTTGCGTAAATTACAGTCTCACCAACTTCAGGGATAGTAACTTTATACTGAAAAAGTCTGGATGGTGCTTTAGGATTTTCCCTAGACTCACCAAGTTTATTGCCAGGTGCTACTAACTTCTTAGCATCCTTCTTCTTTATCTTACCGCGAAACTTCATGACTGGATCATATCCAGCATTAGGACCTGTAGCAGCGGCATCGCCACCAAATCCACCTGTACCAGCAGTCATGACCGTCATATCTTTGCGAGCTCCTCAGCGATATCAGGATCTTCCTCTAATTCAGGAAGCATTCCTATAGGGTATTTATTCAAATAAATGAGTATAGTTTTCAGGATACACCAATACTCCCGCTCCAGTTTAAAAAACAAAAGGGGAGTTGCTGCTTCACCAAAAACATTATATAAAATGATAAGATGATTAATAATGAGGTGGGTTCTCAATGCACCCCCTCGTACATAACGCTTCAAGAGTCTTTTCAGATACTTGAAGCGTTTAATGTCTTCATCAAAGTCATCGCGAGTTACGCAATGAGGATTTTCATAATGCTTCATGGCGAAGAGAATGTAGTTTCCTTCATTCAATTCGTCAAATTTCATTTATATTAACTTGCAGTAAATGTTGCGGTAGAACCAGATCCACCAGCACCTACAACGTCACCAGCAACGAATGCTTTGTCAGATGCGGTCGAAGTGCCCGTATCAACAATCGTTCCAGAGATGGTTTGTGCTTGGATAGCATGTGCTTTACCAGTTGCAGCAGCAGTGAATGTAAACTCAACACGGTTTACACTTGTCTGTGCAGCAGCAGTTGCGGTGATGTTAGCAGAATCAGTTGTATTTCTAACAACTAAGGTTGCACCATTGGTGACATCAACCTGTTCGTTGTAGATAACAACAACGGTTCCAGTTGCGCCGCCTTCATAACCTGTCTCCTCAAAGAAGACTGCGGTGATATCAGCATTGCCGAGGGTATCTGTACCACGACCACCTGCACCAACCAAACCATCAACTGCTACAAGAACTTCGTCCCAATACTCGGTCTTAGCTGCATTCTTGTAGTGACGGAGTACCCAACCTTCAGCAGTTGCAAAGATATTTTGTTGGTCTACTGCACTGCCACGCACAGCCCACTTGGGTTTAGACTCATCAGCGTCGGTAATACCGTATAATGGCATGATTATGCTCCTTAGTTCGTCGGTTTTCTACAATTATTTATAAAAATAGGGGTCTCTGAGACCCCTCTAGAATCGCCTACGCGGCGTCTTCTCTAGTAACTAAAGCTTTCTTCACTGCTTCCAACAGAGCGTCATCTGCGGTCGTTTTAGTAAGCTTTACTGCCTTTTCTAATACCAGGATGCAAATGTCGATGAGTTTTTCACCAAGTTCTGCATCATCAGGAATCTTCGATACTGCATCCGCTACAATTTTTTTCGCGAACGGAAGAAGGAAAGATAATAACATGATTTCGTCCTATAAAGGGGTCTATCCTATATAGGCTCAATCATATTTTTTCACTCCACCTTTCATATAACCAGAACCTTTCTTATCGTAGAAGCGAACACCTTTGGTTCTGGTGTCATGATGAAGTCTATCCTTTGCTTCCTTTTGCCTCTTAAGAACATCTTTGTAACGCTTGCCATATTTCATGCGAGCGTCACGTTCTTTATGTTCCTTTTCTTTCTCCAGATGTTTTAACTCTTCGTTAGTCATCAGTCACCTCTGTAGCGAGAACCAGGACGAGGACCAGTGGCATCAGTCATTTTTTGAGCGTCTGTTCTGGTGTCCTTTTTAGGAGCAACCTTCTTAACATTACCCATTGCTTTTTTGTTTGCTGCCTTCTTCTCTTCAGGAGACTTTCTATTGTACTCCCTAGAGATTCTCATCTGATCATCGATTGATAATCCTTCAGCGAATTGTCCGAATGTCAGCAAACCAGAAGTTTCTTTTTCACCGATGCTTTGATCGCTTTCTTCTGAAACTTCTTCTTGACTGACATAGGCTGTTTCCTCTGTAGATACTGTTTTTTCATCACCAAGTTCATCTTTACGGCGGCGCTTATCACATTTCATGCAACCGCAATCCTCACCATGGTTGAGGGTTTTATCCCCCTCCATGACATCCTCTTTCTTAGGATTTATCTTGATATTAGTTTTTTTCTCTTGTAAGTCATTAAATGATAACATAATCAACCGCCATAGTTAGAACGAGCCTTGATGTCTGCCATCTTACTAAAACGCTCACGCTCCTTTTGAGAAGTGATTGCGCTTACGATCTTACCAGATTTATCCTGTGCTTTAGAACCTGCCTTAGTATTCATTCCTTTACTAAGTGCATCGCGACTCAGATTACCTGCTCTACGATACATTGCAGTTTCCTTCTTCTTATCGATAGGCTTGTAACCTTCTTCGATAATAGATTCGATCTCTTGGATAGTAAACAATCCAGACTCATGGAGATGTGCAATTCTATCATACTCTTCACCCATGCGCTTAGCGAGTTTGTCGCTACCCTTGGATACCAGACGAGAAGTCTTACCGACTGCTTTTTTCAGACCACGCTTAATTGCACCACCGATTCTTCTGAGAAGACCAGGACCTTTCTTCTTAGACTTAAGACGCTCTCTTGCTTCAGAACCTGCGTCTCTTTCCCCGCCACCACCAGAGGAGGAACTGCTGCTAGAAGATTTACCTCTGGTATCTGCTAACAGTTTATCTAACTTACCACCAGTACCATCGTCATCTTTCTTCTTAGCAGGAGTGTTCTGCATCGACTTGCGTTTTGCTTTGATCCTTGCTGCTTCTTTAGAACCTTGATAAGTTCCAGCAACTTTACCAGCAGTAGAAACTGCTTTCTTACCTACTGCCTTAACACCTGCCTTGACTTTAGAACCTGCCGACTTAGCAGCAGACTTCAAACGCTCCATGCGTGAAGGACGATTTGCTTTTGCTGCTGCCTTAGAAGACTTAACAGCAGAATCATAATACTTGTCGCTTACTTCAGTAAGCATCTCAACTTCCTCAAGATGCTCGCAGATTTCGATCAGATCCTGATCATCTTCTGCCATCTCCAGAATTGCTTCTTCAAAGAATTCAACTAACTGCTCATCAGTCAGAGAATCGATCTCTTCCTCATGCAGTGCCAATTCCTCTAACTCTGCCTCAGAGAATGCAAATGCTTCTTTACGAGCTGCACGTCTCTCATCACGCTCTTTCTTTGCACGATCCACTGCCATTTCCATGCCACCTTTGCCGTAACCAGCAAGGATACGACGATCCTTTTTACGCTCAGCAGCAGTTCTTTCGGGAGCGGGAGCAGTTCCATC
>BCSF01000844.1_pt1 | contig 10862 bp, 4 predicted proteins | sample 1016431 | NCBI WGS metagenome assembly BCSF01 (sample SAMD00045685;SAMD00045686;SAMD00045687;SAMD00045688;SAMD00045689;SAMD00045690;SAMD00045691;SAMD00045692;SAMD00045684;SAMD00045690;SAMD00045691;SAMD00045692;SAMD00045684;SAMD00045685;SAMD00045686;SAMD00045687;SAMD00045688;SAMD00045689, study...
TCCAGAAATAAACGTGGATCTCAGATTTGAAAATGTACGGGAAGTCAAATGAGAACTGTGTCTTAGTCCCATTACCCGCTTGAATTGTTTGTACGTCAGTACACGACATAATTAGTTAAAGGTGTAAGTTTACTTACGAATTGACAGGGTGGGATCTAGTGTTTCGCCTCTGACGGCGGCTTCTTCTTTCAAAGCTTTCTCTACTTGACGCATTTCGATAGCAGCGTACATATCTGCATCCATACGTGCATAAGCCAAAGCTTCGGCTGCTCGTTGTGCTTCGTTCAACCGTACATGAATATCATGCCATTTCTTAAGGGAAATATCCTCAGAACTGACAAGGTTTGGCATCCGACGTTCTTTCTTAAGTTTAGCAATAGTTTGCCAATCTTTAGCGTCACTCATGATTTCAGAGATAGAGGCTTTAAAGTAACCATCTTCTCCCATAATACGGAACAACTCAGAACGCTCTTCCCTAGTCAGTTTAACGCCATCTTTGGTTCTGAAAGAAGTAGTAACATCGTACTCAATTTCTTGCAGGAACTTCTCTTCAGGTTCTTGACTAGCGTGGATTTTAATAGGACTATAAGCATTCCAGACACGCTGCATGAACCCATAACCATTAGCCTTTTTACCAGTCACAGGACTGTAAACATAGGGTTGACGGTTAGAAGGATCAAGCTCACCCATCCAGCTGTTAGCGTTTTCAATGTAGCTAAAGAAGTCATTATCAACTTCCCTCAAACCTTCACTGAAGATCCGAGACCACTCACGACGTTGACCAGCCAAAGGACCAAGACTGTTAGTGAAACCTGCTGCCCAGCGTTGTGCTTGGAAAGCATTACCAGCAGCCATTTCAACAACAGGACGCATAGACGACAGAGCAGTACGATCAGTCAGAGCAGCACCAAACACAAAGGCTAGCTTCTCAAACATCTTCTCAGTAGCTGCCTCGCCAAGCATGTCGAAGTTATCAGCAACGTTAACAGTCAAAGCAATCCAGTCAGCCAAAGGACCAAGCCACTCATAAGAGTAGTACTTACCATCTAGACCTTTAACGGAACGCTTTTTCCAGCCAGTTTGCTTTTCACGAGACCGTTGAGCTTCTTTGTCGTAAAGACCATCACCAGTGATGCGATCATTCCAAACAAGACCAATAACACCAGTTACAGTCAGACCAGCAATAGCTTTACGTCCACGAGTGGTGTATTTAAGATCAGCAATCTTGTTTTGTTTAGCAATCGTATCAAGGTTCTCCACGTCAATATTACGTGCACGGAGAAGTTCATCAATACGTTCTTCGTTACCCAGCAGGTCTTCTAGTTTAACATGAGCAAGTTCGTTAACATCTCGTTGGAACGGAGTCCACAGAGGATTGTACTTACCACCCATGTCAACCACATTCATACCGGTTGTGGGGAAGAACAAGAACGGACGAGCACCAGGGAAGGTATCAACAAGACCAGAGATACTTTGAGCCAAAGGAGTATCCAGGTTAAGAGCCATCTCATTAGTGGCATACTTAACGGCTTCATCCTTCAACATTCCGTTCTCATCAAACATTTGCTTATAATACTTATCAGCAATAGGTTTGACGTTTTCTTTAGTGATTGGCTTACCGGAAGACATCAGCTCATCCATAGCACGGAAACGAGCTTCAGCAGATGCGTTAAACACACCAGTGAAACCGTCAAGTGCCGTCATGGCGTTAGGACCAAAGCGAAGAACAGGGTCTTTACCAAGGTCGTTCAGCATCTCAATCTGATTGACAACATAGGACAAACCATGGTTGCCTTCAGCAGCTTGAGTACGTGCTGCTTGTTTAAGGAAATCTAGTTCACGTTCAGACTGCAGCAGCAGGTCCAAACGAGTTGCAGCAGCAACAGAATTAGGTTCCCTAGATGCCTTCATAAACAAGCTACCAGCATAAGGCAGTGCTCGTTGAAGAGTTTCAGTAATAGAGCTGTAAGCAACCCAACCACGTTGAATAGCTTTAAAGTCTTTGTCAAGCAAAGCACCTGCAAAGTGGGAAACTGGTTGAGAAATGATTCCACCAAAGTTACCAGTCAGTGCTTGAATGGGAGTAGTAAATGCAGACAACATAGAGTTGAACACATTAGACCACACACCAGCAACTAGCTTGTTCTGTACAGTAGGATCCAGGTTAATAATAGCTTTACCAAGATCAAGCGTCTGACCATAAATGTACTGATTCATCTTGTAGATGGTATCAATACGTCCATCAGTCAGCTCATAAGCCATCAGGAATTGATCCATCAACTGAGGCTGATTGTAGGAGATCTGACGAAGAGTATTAGCAAAAGTCTGTGACTCTTCAAACACTCGTTTAGCTACTTCACCAGCACCAATAACAGTTGCTTCGTTATAACCTTCGATGTTCTTAAATCCATTCTTAACGAGTTGGATAATATTCATCTTACGGTTCTTGTAGTACTTAGCAGAACCAGCAAGTTGAGTAACGTACTGCATAAGATCAATGATCTTCTCCTGAGCTGCTTCCACAGCTACAGTACCATTCATGTGGCGTGCACCTTCTGCAAGGTCAGAAATACGTCCAGTGAGAGAACCTGCCAACAATGACTGAGCACGTGCAACGTCCATACTGGTAAGCTCACTACCAAAGCCACGAAGAGCTTTAGCAGCCATAGCAAACCCGCCTTCTGCCATGATCTCTTTACCGTTAGCATCACGAGTGATGAATGGCTCAAGAACTTGACGTACGTCAGTTTTACTCATCCGAGGATCGAAAAGATCAATAGCTAGATCTTCATTGGCATCAAGAACATCATCAAAGGTGACCTTCCAATTCGGACCTTCCATACCAACACGCCCAGCTTGGTGCAATTGATCAGCAAGACCAAGAACAATATCCTGAGCATTATCACCACTCTTCAGTGCATACTTAAGAGCAGGTTCGGAAAGCATGTTACCAATTCGACCATCAACCGTATCTAAGTTTTTAGCAATTCTAGCTTGGTCAATAGCAGAACCAACAACACCAAAGTCGTCTACAGTACGAACACCAAGTTCACCGTAGTCAAACAGGTCGTGAACACCTTTAAGTGCTACGTTGGGATCAGGATTCTCGGACATGTTGTAGTAACCTACTTCGTCCAGAGCATCCTCTTGTTTTGCAATGTTTTGAGCAATAGCCTCAGCTGGATCATCAGATACAGCCTTAGGTTGATTACCTTTCAACCATTTCCGGGCTTGAGGAGTTTCACCCACTAGGATGTTCGACTTACGCAGGCTAGCAAGCGCATTGGTCATTGATGCACCAAGCTTAACAAAACCTGTGGCAAGAGATGTAATCGGACCCATACCTAGGTCTTCATACATATTCTTCTTCCGCTTCATGTCTGCTCCGTCATCTTTCAACGTAGCAAGCCAATCAGGAATAAAGTCCCAAGTTTTAGGCCAAGCTTGTTTCAGACTACCAGTAAGGTTGTCTTCTTCATACTCGCTGCTAACAGCGCCAACAGTGACACCAGCAGCAGATTCCACACCAAGAGTAGATACAGCTTTAATAAAAGCGTTGTTACCAATGCTCCAGCCAATCCGACCGTGAGCAGCAGCTCCACCACCCATACCAAGACGGGTTAAACCAATGGTAGGAAGAACGACAGAGGAAATCTCTCGAAGTGCTTGGAAATGATCTGTTTCAAATTCTGGGAGTTTAGCAAACTTTTGACCGGTGACTTTGTTGATAACATCGACACCAAAATCAAGCATACCAGCAGGCGCAGCGAATGCACCTTCTGCAGTTTGACGTGCGTAGTCACCAAGATCGTAACCTTCTTCCCAGGGGAACTGCTGTTCCTTTTGTTGTACTTCCGTAGAAGGTACAGGTTGTTGAGCTGCTGTAGGCTGTTCCCCCGTAGGGGTAGTCGCCCCGGCTTCTAACTGAGCACCCTGAACAGCTTGGACATCTTGTGCCTGCTGTTCAAGGGCAAACTCAGCTTGGACCTCTTCAGAGAGTTCCTCTTCACCGGGATCGACCCTAAACATCTCTGTAGGATCGTATTCCATAGTTTAGTTACTTAATTTGGAAGGGATTCATCCCCATTTGTCTAAAGAATTCATGATACCAAGCAGCCTCATGCTCTACAGGTAGATTAACAGGAGGAGCAATATCAAGCGCTAAACCAGATCCGTGAGCGCCTGGATCACCAGGACGTAGTTCACTGGTAATACGATAAGGCATTCCACTGAAGGGATCAATAGTTGTCGAAGCTTTTTGCTTCAAAGCAGCTACGTCCTCTTTAGTCTTCAGTTGAGCATGTACATGTTCGTTTGCTCCACTGTGAAGTTCTTTATCGTAGAACACTGCACGTCCGTCTGCACCACCTTTGTATGCAATCAGAGCTTCATTACCATGAACAAGCTGAACAGTCTTTTCAGTAAAACCACCACGCTTGATCATGCTCAATGCTTCAAGACCACCACCATATTTATACATGGCTATTGCAAAATCTCTTTGCTTATTCATAAGCGCTTGACCGGTGTAACCCTGATCAATAAAGAAAGAGATAGCAGCAACAACAGGACTGTTCGTTTCTTGTAAATAAGCAGCGAACTTTGTTGACATATCTTGACTGTAATTACCACTCACTTCAAACAAAGCAGAAGTGTAAGCGGGATTGATTGCAGCAGCTTGTGCATCTGCTTGGATTACAGGACCAAGATTCTGCGGTACAATAGCGGGTGTAAACATGTTCGTACTCCCTAAAGCTCGTGCAGACCTGTTAGGACTAGGATTAGAGTACAGCATATTCCTAAACTCAGGACTCACGTTTTGATTAACGTGCTCCAAAGAAGGCGGAGCAGGAATAGGAGCTTTACCCCATTGGACAAGCTGACCGTTAATGGTTTGCATAGGATCCCACTTACCATCCTTACTCATGTTAGTAGGGATGTTAAATTTAGCAGGAAGTACAAACCCAGGTTCACGGACTGCTTTATCTAATTCATCTGCTTCCTCTTGAGATTTGATAATAGTACCTTTTGTATTGACAACAGTACTAATACCTTTTGAATGAATCAAAGCACGAAGATTAGCACGTTCCCGTAGAGCTTGCTCTGTCTTAGTGACTTGACCTTTGTTCAAGTTAGGGAAGTTTGCAACACCACCAGGACCTTTAACCTCCCGATAAAAATCAGCTTTGGGGTTAGTCCTAGCATCATCTAGCAACGCCTGAACTTTATCCTTTGCGTAGGTAACAGCAGGTTGACCTTGTAAACCAGATTCCAGTGCTTCATCATAGAACATGCGGAAACGTCCTTGCAACATAGTGCGAAGGAACACACTTTCTGGAGTGTTAGGTTTTTGAGTACCTACACCAGTAACACCGTTAGCGATGGTTTTATAGGAGTCGAAAGTATCCTTATAAATCTGAATTTTATAAGGAGCCTCTTGCTGAGCAAGTCTAGCCTCAAGCTGTTTACCTTCCTGATAATCCAAAGAAGCCAGTTTATCCACAGCTTCCTGAGTAACAAAGCCATCAGGAATAGACTTCAGCTTATCAATTGCTTGAGCTTTTTCTACAGCATCATCAGTATAGTTCTTTTGGAAAGTAACGATACTTTGAGGAACCTTACCGAAGGTGCTCCTGAAGAATTGAACAGCAAAGTTTGCGTTAGCTTGAGTATTGTTAGCAGCAAGAAATTTAAGAGCTTGACGTTCTTTATCTTGATAAGCTAGATCATCAGCAGCGTTTTGTGCACGTTGGAAAGTGTTTTGACTTTCAATACGAGCAGCTTGCATAGAAGAATAACGCTCAGGATACTCATCAATGAATGCCTTCCCGCCTTCTTTCAATACAGCTTTAGCCAGCTGCTCCATGCTAAACAGGAATTCACCGTTAGGCTTACGTGCTGTAGCAAGGTTTTCGTAGGTAGTAAGAGCACCAGTGAAAAGCTTGTCAGGGTTACGTGCCCAAGTACGGAAAGCTTTAGTAATGTTTGTGTTAAAAGCTTCAGGATGTTGACTCAGGATTTGCATCTGAGCCTGATCCATACGTGCGTAGGTATCTTTCTCTTCAGTTCTACGAACTTGTGTAAGAATACCTTGATGAAGATTTCGAGCGGCGGTCAGACCATCACGCATCATCTCCGGTTTAATACCAAGCAAGTTAGCCTCTTCGGTGAATGCTCGTTGTGATTGAACCAGGAATGCTGCAGCAGAACTAGAAGTTTGGAATGCCTCAGGGTTTTCAAGCTTAGCGCGTTGGATACGGTCAGGATAGACCACTCCCCACAAGTAGTTAGCTCGTGCTTGGTCGATACCATAACGGGTACCAGAACTCATTTCACGTGCTTTAGCAACTGCTAGGGGGTTACCACCGTTAGCATATACATTGTCAATAGCACCTTGACGCAGCTCTTCCTGAGCATCTAACTGACTCTCACCAATGATCTGTTGGATAACAGAATCAGAGTTAGGATCAAAGTTAGCAATTGCTTGGTGAGCGTCTTCAGTAAAACGCTGTTGTTCAAGAGCTGCTAAAGTTTTAGAGGCAGTTTGACTTAAACTTGAGACACTTTTAATGATGCCTTCAGTTGCTTGTTGTTGAACAGCAAAGTTCTTAAGAGCAGTTGCAGAATCTGACTGCATCTGTGCAATCTGATTTGCACTGTTTTGTGATAGGATCTTAGCATTAGAAGCTTGAGCCCGCTCAGTGTAACGGGCATCTTCTTTCATTTGGTCAAGAACTGCCCGCCGGTTTTGAATTTCAGCGTTACGTGCAGTTCTCAAACCCTCAGCAACTCGTGCGCTTTCTTCACGCATACGGGCGATAGATTGCCCACCTACGTTAATAGGTTGAAACCCGCCAGGTTTGGCCGCCCTTCTATATTGTGCTTGTGACATAGTTTAATTAAAGATACGGACCAGACCACTGTGGGATGTTACTTGGTTTCGGGTTACCCCAGTTTTGAGCAGCTGCACCGGCAATAGAACCAGCAGCAGCAGTAAAGCCAGAAACCATAGGAGCCCAAGTGCTTTGTTGTACAGGTTTAGATACCATACCAGGCATAACTTCCATCGGTTCGATAAAGATACGCTCAGGAGCTTGGATAGGAGTAGGAATATCAGGCAGAGCTTCAGGACGGATCATCATAGAAGCCTTAGCTTCCAAGTCAGCACCGTACCTACGCAGACTAATATCACGCATGTTACGTCGCATCTGTTCAACAGAACTAGACAAACTTGCGTCCATAATGGCTGCATCACGTCCCATACTAGCGATGGTAGATTGAAGAGCCTTCTTACGTGAGCCACCTGCTTGAAGCAATGAGGCACGACCTTCTGATTGAAGCTGCTCTACAAGAGAGTTCTGCATAGTAAAAGCAGTTTCATTCATAATCTCATTCAACGCTGCTTGCTCTGCTTCAGAGGCTTGCATAGCAGCGAGGTTGTTGTAAGTCAGTTGGTCTTGAGTATTCTCAACAGACTTACCATACTGCTTAACAGTCTGGAGATATTGAAAGTCTTGAACCTCTTGGTTATACTGCCAATTTTTAACAGCAGTATCCCATTCGTACTTTCTAAAATTCTGGTAGTTTTGCTTCTCTACTTCAAATGCTCGTTTGTTATATTCGTTTTGAGCATCTGCTGCAGCTTGAGCGGCTTTTAACTGTTGTTGGTAATTTTCTTGTGCTTGTCTGTTTTGATCAGCAGCTGCTTTAGAAGAGGCGGCACCTCCAAATAAAGAACTGATTCCGCCAATAATAGCAGCTGTAATAACACCACCTGCCATAGTTAAGACCTCCTGTAGAATCGGGGAGTATAGTTACCTTCCCACATCATCGACACCAACGATACAGGATATGGAAAATCACTTGTCACTTTAAGTTCAAAATTAGTATTGCGTTGATGGATAGGGACAATAAACTGTCGCTCACTCTTAACAGGATTGCTATCGGCTGAGTAGTAGTCAGCATCTGCAGTGTGTTGTACATTACGCCACTCGTTAGCACCTTTGGCTTTTAGTTTAAACGTCACTGCACCTGTTCTGCCTATAGAGAACTTAGCTCTGGAAACAGTCAAAGCAGCGGTAAAATCAGTAGTGTTAGCGTCCCTACGGAAATAGAACCTAGGAAGCACTGCTTCTAGATCATAAGGATAACCAACCACGATGCCATCAGCATAGTCAGTGAAGTTACCTTTTACTTCGAAGTACCGATAATTGGTACCACTTTCTGTACGTTCATACGCTGCTGCATAGTAACCAGCATCAGCTTCAATCTCTGCATCTGTACCATTATCAGCTGTAGGAACAGTCAAAAGCATCATCGCCTTCCGCTGTTCAAATGGGGTAAATGGAACATAGATCTTAGTTACATCATTAGTTTCGTCATACACCACAGCATCTACAGTACCTGGATCAGGACTGACTGGACGGGTAGCCATGTCTAAGCATGGGTTACCTTGGAAACTAGTAGCAGTCGATACAACATCTCCTGTAGGAATTTCGTCAAGGGTGATTCTACCAATGGTATATTCATCCTCGTGTTGAGAAACGACAATCACAGAGTCATTCAAGATCTTAGCAGTTTGGATAGTACCAGGAAGCTGCCACTTAGTCCATGCTTGGAATAGATCTTTCTCTCCGTTGTTGTAATAACGATAAAGGTAAAGGTATGAAGTGTCCCTGTCAATCAGCATAATCACTGAGTTCTGAGGACTCACCGTAAGGTTATCCACAGTGTCAGGAATCCACTCAAGTACTACTTTACTGATGTCAACCACGATAGGCGGCTGTTCAACGTCACGTAGTTGCAGGGTAAACAGCTTACTGTAACCCGACACATTACTGACAAATGCAGCGGTAGTACCTACATCCACTGGAGGGATGTTTGTGTTCATCTCATAGTTAGAGAGTGAACGAACGATGGTGGTAGTAGGGGTCAACGTGCTTCCATCGGTGGTAAACACCTGGAACTGTTGACGCTCAGAGAACACCATCAAACCTTGAGGAGAAGGCAGCACATCAGACAAAGTAACAGGTCTGACGCTAGCCACGTTCAAATCAATCGGATCTGAGTCAATCTGTGTAAGAGCTGACTTAACAAAAAAGTTATAGGGATCGTTAGCAACACTAAAGTTAATGTTGTCCGTGGATAGGAATCCGAGTCGGTTATTATAAAAGAAAGTAGAAGTAATAGGATCCCCAATAAAAGCAGGTATAGGGCTAGTATCATCGTCCCCAGCTTCTCTCAAGCTCCAATCAATTTCATCAAAAGTAAAGGTAGTTGCACCAGTGTTAGCCAATTCATGCGGCATGGTAGCAGCATCAAAACCAGCAGACACATCACGTGCTACTGTCTCGTCCCAATAACCACGACCACGTGTACCGTTGTAAGCATTGAATTCAACGTAGTAGTTATCTGCACTACCATTGCTGTTAAGGATCTCAACATGATGACCATGGAAGGACTCAGTAGGAAGCTTAGTAACATCAATTACATCATCTTCAAATGCTTCCATGAAGTCATTACTGATACCACCCTTAGCTTCAATAGTAAAAGCTAGGGGTGTGTCATCATCAGTAAACGTACCATCAGCATGTTCATATCCCATCAATACTTGATCAGTAGTAGTATCGAATCGTTTAATGACCATACTATTACTGTAACCTTCAATGCACCAAGTACCAGAGAAGTCAGTATCACTTGCTGCTTGACGTGCTAGGATATGTGCTCTGATAGCGTCAATAAGGTTATGGTTAGTGTTAATGCTTCCGGAGTCAAATTTCAACATCCTATCAAAAGTTGTTGAACTTTGAGCTTCTACCGAGATCTCATCCCCTTGAAGCGTTACAGTGTAAGTAGAAGCTGATACCAGTTTGGTCAGTTTAATAGTAGCAACTGAACCAGCAACAAACGTACCAGCCGCTGCCATAGCAGTATCGACGGTACGGTTAGTGATGATAGTAGTATCTTGAATGCTACGGAAATGGTAGTCATTCTGTTGAGTGCCAGTTAAGTAACCGGTTGCATTATTAGTAACAGTACACCACGTACCGTTTGCTGCAGTCCATACATAAATGTTGGTACCTTTGATAGCACCAATGTACGAACCTGCTGCACCACGTTCAATAAAGAACCAAGCAGCATCCTCCAACTCGGACTCAGTAAATGCAGTAGTACCATCCGACTTATACAAGACGCTGGTAAACTGCATACCTGGACGCTTCAGCAAACCGTAGGTGGGATCAGGATAACCATTGATACACTCAGTCAGTTGTCCTTCTAATTTTTTGTCGTCATTTTGTTTAGAGACACCACCAAGAAAGTTTGGTGTGAGTTGAGTTACTGCTGGCATTAGCGATACAGTGTATGATAAGGTTGATAGCTTTGGTAGTAATTCATCCCTTCAGGACTACCGAAGAAGGTATAGTCCCCTTGGTTACACTCATACTCAAGCGCCATAGACCGTGCAAACGCTTCCTTCTGTTGGAGCATTTGATATTGGTTAGGATCACCAATGATACGGCTAGACACAATAGCAGCAGCACGTGCTACAATAAATGCTTGAATAGGTTCAGGGATACTACCCCAGTCAAACTCCCACAGGACATCTACGTAGACAGTTTCATCTGTCCATTTATAGGAGTGGTTAGTACGATTGTAGAGTTTACCTCCACGGTTGACACTATCCCGATTCATGTTGATAGTCTTACCAGTGCTAAGGTCCATCTGTAGGACGTTATTAGGGATCTGGATTTCGTCGTTAGAATCAGGTGTAATAGGATAGCTATATTCTTTATTGAAAGTCCAGCCTTCTGCCTGTACTTCGCGGGACACTTCTCTCAGGGTGTTGAGTGCAATCGCAACGTCCG
>BCSF01000845.1_pt1 | contig 10858 bp, 16 predicted proteins | sample 1016431 | NCBI WGS metagenome assembly BCSF01 (sample SAMD00045685;SAMD00045686;SAMD00045687;SAMD00045688;SAMD00045689;SAMD00045690;SAMD00045691;SAMD00045692;SAMD00045684;SAMD00045690;SAMD00045691;SAMD00045692;SAMD00045684;SAMD00045685;SAMD00045686;SAMD00045687;SAMD00045688;SAMD00045689, study...
GTGATAACGTATACATAGTATACAACCGAAGAGACCCTCAGGGGTCTCTTTTTGTATGGGGGCATTATGAATTTTCTAGATTATGTACGTTTATATGATATTGAAGATGATGCGCTTTGCGATTCTTTAGTCAAGGAATATGCTTCTGTCGATTGGGAAGACCATCGATGGGGACATAATGATGGAGAAACCCATCATACTGAAGATGATAATACTGAAATTCTTTTTCCAGAAAATCAAACTATTTTTGATATTTGTGGCAAAGTTTTTGCAGATTATTCTAGACACTTTGATATTGGATTAGTTGACCATACTCATGCAAGACTGAGTAAGTATGCAGAGGGAGCATATCTGCGCCCTCACAACGATCACATCAAAGACTTATTTGATGGTGAACGTAGAGGTATTCCTATTTGCACAGTTGTTGGGTTGTTGAATGATGATTTTGAAGGTGGAGAGTTCTTTCTTTGTGGTGAAGATATGGAACTAAAAAGGGGACACGTTATTGTATTTCCTTCCGTCTTTGTATATCCTCATGAAGTTAAAAGAGTGACAAAGGGCACTCGCTATTCCTTTGTATCGTGGGCATGGTAACATGAACGTATATGTAAATCTAAAACCGAATAACTATGACGGTGAGTCTGACCTCTTGACAGTTGAGGTTCCATCATCTTATACTGATGAACTTCTACGATATGTCAGACCTATCGCAGAACAAAAGAATATTAACGAAGATAAAATCCTTAAGGATATTATTAAAGAAGCAGTACTAGAAATTGAAAGGAGGAATTATGAGCGTAAGAATCGTTCGGCTAAAAAGCGGTGAAGATATTATTTCTGATATCTACGAGGTAACATCTAATGCAGATGGTGAAGAAGATAAACAACCTGTTGCATATCAACTTAGATTTCCTTTTTCTATTTGGATTAATGGGGGAATGGATGCAGAAGTTGATGGGGAGATTCAGAAGATTTCTGACCCAGAAGTTGCCATGGAACCCTGGTTACCATTGTGTAAACACGACCACATCTTTTTCAAACTCGATGAAGTCGTGGCTGCATATGAAACCCATGACACAGTTATCGAACAATACACTAAACTAATTGAGGCAAAGGTGAATGGACAACGTGAAGATCGTCCTCCTGAGACAGAGGAATGAGTACCTAATGGGTGCCATAACGGAACTTGATGAAGAACCAAGTTTCTTAATTGAAAATTGTATGCAAGTTGCTGAGGATGGAACTCTTACTCCCTTCCCTCTGCATACTTCTCAGCGAGATTTGTTCTTGACATCTGATTGCATTTTGACTATACTGGATCCATCACCAAAGTTGTTGGAGACTTACAAGGCGTAATGAGTCATTTCTATACCAACGTACAACTCGCTGGTAATACGATACTTTATCGTGGGTATGAGAATGGACAACCAGTCCAGTCTCGTACCCATTTTTGTCCTACCCTATATGTGTTGTCAAAGAAACATGAAGAGTTTAAAACCCTGGATGGAAAAAATGTAAGTCCAGTAAAGTTTGATTCTTCAAAGGAAGCAAGAGAATTCATTCAACAATATGAAGGTGTTGAAGGATTTGAGGTACATGGATATGAAAGGTATGTGTATCAGTTTATTCGTCAGCAGTATCCTGATGATGTAGAGTACGATATCAAGAAGATGAAAATTTTTGCAATGGATATTGAGGTCCAGTGTGAGAATGGATTCCCTAACGTAGAAGAAGCAGCAGAAGAAATGTTGTCTATCACCATCAAAGATATGGTGACAAAGCAGTATTACTGCTGGGCAACTCGTGAGTTTGAACCGCCAGAAGGAGTGGAGACTAATATCTTCTGGACTGAGAATGAAATGCTCAATCATTTTATTCAATGGTGGACTCAAAATACCCCAGACATTTTGACTGGTTGGAACGTAAATCTGTATGACGTTCCTTACATTGCCCGTCGTGTCAACCGTGTGCTTGGGGAAAAATGGATGAAGAGTCTGTCTCCCTGGAACCGTGCAAATGAGAGAGAAGTGTATGTCCAAGGACGTAAAAATTATGCTTACGATATCTCTGGTATCAACATTCTTGACTATCTGGATCTTTATCGTAAGTTTACATATTCAAACCAAGAGTCTTATCGTCTCGACCATATTGCCTTCGTTGAACTTGGACAACGAAAGGTAGACCATAGCGAGTACGAAAACTTCAAAGACTTCTATACTCGTGACTGGCAGAAGTTTATGGAGTATAACATCCAAGACGTTGAACTTATTGACCGACTGGAAGATAAGATGAAGTTGCTTGAACTTGCTATCACCATGGCTTATGATGCTAAGGTGAACTTTGAGGATGTGTATTCACAGGTTCGTATGTGGGACACTATGATTTACAACTACCTCACTGATCGCAAGATTGTTGTTCCCCCTCGTAAAGGTGCGAAGAAGGATGAAAAATACGCAGGAGCATACGTCAAGGAACCGATTCCTGGAAAGTATGACTGGGTTGTGTCTTTTGACCTTAACAGCCTGTATCCTCACCTTATTATGCAGTACAATATCTCGCCAGAGACGCTCGTCGATTCCCGACACCCAACAGCAACAGTTGATAAGATTCTTGGGGAGTCGCTAGATATCAATGGGAAGTATTGTGTATGTGCTAACGGTGCTCAGTATCGTAAGGACATCCACGGGTTCCTACCTGAAATGATGCAGAAGATTTATGATGAACGAACCATTTATAAGAAAAGGATGCTTGCCGCCAAGCAGTCCTTGGAACATGCCAAGACACCATCTGAGACCTTGGCACTTCAAAAAGATATATCAAAGTTCAACAACATCCAGATGGCACGGAAAATCCAACTTAACAGTGCCTATGGTGCCATTGGAAACCAATACTTCCGATACTACAATCTGGCAAATGCTGAGGCAATCACTCTCTCGGGTCAAGTCTCGATTCGTTGGATTGAAGGGAAGGTAAACCAGTATCTAAACAAACTACTTAAAACGGAGGACCATGACTATGTTATTGCCAGTGATACTGACAGCATCTATATCTGTCTTGATTTACTTGTCCGTTCTGTATTTGATGTACAGAATGTTCCTGCAGAGAGGATCGTTAACTTTCTCGACACTGCCTGTAAAGAACGAATCGAACCATTCATCGACAAATCATACAAGGAACTAGCAGACTACGTTGGTGCCTATGAACAGAAGATGTTCATGAAGCGAGAGAACATCGCTAACAAAGGTATCTGGACTGCTAAGAAGAGATACATTCTCAATGTCTGGGACAGCGAGGGTGTTCGTTATGAAAAACCCAAACTTAAAATTATGGGTTTGGAGGCAGTCAAGTCTTCTACTCCTGCTGCATGTCGCACTGCAATTAAAGAATGTATGCAGGTTATTATGAATAAGGATGAGGAGGCAGCGCAACAATTTATTTCCAACTTTAGGGATGAATTTTCATCATTGCCAATTGAAGACATTTCATTTCCCCGAGGATGTAACGGGATAAATAAGTGGTCCAATCCTGCAACGATTTATAGCAAAGGAACACCTATTCATGTTCGTGGAGCGTTGCTGTATAACTTCTATAACAAGAAGAATAAACTTACTCACAAGTATCCATTGATTCAAGACGGTGAGAAAATCAAGTTTGTCTATCTGAAAACCCCTAACAAAATCAATGAGAATGTTATCAGTTATCTGGGCACATTCCCGAAAGAGTTTGGTCTTGACAAACAGGTAGACTATGACTTACAATTCTCAAAGTCCTTTCTCGAACCTATTAAAGTTCTTATGGATACAATCGGTTGGCAAGCAGAAAAAGTAGCATCACTGGAGTTTCTATTCGGATGAAGAAAACTAGATTTGTAGTTTCTTATCAAAAAGCATTTGGTTTCTCTACAAGAGAAGAAAAAGAATTTGAAGATTTGCAAGACGCACAATGGTTTGAGCGTGCCATGAAACGTTCCAATCACATTACAGCATTATTGGAGGTTAAAGAGTGAATTTTTTGCAAGACATTGTGAAGGAGATTGATAATGAGTATGCAGGTCTTGTCAGCGATGGTGTCGCAGCAGGAGACACTTCTGGTTTCATTGATACTGGTAGTTACATTTTCAATGCTTTGGTTAGCGGTTCAATCTACGGTGGAGTCCCCTCAAACAAAATCACTGCTATCGCTGGCGAGTCTTCTACTGGCAAGACTTTCTTTTGCCTTGGGATTGTCCAGCATTTTCTTGAATCAAATCCCGATGCTGGGGTAATCTACTTTGAGTCTGAGTCTGCTATCTCTCGTCAGATGATTGAGGACCGTGGTATCGATTCTCAGCGTATGATGATTGTTCCTGTAACAACTGTCCAAGAGTTTCGTACTCAAGCAATCAAGATTCTTGACAAGTACATGGAGCAGAAAGAACAGAAACCCATGATGTTTGTTCTTGACTCTCTGGGTATGCTGTCTACCTCTAAGGAGATTGAAGACTCTGAAGCAGGTAAAGAGACTCGTGACATGACTCGTGCTCAGGTTGTGAAGTCTATCTTCCGAGTGCTGACTCTGAAACTTGGTAAGGCAAATGTGCCTCTGCTTGTGACCAATCACACCTATGATGTTGTTGGTGCATACATTCCTACCAAAGAAATGGGTGGTGGTAGTGGTCTGAAGTATGCTGCTTCTACTATCATCTATCTGTCCAAGAAGAAAGAGAAAGACGGTAAAGAGGTTGTTGGTAATATCATTAAGTGTAAGGCAGCAAAATCTCGTTTGACCAAGGAGAACAGTGATGTTGAGACCCGTCTTTATTACGACCGTGGACTTGACCGCTATTACGGACTACTGGAACTGGGTGAGAAGTACGGAGTCTTCGAGCGGAACGGGAATCGTATCAAGTTTGGTGAATCTTCTGTTTATCCTAAGTCTATTCTCGCTGATCCCGAGAAATACTTCACCCCCGAAGTGATGCAAGCACTCGATGAGTGTGCAGCAAAGGAGTTTCGTTATGGCAATTGAATTAAAAGATTATATTCGAGCATATGATGGTGTAGTTGATTCTGCTTTTTGTAGAGAAATCATTGAAACATTTGATTCATCGGACTTTGAATACCTTGATAGAGAGCAAAGACCTTCTTTTAGTGAGTTGAATATTTCCAAAAAGTATCTTGCTAATGATTCAAAATGGATGAACATTCAAACTAAATTGCAAAATTACTTTATTGATGCAATTGAACTTTACATGAAAGAATTGGATTTACATCCAGATTTTCCATCTAAGTATGCTTTTGAAGAATATCGTATCAAAATGTATAATGCTAATGATTACGATCAATTCAAAGACCATGTTGATGTTGGTAACTATAACTCTGCTCGCAGATTTTTGGTTTGTTTCCTTTACTTAAACACTGTCGCTGTTGGAGGGCATACAAATTTCCCTAAAATTCACCACTCAATTTCTCCTGAGTGTGGTAGAATACTCTTGTTCCCTTCCACTTGGCAATATCGTCATGCAGGATTGGCACCCATTTCAGATAAAAAGTACATCGTCGGAACTTATTTGCACTACGTATGAACCTAGAAGTAACCATTCTTAGTAACCTCATCTATAACGAGAGGTATACTCGTAAGGTTCTTCCTTTCCTTAGACAGGATTACTTCACTGCAAGAGAACACAAAATTATTTTTCTTGAGATTCATGAGTATGTAAGTCAGTATGATGCAATGCCATCGCTCAATGCAATTGGTATTGAGTGTCAGGAAAGAACAGACCTTACAGAAGAACAATTCAAAGAAATTATCGGAGTCCTAAATGTCCTTTCCAATGATACCGCAGACTTTGACTGGCTCGTTGATACTACGGAAAAGTGGTGTCAGGAGCGTGCAATCTACCTATCGCTTATGGAGAGTGTCAAGATTGCTGACGGACAGGATTCCAAACGTGATAAAGGTGCCATTCCGTCGATTCTTTCTGAGGCACTTGGAGTATCATTCGACCAACATGTAGGACACGATTATGTCTCGGACGCAGAAGCACGCTACGATTTCTACCATCGTAAGGAAGATAAAATCCCGTTTGACCTGTCGTTCTTCAATAAGATTACGAAGGGCGGTCTCCCTAACAAAACTCTCAATATCGCACTCGCTGGTACTGGTGTCGGCAAATCTTTGTTTATGTGCCACGTTGCCGCTGCGACGCTTCTTCAGGGTAAGAACGTCCTTTATATCACGATGGAAATGGCGGAAGAGAAAATCGCTGAACGTATTGACGCGAATCTTCTCAACATCCCGATCCAACAATTAGGTGATTTGCCTAAGGTAATGTTCGATAAGAAGATTGCTAACCTTAGTAAGAAGACGCAAGGTAAGCTAATTATTAAAGAGTACCCAACTGCTTCTGCACATGTCGGACACTTTAAGTCTCTTATTTCTGATCTTGCTCTTAAGCGGTCTATTAAACCCGATATTATCTTTGTGGATTACCTCAATATCTGTGCTTCCCAGAGATATAAAGGGAGCATTGTCAACTCTTACACCTATGTCAAAGCAATCGCTGAGGAGCTTCGTGGTCTCGCGGTTGAGTGTAACGTACCTATTATCAGTGCTACGCAGACCACTCGTTCAGGTTACGGTAGCACTGATGTTGACCTTACTGACACTAGTGAATCCTTTGGTCTCCCTGCTACTGCTGATCTTATGTTTGCCCTTATTAGCACGGAGGAGCTTGAGGGCATGAATCAAATTATGGTCAAGCAGTTGAAGAATAGATACAATGATATTGCTTCAAACAAACGATTCTGTGTAGGTATTGACAGAGCGAAGATGAGGTTGTATGATGTTGAGGAGTCTGCTCAAGAAGACTTGATTGATTCTGGTCAAGGAACTCAAGAGCAGCAAATCGACCTAGTTAAAAAGTTTACAGCAAAGAAAACATTCCAAGACCTAAAGTATGACTAACATTACATCTGCAAAGTATCAAGCACCTAAAACCAATATCGACCCCAACAAGTATCTGGAGTTTGTAAATGCCGTTACGTCGCAGGAAAGCAAAGATTATGGTTTCTTTGCCTGTCGTCTCCTTGAACTTCAAGAACAAGGTTTTCCTACCGAGCGACTGCTTACTGCTGCTGTAGGAATGTCTGCAGAAGCAGGTGAGTTTACTGAGATTATCAAAAAGATTATCTTCCAAGGCAAACCTGTTAATGAAGAAAACCTTTTCCACCTAAAACGTGAACTGGGTGACATCATGTGGTATGTTGCTCAAGCGTGTATGGGTCTTGGGGTTTCTTTAGATGAAATCCTTGAGATGAACATCGACAAACTCAAATCTCGTTATCCTGGTGGCGAGTTTGATGCACACTATTCCGAAAACCGTCAAGAAGGAGACGTATGAATACACAATCTTACACTCAAGAAGCACTGATTGCGGCACAGACTGCACTTGGTTGGGACATGCGTACTGATAATCTAGTTGTTGAGATTGGTGGTACGCAAGTTTCTGGTATCGATGTTGGTGAAGTCTACAATGAAAAGTGGCAGTCGCCTATCGGTACTCGTAAGTATAACAAAGATGCCTTTATTGTAATTAAAAACCTTTCCCGCACACCTTTCGCCCCTTCAGTTAACGATGACCCAGAACGAAAAGGATATCATCTCCAAGATGCAACTAGACAACCTGGCAAAACTGAATGATGGGCAGTGGTATCGAATCGAAACCCTCAACTCCCGAGGAGAGCGCACCACAAAATTCGTCGTTGAGTTCGCCTCTCCCTCAGATTCTGATGCTTAGTGGATTATTCCTCGCTACGATCGCAACGATTGTGGCGGGGTATTTTCATGGTAACATGCACTTATTGACTGTACTTAAAAATGCAAGGTCATGAATTTTATAGAAGAATATTTAAATCAAGTTAATGTAGATGATTGCAACTCAATTATTGATTGGTTTGAATCTAATAAAGAACATCAGTCCCCTGGGTACAGTTTGGGTGGCGGTAAAATATCCAATGATATTACTATAGATTTTTACGAAGACAATTTTGTCAATAGTATCATTCTATCTGGTTTAGAAAAGAGTGTTAGTCGGTATAAAGAAAAATATGATTATTTGTATGATATTCCTGAATGGAGTATTTACTGGTTTTACAACATACAGAGATATTTACCTGGAGAAGGTTATCCTCAACCCCATTATGAGTGGTCACGGCAACATTCAGATCGTATGTTAGTTTGGACTTTGTATTTAAATGATGTTACTGACGCAGGAGAGACATATTTTCCTCAGCAAAAGCAGTATGTAAAATCTAAAGCAGGAAAGATTGTTTTGTTTCCAACAGACTGGACCCATATGCACCATGGTGTAGTTAGTAAAACTCAAACAAAATATATTGCTACGGGTTGGTTTACTTATATTGATCGTGGAGTTTATAGGATACGCTAATGAATAGTCTTTGGATTCACCTTGTAGCATTCTTCCAAGTTGTCGTAATGAACTGTGTTCAACCTGTCAACTGGAAGTATTGCTATAGGGTGGACCAGTGGTTGATACCAGACATCGTAGAGGGGTATCAAATCTGGTCAGGACAAAAGAAAATCTACCAGAATGAAAAGGATTATCTAAATAGTCTTGACGATCCTATAGAGTAGAATGGCAAACAAAGGACTTCAGTTTGAACATGCTGTAATGTATGCTGCTACCTCTAGAATCACTGGAGAAAGAACTAGAGAGCAGGAAAAGTTCTTTTCTGAAGCGGCAAAGAAGTGGAACGATATTCCTGATGAAATAAAAAATAAAGCAACCGAACTTGTTCTTGACATGGCACCTTCTGGTGCTGCAGACAAACAAAAGTATTATGGGTCTTTTAAAAAAATGTCTGGTGGTGGAACAGAACCAAAGACAGACATCATGTTTAAGAAAGGTGGTAAAACTTATAAGTGCTCTATGAAATGGGGTGATTCATTTCAATTAACTAGTTCTGGTATCGATACTTCTGTTGCGACTCTTACTAAAGTATTGAAAAAAGTTGCTGCTGATTTAGGTAAAAACAATATGTCTGTAGATGAGTTGGGAACTCTGCAACTTATTATTGAGCAGATTGCCAATAAGTTTGAGAACAGAAGTGGAACTGTAACTCAAGCAGAAGCAGATAGAATGATGAAAGATGTTAATAAGGCGGGTGGTCTTAATGAGCAACTGCAAGAAATCTTAGGATCTAGACGATCGCCTACTGGTGGCGCTGCATATGATGCATTTAAATTTGAACTCACTAAAGAATGTATGACAGGTGAACTTACATTTGCAAATGAGAAAGATAAAGCAGCAGACCATTTATTGACCGAGCATGGATTAAAACCTATTAATGACGCTGCTGTTCGTGAAGTGATGAAAAAAGCAGGAGTAAGATTCTCTAAGAAGGGAAGGGGAAAAGACGATAAGGGAGTCCGTCAGAATGCTATCACGATTAGGTACGAAGTCTAAACTGGCACAAGACCATGTGCGACTCTACTTTGTCATGCTATAATAATGGTATAGACACGGACGGAATGCCAAACAAACACCTTGAGCACCTGGAAGACTCCATCTTTGATGGTCGTCGCGTGGCACTTAGTGCCCTGAAAGAAGCACTGACTGTCAAGCAGGTCAGCACAAAGTGGGACGGTGCTCCTGCTATCGTATTCGGCACCAACCCAGAGAACGGCATGTTCTTTGTTGGCACCAAGTCTGTATTCAACAAGCGTCAAGTTAAAATCAACTACACTTACGATGACATTGCGAAGAATCATCAGGGGAACGTTGCGGATATCCTTCGCTTATGTCTGCGCTATCTTCCTCATATCGATGGTATTGTCCAAGCTGATTGGATCGGTGTCGGCGGTGGGTCTGTTTATCGTCCTAATACTCTGGAGTATAAATTTGCCACTCCGATTAATCAACAAATTATTCTAGCACCTCACACTTCTTACACTGAGGTTTCTCCTGATGCAGAAGCAAAGATTGGTGTCACTCTACAGTCAACTAACTACTGTCGTTTTATTGATACGATGGATGCTGAAATCAAGCGTCCTAATCTTCTGAAAGATGTTGCCGAGATTGCTGCTCTGATTCCATTCTGCAAAGTGTCAGATAACAAGTATGCTCGTTCGTATTGTAGACAGTTGGTGAACAAGTTTATTCGTATGGGTAAGATTCCTAATGCAGAATTTATGCATAATATCTTGGAAGCTAAATATAAGGGAGAAGTCAATGTGACTACCTTCAAGGTGTGGCACAAACTCTTCCAACTGAAACAGCGTCTACTCGATGCGATTGTTGTAAATGGAAATGTTGAATGTTACATCGATGGAGAACTTACTCGTCACGAGGGGTTCGTTACGGTTTCAACCAATCCTTACAAACTTGTCGATCGACTGACCTTTAGTAAAGCAAACTTTAATCTTAGTAAGAATTGGTAGAATGAAAAAGTTCAGTGCTTTTCTAATCGAAGCCGAAAAATCACAAGCAGCAAAGGCTGCACAGACTTTAAAACTTAAGCACATTGGGTATGGTAGATATGCCGACGCAGCGGGCAACATTACCCATATGTCTAAAGATGGAAAATTAGTTAAATTACAACCAGGCGAAGACATTACCCCCACGCAACAGAATGGAGAAGAAGAAACTGGAAGCGGCGAGGGTAAGGTCGATCAAGGCTCAATATCTATTACATTTGGAAGATTTAATCCACCTACTGTTGGGCACGAGAAACTTCTTGCAAAAGTAGCAAGAGAGGCAAAAGCAAGTGGAGGAGAGTAACGAATATACCCATCAAGGTCGAAGGATCCTAAAAGAATCCCCTCGACGCGGGTACAAAATTAAAAATCATCGATAAGT
>BCSF01000846.1_pt1 | contig 10836 bp, 14 predicted proteins | sample 1016431 | NCBI WGS metagenome assembly BCSF01 (sample SAMD00045685;SAMD00045686;SAMD00045687;SAMD00045688;SAMD00045689;SAMD00045690;SAMD00045691;SAMD00045692;SAMD00045684;SAMD00045690;SAMD00045691;SAMD00045692;SAMD00045684;SAMD00045685;SAMD00045686;SAMD00045687;SAMD00045688;SAMD00045689, study...
AAGCATTAGTGATTACCCTTTCGTGTTCGGATCCAATGATCGATCTATGCGATCATTTTACGCCTGTGAATTTCAACCCGCGAAGAGCCGCACCCCCGCCACGTGAAATACTCCCGTTAGTCCCGCGATTGCTAGTCGCGCTCATTACGGCGGTTTCACCCTCGGGTGGGGAGCCTTTGCTGCGCTTTACCCGAGACTTTTTGGCTGCGGGGTCAAACCCTAAGCGATTGAACAACTCTTGTTCGATAATTTCTATCGTGTCTTGATCGGAATCCTTACCCGACCTTCTTGCAGATTCCAGTAGCTGGCGTAGCTGTTCTAATCTTTTGTCTGGCATCGCACCTTTCCTCTTTTTAAACAGAGTACGTGTTGTATTAAAAGTTACTTGTTCTGTTGCCGCCTGAGAGCGATTGCTGCTCGCATCTGGGCAATGTCCTCGGTAGAACCGATGCGCTCTCGTGCAATGGTGGCGTTTTCCTGATGGCGGATTTGATCCATTTGCAAGCGCTGTTGCTCAAGAGCTTGATCAGCCTGTTGCTCTTGCTGGCGTAGGGCCAACTCCTGCTCTTTAATCTGCACAAGCGGGTCTTGCTGAGGCTGCGGGGGATTCTGCTGCTGGAACTCAGAAAGTAGATTAGCCTGTATCCGCGATAGGATCTGGGCCTGTACTTCTGGGGGCTGTTGCTGCGCCTGTGGGTCTTGTGCCATTAAGACTTGTGCCTTCAAGCCTAGGTGATCGTATATGTGCTTTTCCAGTGTGAGCAGGACGGGGGGCTGCATCTGTGCCACACGACTATTCATATAGCCTAGGTGCACGGCAATGTGGGCATCGTGGTCCTGCTCGGGGAACGCCGTCAGTTCACCTTGTCCCCCTGCGGCTTGGCTGGCGAATTGGTTCTCGCTTGCGGGGTCCATAGGCTGCGGGACAGGGGCTGGTTTTAAGATCTGATCCACGTTCTGCACGCCCAGCGCATCGTAAACGCGCTTAAAGGCCTCGTGCATGTTGTGGAGTTCCGGGGCGACTTGCGCTAGTTTCAACTGTTCCTGTGCCAGAACCACCCGTTGCGACATACTGAAAACGTTAGGATCGCTAACGGGGAGGATATCCACGCGGGAATCAAAATCCTGCGTCTTTACAACCTGGTCTTCGCCAACTTGATACGGATACGGAGCAGGGTCCTCGGCAAACAACCGTGCAAGCATTTTGAGCTCGTTTTTAAGGCTCGCATGCAAACGCTTGTGTACTGCGCTGACGATCCGCGCACCCCGTTCCAATAGTGCGATGGTTGTGCCAACGGGCATTTCTTGCCTGCCATCGCCTACGCCTATATCGGTTGTACCAATGAACCGCTGAGCAGATTCAACAACAAACCCCATTAGTTGAAACAGTGTACCGCTCGGCTCTTTGTACGGCAGAGGCATTAGGCTGGTGCGTAGATCGCCTCCGGGGACATCAACATCTCTAAATTCACCTGGAGAAAGCGGGTTTTGATCATCCGCGATCCGCAACCCGCGAGCCTTGAATCCAGCAGGCATATTTGCAAGCGTTCCGGCATCAATTAGCTGACGCAAGTTAGCTGTGGCGGTGCGGCTAAGGTTACCCAACAGATGAATTAAACCAAAACCGTAAAAACCGAGCCCTGGAGTGAATTTATACTGAACAAAGTGCTGTATTTTTGATTTTGTCGGGTCAGATGGCGAAAAATTACGCCGAATGGACAAAATTTCTTGAGTATCGGTCGTAACGGTGACGATATACGGTAATTTGATACCTGTTTCGTCATTGTTTTCGTCTACATCGGGGTATTCTTCTAGATCGAGGTAACAATGGCACTCGTAGAGAGCAATCATATCGCCCTCTCCGACGGGTTCTGTCCCCTCGATCTTGTTGTACGCCTCGATTACCTGGTCGGCTTCTGCAAGGTTACCACTGGAGACTTCAATATCTCGGTAAAAACCGCTTACCTGGTACTTTCTAAGCTCGTTCTCTGAAATGTGAATGGCGTGAGTGACCCGTTCGGCGGTTTTTAGGTCTGTTGCGGTGTAGGGTACGACCACATCTTCCGCAGGGACAAACTTACTCACCGGACGGCCAAGCAGATCGTCGCGGTAGACCTTTTTAAATGCACTCCCCGCCAAACCAAGGAAGTACAGCATCTGATCGAACTCGGGCTCGTACTCTTCCATTTCGTACATGAGTTGGTAATTCATGTAGTCTTGCACGCGTTGTGCTTGTTTTTCTACCTCGGGGGAGGGGGTACCCACAATGTTTGCGCGCACGGGTCCGGCACTGGGGAGCATCTCTTTATACGCCCCTGCCTGAAACTGGGTAACGGCCTCGTTTAGTACGGGGTGGATGACTCCGGTGGCGCCGTCAAAGGGTTCGGTGCGGGCCTCGTACCGTAGGCCAAGCAAATCTAGCCCCTTGGTGTACGCCTCGATCCAGTCTTCGCGGCTGGTTTTGTCTTCCTCCACGGAGGAGGTAACATACGCAGCGATTTCTTCAAGAGTGTTGTCGGCCAGATTATCGGCCAAGTTGTCGTAGAAGTCGTCGGGCTCTGCGCCGTAGGCAGCGGGGCTTTCGCCAAAGATAACCTCAGCACTACCGTCGTCGTCTTCTTCGACTTGTACATCTAGGTCGAAGAACTGCTGTTCTTGATCGAGGAGGTCGTCTTCAAGCTGGCTAAATGTATCGTTCGGTGCCTGTAGTAGGGAGCGATCTACATTAGAAGGGCGGGGGTCTCTGGCCATCAGTAATAAATCCTCTGCGCGGGTGCGGCTGGCTCATCTGCCCAATCTTCGGGGTGCTGGATAAACCCACCTTCTCTGAATCTTCTGAGTGCTTGAGTGACGGTATCTACGTAATCGTCGTTTTCGCCAGCGGGGAACGCGGCGCACTCTTCAATTACCTCTTCGGCCCAGCGAGTATCCGGGCTCCATACTAACCCACTCTCAAGTATGGGCGCAATAGAGTTCACTCGGGTGAATTTATCGTTCCCCCTAGACGGGCTGTAGTTGGTTACTGGAATGCCCATGCTCCTTAGCTCCTGGGTAAGGGGCATGCCGCTGGCTTTGGCTTCGATGAGGACCATTTCCGGGTCCCAGTACTTGTACTCCTCCAGGGCAACGCGGCGCAGCTCGGGGAAGTCCCACCTGCCGCGCTGGGCGTCTACTAGAATGATGTTTGGCGGTCCACCCTCCTCCGGGTAGAAAACCCCCCATGTGGTTATGGCGCTAAAGTCGGCGTTTTCCTTTTTACTAAAAGCGGTGTCGTAACTTTGCATAATGTACTCAAGGGGTGGAATCTCCGTGGGCTCCCACAGTTGCCACCAATCGCGCTTGAGTATGGCGCTGGTTTCGCTGGTGGGGTTCTGTTGCCATTGGGCTTCCCACTTGCCGACGGACACACTGCCCTTGACGCTGAGTAAATCCTCCTTTTTCCAAAACTCGGGCCACAGGGGGGCTTCGGTATCGGGGAGAAGAGCGGGAAACTCGACTATATCCCACTTATCGGCGAGGACATCCCGTGCTTGTTGGCGGAGGAGTTTTCCGGTGAGGTCGTTCTCGGCCCAGCGGGTCATGATTATTACAATGGCACCCCCGGGCTGTAGCCGCTGCCGAGGCCCCGAGGTGTACCACTCGTAGGCATGCTCTAGTGCGGTGGGGCTTAGGGCATCTTGCTCGCTGTGGGGGTCGTCGATAATCAGCAGATCGGCACCCCGTCCGGTTACGGCACCACCTACTCCGGCTGCAAAGTACTCGCCGCCTTTGCTGGTTTCCCATCGGCCTGCGGCTTGGCTATCGGCGCGGAGCTCCACCCCGGGGAACACTCCGGTATAGTCCGCGGTGTTCATTAAGTTACGCACCTTACGACCGAAGCGAAAGGCCAGCTCAGCCGTGTGGGTTGTTTGCATGATTTTTAGCTTAGGGTTGCGCCCCATTAACCACGCGGGTAACAAGTAACTGCCAAACTCCGACTTAGTATGACGCGGAGGCATGTTTACAATTAGCCGCTTGAGATCTCCACGGGCAATGCGGTCGAACTTTTCGGCCATAATGCGGTGGTGGCGTCCATTTACAAACTCGGGCCACATAGCGGTGCAGAAATCCATAAAGTGGGTTTGTGCGGCCTCGGCTTGTTTAATTTGGCTGGCGCGGTCCAGTAAGTGGGCAAACTTCTTTAGCTCACCTTCGGGGATTAGGGAAAGGTCCAAGGACAAAGCTCCTTATTCAATATTTGCACGATACATCGAAAATTTTTCTAGGACAATGAACCTACGACGATTCTACCGTTTTAGGGGGGTGGGGGTAAGGGGGGTTGATCTAGGGAGCCTCACTATTGTGAAAATTATAATGGTCCTCGAAGATTCGTCCAAAACCTAGTTAAAGGCAATATCATGGGTAGGGTGTCTCCGTGGCGGGGGGTTGGGCACAAAAAAAGCCGCCAGGGTTACCCGTGGCGGCTGGGGGTACCCTGCCCCAGGCGGGGCAGGGTAGGTTGGGTTGGCTACTTAGTGGGCTGGGGCTGGGGCTGCACAACCAACTGCACATATGGTGTGCCCCAGGTGCTACTGCTTGGGCTGTACCCGCCCTGTAGCATTGCCATTAAACACACTGGTTTTTTGCGGCTATGCCCCAGTGGGGCAGCAGCGTTAAGTATTGCCGCCAAACTGTTGTTGCCGCTAACCCCGTAAAGTAACCAGTTTTGTATGGTTTGCCTTACGCCGCCAGCTTTGCCGCCATACCCAAAAGGTACGGGCTGTGCTTGGTTAAGTGCCACATTAGCTAACGGCTGTACCTGCACATTGTGCAAGTTGCCGCCAGCGTGCTGGTTAACAAATGCCCAAATTTGGGCATAGGTTAGGTTGGCACCGCCTTGCAACGTAACCTGCTTGGTTTTGGTGGTTTTGGTGGTTTTGGTGGTTTTGGTGGCATTTTGGGTTGCCGTACCCTTTGTTGCGTTTTGCATTTTGTAAACCCTTTATGTGGTTTGTGTGTGTATGTGGGTGCGTGCCACCCACAAGCAAATTATACACAAGTGTATGCGTAACACAACAATTGATGCGCATTTTTTACAACTAATTTTGAGCGCCATTTTTGACGACCCGACCTGACCCGACCCGATTTTATATGACGCGAGGATTTAAGATAATGACTTACGTGTATACGCCCTCCCCCCTCCGGGGATGGGTGGGTCAAAATCTTTCTTCCTCCAGGGATGGGTGGGATAGATGGGAAGGGATGGGATGGGAGGTGACGACTGAGGAAAATAGTTTATGACTATAGTTAGGCACATCATTATCCCTCCTCCTCTGGGGATGGGTCAAAATCTTTCTTCCTCGGAGGATGGGAGACAAGAAAAAGGGGACGCCCAAAGGACGTCCCCCTTAAGCACGGTCCGTTAACCCTGGACGACAAGCTTGACGAATGGCGTCATCCAGTACTTGCTGGACGGTGAGTATCCGCCGTGCATCAGGGCATGCAGGCAGACAGGCTTTTTGCGCGAATGTCCAAGAGGTGCTGCCTTATTGAGCACGGCCTTCAAGGATGTGTCACCGTCTACGCCTTTGAGCATCCAGTCCTGGATGCGTTGACGAACGCCGCCCACGCGCCCACCGTATCCAAAAGGTACGGGCTGAGCAGACTCCAGGTCAACGTTGTCAAGCGGCACGATTTTCACGTTGGCCTCATTGCCGCCTGCATGCTCCTGGACAAATTTCCAGATCGCGTCATAAGTCAGCTCTTCCCCGGTCACCATCAGCTCAGCGACTTTGACGACGGCCTTGGCTTTAGGGGCAGATTTTGCAGATTTAGATGCGGTCATAATAAACTCCTTTCTACGAGTTGTGTCGTTAAGCACCATTGCTTAACTGTATATAGTGTGCCATAGGACAGTTTGTGATGCAAGTCACTAATTATCTTTTATTATCACCCGGAAGCCGTGCTTCCGTGGTCCTCGTCTATCCTCATTATTATTAATCGTCAATCGTCTACTGGTCTTTTCAATAAAAGACGTCAATATCTTTCTTATTTTTCCCTCCTCTAGAGATGGGAGAACCAAAAAAGGGGACGTCTTTTGGACGTCCCCCTTTTTTGACTATCTCACCACCACGGGTGGTAGATGACGCGCTCACCTCGGTCAAGTGCCGCCAGAGCAGATTGGACAAACCGCTCGTCCTCGGGTCGGTTAGCGGCTACCGCCTCCTCCTGGAATTGGTGACCGTAAAAGAACCCACCGATGCAGGGATACTCCTTGTACCCAGTATTGACCGCCTCATGGAGCCGCTCAATATGGTCTCTGGTCAGCTCAAAGTCGGCACAATTGAGCTTCTCAATGTCCCTGCCCTCCTCTAACCAAAGCTGCTCCATGAGGGTCTGCAAGCGGCTATGCTTACGCCAATAAAACTCGGTATCTGCCGTGAGCTCGCCCTCTTCTCGGGTAGCGTTTATGTATGCGTATTGATCTAGTCCCATTTGGGTTCTCCTTTCTATGAGTAGACGCAGCGTTTTTTGCTACTTTTGTAGTGTAGTACCAGACGCAAGTAATGATAAGTCTTATGTTGTCCGTCTTACTCTAGGTTGATTAGTCCTCCCGTTATGTTCGAACGGTCATCGTTAATCATCGTTAATCGTCCTATGTCCATCGTCCAAGGATCATCAATCATCGTCTATCCTCAAAATTTTCCTTCTTCCAATGAAGGGAGAGAAAAAGAACGAGGACGAGGTCAGGGGTCAGTGATCTGTGGACCGAGAATCTTGGATTTTCCCTCCTCCTCCATGAAGGGGGAAGAGGACTTTAGAAGATGATTGATGAGCCCCGCCCAATCGTAAGGAGTCCCTGAACTCCAGTCCGGGGCCAATGGGCCATCGTCTTCAGTTTGTCCAGCAATTTCCATGGCTCTTCGACCATGAAATATATTTATAGTCCGGGAGGAAGGATGACTAACCAAGTTCCAGACATTACCGGATTCTCCGCTATATCTTATCTGCCAGGCTATTTGATGGGGCCTAAGCTGGATGTTCTTTAATGTCTTTAACCTGTGGACTTTCAGCTCTAGCCAAAAGGCCTGACCGTCTTTTACGCCATGTAAATCGGGGACACCTGGGGTAGACCAGGACTCCAGGCGTGTCCAAAACACGCCCAGATCCTTTGTCCCGTCACGCAGTTGTGTCCACAAACGGGACTCGGGTTTAGCTGCCATTAGTAGTTATAGCCCCACTCCTCTGGGTAAGGACTCAGCTCCATTCCGAACCTGGTTCCCCTCGCTGCCCTTTCATCAACGACTTCAGCGTCACACGGTGCGTCCTTGCCGTAGAAGAGGTTGCACCCGAGGGTCTGAAACTCTTGTGCTGCTTGCATGTAGGTGAGTTCAAGATTCCACTCCTGCATGTCGTGAAAGCAATCATTATCCCAAGGCTCTCCACAATGTGGGCAATGTACGTCTATCATTTCGGTTCTCCTTTCTACGAGACGTGGCTGTGTTGCCACTGTTTGCAGTGTAGTGGCCGACGCAGGTAATGATAAGTCTTTTGTTATCAGTCTTGCTCAGGCTCTATGGGGTCATGATCAATAATCATATTTCCCTGGGCTACTGCCTGCAGCGCAGGAAACTCCTCTTGCAGTCGTTTGATTTCGCGCATCACCTCATCACGATTCATTTGATCAATGCGTCCGTGTAGGATTTCCTTGCGATCAATGTAGAGGCCAGCCGCTTGTCCTCGTGATTTTTCTGCAGCAACGGCAGCAGCAAAGTTGCCTCCTGTCATGGCGGCGTCCCGTATTTCAGCGAGCTTCTTTACGTGTCCCTCAAAGCTCACCTCGTATTTACGAGCAAGCTCCATCTTAAGCTCCCGAATTCTTTTCACGACGTGGGGATAACGCTGACCGTTTAGCAGTTGAGAGGCAATGGCATGGGCGGACTTGACTGAGTAACCCGCACGGATTGCGGCCTCCGTTTGCGAGATATCCTCACAGACGTAGATTCTGCAGAACTCCTCCTGTTTCGGAGTGATGGATTTTTCTGTCCGAGGGTTGGCGACAACGTCAATAGTGGGCTTATGCGTAGCTTTTGCTAGAGCCATAGATTTCTTCTTCTTACGATGGGAGAGGCACTTTGCATAATAGGGCAGAATACGGATTAGTGTAAATTCAAAATCACACCTATTTATCGTCGCGCGTACTGAGAAAGTCAGTCACTAATATCACTTTCCCCACGTAACTCCTTGAATATAGGGGTATAGTCATATATCGTATATTGGAGATTGTGTAAAAACAAAAACAGTCCTATCCGTCTTTTACCCCTATATAGCAAAGTTGCATAGAGACCCCGTTGCGCGGTCCAATTTTGGTGCCCTAGGTACCCATACCCACCACGGTTTTGAGGCTCGAACGGCCTCGAGCGGACTCAGGTTTTGGGGTCAAGGTAGGGGCTGCAGGCAAAAAAATACCCCCGTCCAGGGGCGCGGGGGCAGAAGGGAGGAATACCGTAACGATAGCCAGGAGGGCGGAAGCGTTAAAACAACCCCCCTCAGCTAAAGCTTAACATACTTTTTTCTGCTGTGCGGCGAGAGTGTTACGGTCCCAGAAAACACCGTCAGAGTATCCTTGTATCGACGAGTCGTGCTCGGCGATTTCGAGACGGCGTTCGGCGAGAAGGCAGTATTCTTCGTCCAACTCAACGCCCAAATAGTTACGTTTGAGTTTTCGCGAAACAACTGACGTCGTGCCACTGCCGAGAAAAGGATCAAAGACGAAATCGCCTTCGTTGCTGCTCGCGAGAACCAGACGGGCAATCAGTTTTTCGCTCTTCTGGGTTGGATGGTCAGTGTTCTCCGGCATTGACCAGAATGGAATTGTGATATCGGTCCAAAGGTTCGACGGGTGCGTGTCCCGAAAGCGTCCGTGCGCTGTGTCCGCCCAATCCTTGGGCGTGCCGTCATCGTTTGTGTACGGTGCGATCACTCTGCGTCTGGATTTCACAGCATTCACGTTGAACGTATATTCCTTGCCAACCGTGCAATACCAGATGTCCTCGCTGGAGTTCTTCCAGTTTGTCTTAGCTCCCCGACCCTTCTCTCGTTCCCAAGTAATCCTGTTCCGCACGGTGAAATGCTTTGAAGCTACATCGAAGATAGATGCTGACGTGTGCCAGTCACCGCAAATGTAGACGGAAGCATGATCTCTGAGGAGGGGATAGAGATTGCGGACAACTTGGTCTAACCATGCCGTGTAGTCGCTTACCTTTCGCTTGGCGAATCTCTGCGTGCCGAAGACCTTGTTGAGGTTGTACGGGGGATCAAGAATCAACAGGTCGACGAACGGACGCTTTACTCCCGCAGCAACGTCTTCGTAGTCAGCGTGAATGGTCCCAATCGGGAGCTCCGACCCAACCATTGCGGTCGGACCTAGCAACCTCTCCCGAAGTCGTGCGCGGTCCTGGTCAGTCAGCACAATCGTGCGATTCCGAGGTGCGCGAGTCTTCTCGACTTTCTCTTGGACCATTCTCATTCAACCTTCTTTCTAATCTGGGTATTGTACGTGATTGATTTCACTCAGAGTATGATACGTCCCATTGTCGGTTTTCCGGTGCAGCTCGTACTGCTGCGCTATTTTTAACAACCACTTGATTTGCCCCGGTATGCTTCGGCACTCCTCCGCCGCCATATGGTGGATTTGCTCGTAGGTGTGGGGGTCAAGCGCAACCATCTTGCGCCCCGTTTTATGAGCCGATGGGGGGTGTTCTTTCATTTCTTTTCTCCTTTTCTTCCAGTAAGGCCACTTCGCGAGCCTTCCTTGCAATGCTCGCCTCCAGCAGTTGGCGCCCCTCGGTTGAGTTAACGCACACAGTAGCCAGAGCGCTGGCCAGGGTTTCTATCCGGCGGGAATCGCCAAAGGGCATCGCCCCATGCCCCGCTGCCGCGCGCGCTAAGCGGTGCTCGCGCTCCGCAAGGCGGAGCAGTTGTCCCACAGCGGCGCGCATCTCTGCGTAGGTAATTGCTGCATCACTCATCGGTCACCACCAACAGGTATACACCACTTTCTCGCCTCGGCTAACGCTGTCCAGCGCTCGCTCGACAAAGGCTAAGTCTTGCCTCAAATACTCTTTACACGCCCGCTCTTGCCATTGGCTCCGCCGTGAGTCCTTGGCGGGGTAGTCATGGTAGCCGTTGTGTATGGCTTGTTTCAGGCGGAGGAGGTCGCTGTGCGAGAGTTCAAGCTCTGCGTCGCAGTTAAAATCCCCCTTATTGCCGCGCTCCTTCCATAGCTGCTCCATAAAGGCTTGTAGTCTGCCGTGCTTCCTCCAGTGGAACTCGTCACGGTCGTTAGTAAAGCGGACTTCCGCAGGTTGGGGGTTGATAAGCCCGTACTGATCTAGTCCCATAGCTGCTCACTGCTCCTCTAAGCGGCAGACGATTTGTATGTTGTTGCGGAGCGCAGCGATAACGGCATCGTTAAAGTCACGCTTGTCCACAAACCCGAAATCATCTATTATTTCGGGCACCATATCGCCCACCATTTCGTACACTTCATCGTCACGCACTAACTCACTCACCGCCTTATCTAAGTTACAAAGTGCTGTATCTAAGTTGCTCTGGGTGCGTTCAATGGATTTTTCCAGCTGCTCCATGCCGATAGCCATCTGCTCCACAGACCGTTCAAGCTTGATAAGGCGCACATACAGCTCATCCACATTGTATCCCGCGCACTGCAGGTTTTCCTGCCCCTGGCGGAGCTCATCCACATGCTTACGCAACTCGTCGGCTCCGCCGTGAGTCTTTAGCCCAGCCACTTCGGTTATTAGGGAACCGAGCGTGGAACCCCTGTCCCCTAAACAC
>BCSF01000847.1_pt1 | contig 10830 bp, 19 predicted proteins | sample 1016431 | NCBI WGS metagenome assembly BCSF01 (sample SAMD00045685;SAMD00045686;SAMD00045687;SAMD00045688;SAMD00045689;SAMD00045690;SAMD00045691;SAMD00045692;SAMD00045684;SAMD00045690;SAMD00045691;SAMD00045692;SAMD00045684;SAMD00045685;SAMD00045686;SAMD00045687;SAMD00045688;SAMD00045689, study...
AACTGAGAAAGAAACTTCCTGATTGGCTTAACCTTCAACTCCTGCGTGCAGAATCGAAACTGCCTCGAAGGAAACATTTTCTTCTTTCTGACAAGCTCAATCATATCTGGTGTTTTCTCTGACCTTACCCGATGCAGTTTGCCACATAATGGCTCAACTACTTCGTCAAGATATTGGTATAGGTCTGGATGCTCCCACCCGGTATCTGCAAACACATAATGTATCTCATTGGTTTTACTTAACTCTTGCTCTTTAAAGAACAAGATCATGGACGTGGAGTCTTTGCCTCCACTGACTGAACAGACGATTGGCCTGCCGCTCTCCTTAATCTTCTCTATCCACATCCTGCACTCCTTTAAGAAATTCAATGGCCTCCTCGTGGCCATGGGCAACCTTGCATTGCCAGTTACCTGTGTTGTGAAACTTGTTGAGCCATTCCCTTTGTGACTCTGACAATCTCCCACCTTTGGTTTTCTTCATCTCGATGACGCACTGCACGGGATGAATGCAAATGATATCAGGCACCCCGGACTGGACGCCTTCAGCACGAAGATGCGCCCCGGCGATTTTGTCTCTCTTGCCCCCATTCGGTACAGCGAAATAGGTCCACCCATTCTTACGCATCCAATTGACTACCTGCATTTGTTCCCAATGCTCGCTCGGAATGTCGCTCTTCTTTCTCTCCTTCTTCTCTTTTGGTTTCTGGAAAGTTGGGTCATTGCGCTCGTGAAATTTTCTCATCGAGTCCATGATCCTCTGCTTGTAGTCTTCACTCATTTGCTGCTAAACTCCTTCTACCGAAGTCTGCACTCTTCGGTTTTGGTTTGGTGGGGGCGGGTGCCAATTTGATTCGCATCAATTGACTGATTCACCCGCCTCCATTTCGACGTTCACACTTCAGTATGCTCGCATGAATCGCATCCACTTCTCTGCTGTCTAATGGTGGCTGACAGAGCATCATGTTCGCCGCATGTAGTTTGATTAGACTTGAAGACTCATCTTCACCGCTAGCGATTAGGATGCCAGCAAGGCGGGCAAGCCCATCATTGCGTTGGCCTTCAGGAATAGCCGCCTGCTTCCCGATATCAATTTCGGTTCGCTTGAGCTTCTCCCGGTTAATCTGCCTGACCCGAATACCTTGCCGAAGCAAAGTCAGGAGCCAAGCAGGAATCGGGGCCAGAGGCGTAGAGGGTGGATTGATCCAACGGTAAGGGCCATTCATGCCATCACTGCCAGGAGCAACGATGTAGCCATTGTGACCCCTGAAATCGATGCCTTCATACTTGGCGACATTCACCGCATTTTTCAGAACTTCATTCTTAGGTGGACGAAAGAAGAAGTGACGTCCCCCGGACCCGGTGACACTGCACCAGGTCTTAGGGATATCTCCATACTTCGCTTGAAGAGTGCGCAAAGACTTATCGCCACCCTTATGAAAGTCCACATCAAGAACGCAAACACGATTGGTCTGCATACCAATGTTGGCGTGTGGCCACTGCGTCCACCATCTATCGATAGTCTCCAGCTCAGTGGTTGCTCTGTCGATTCCACGAGGAACAAGTGGATGCTTAGCCGGGGAGTGGCACGAGGGCCGCCCGCAAGAGCAGCCCCCGTGAAATGGATGATGAAGTGGGATGACCGGCAACCCCGCCTTTGCAAAGGCCATCGCTTTATTCTTCATCGCCAAATTCTCCAAAGTTGAACTCAGTGCTCGCCTCGACACTGAAGAGTTCTTGTGCATTTGCCCCCGCTTTGCACTTCTGGAGAAGTTCCTTAAACTCCCCTGACTTCTCAGGATGGTCTATCACTGCCTGAATGGACTCAAGACCAGACCACGCTAAGACCATATCCACCGTGACGCCAAGCCCCGCTGCGTATTCAGTGGTAAGCTCTGCCTTGCTCTTAGTTGGCTTCTTGGCTTTCTTTGGCTTGGCAGGCTTCTCTTCCCTGAACGGATTACCCCCTTTCTGAGCGCTGTCTTCAATGTGTGGATCTTCCACTGGCACCCGTGCCCAAAGCTCACCAGCCAGACCAAAGCTAGCAGCCGCCGACGTACAGAGCGCACGCCGATGGGTATCAGTCAGAGTCCGTGCGTCGCATTGCTCATACATGATTGGCTGGTTGCGATGATTCATGCACGCCTGTGGAAACTCAGGAAGCACCATCCCGCTCTCCTTATGAATCCATTGCCCCAATACATAGCCCGTGCCATCGGGGGCCTTGTGGATGAATTGTGGCTGGTCTTGGTCTTTCCAAGGAAGAAGCCTAAACGTCCAACCAGGGGCATTCTCATGCATATGGTGGTAGGTCAGAGCCCAGTTCATATAGTCTGCTTTGAAGTTACCGGTACCCTTTTGGCTAATGTCGTCAGGCGTAATCGCGCCCCATAGATTTGGAATTTCCACTGTCGTCTCCTTAACTGGTTCTGCTCTCATAATGTGCCACTCTTTCTTTTCTTCCATCTCAGTGTCCCCCTGGCCCGTTCATGCCGAGTTCACCAAGGATGTCATCACCTGGTGGGTCTGGAAGCTTGGACAACCCAAGATTCTGCTTCTCATACTGTAGCCGCTTGGTCTGAAACTCCATCAATTCAAGCTCACGCTGGCGTTCTTCACGCACTACTTCCGCCATAGTCCTGCGCTTGTCGTGGAACTCACGACGCTTAAGCACAACGTCGTAGCCAGGGATCTGGAAAAGATGCCGCTCATAGTGAAAACGGACGGTGCTCCCTGTGGTCTGGTACACACTGTCCCGCTCTAGAGCCAAGGCAAACGTCGCACCGAAGTGGATGATAGTCGCCCCAGCAAGTGCGAAAGCAATCAGTTTCCACGTGAATGGGTGCAGCCAGAATGCTGCAATGATTGAATGCCACTCGCCACTGCCTTTGAACAGTTCTTCCTTGGTCCAAGTAACGTCGCCTTCTGATTCCATGATTTCTTTGTCTTTGTTCATTGGTCTGCACTCCAATCAAAGTTGTTGTTAGATTCATACTCTATGCGTGACCATGCGCGCTCTGTTGCTGCGGCACGTGAATAGCCACGCGCCTGGTAAAAGGATTGATAAAGCTCAAACGCCGACTCTATCGCATCCCGTTCTGTTTTGGTTTTCATTGCTGCACTGATTTGTTTTGGTACTCGAATCATCATGGCTCAATCCTTAATTGAAACGCGCAACGTTCGAGTGTCACGGCCCTTCGGTGCTTTGCATGTCACTTTGCTTTTGCCTTCCTCGACGTAAAGTTCCTGCATCTCACCAATGGCTTCCCGAATCTTGACCTCCAGCTCTTTCTTAGCCGCCTCCATCTCCTTGATTCCTTTAGAGATTTTGTCGTACTCGATCGCCATCTGCCACTCGTCATCCTCAAAGGTTCGTCGAGACGCGTCCCTTTCTTCCAGCTTCTTAAGACGTGCCAAGCAACCAGGGGTTGGGTCTGCGGACGGAGGATTCTTGGCATTGAGGTTGGTAGCCCAGAACTCAAGGACCTTATTCTCAATCTCTTCAATCCGCTTGTCGTCACGCTCAACGCGCCACCACATCATTTCATTGGAGCCAGCAAAGAGAACGCCAACAAAGCAAACCTCACAGCCAGAAAGATTCATGTGCCATTGCACCTGGTCGTACTCCATTGGCAAAACCTCATTGGTCATCTGGTCACCATAGCCATCGCGCATCTCATAGCGGTGACGCTTGAACTCAAAGCAAACGGCCTTGTTATTCTTTAGAAGTGCATCGGGGGTTGAACGATTGGTCTGCATGAACGCCGTCTGGTAGAACGTCTCGCCCTCAATAACCTCATCATCGGGGTCAAGGCCCAAGTCCCCTAATGACTCTTGAGCAAGTTGACGCATGACAGGTTCCATCAATAGCCCCATCTTCATGGCGGGGTTCATGTCGATGACCTCATCGTGCATCTTAGAATAGTAAAGGTCATAGGGACCGGCATATGGGCTGGTTCCCATAATCTTAGGCACATCTGTTGAGCCGCAGCACAAACGACGAAGTTGGCGGTCATCATCCTTGTGGACTTGGACTTGCTCGCCATCGAGCCCAGTAATAACACGGTAATCAGTTTGAATAGTTGCTGGTTGCATTTGCATCTCCTTTGTTTTGGTTTTAGACTCTAGGTCTGACAAAACCTTAACATGAGGATGCAACGTGATGCAACAAAGTAGTACAGAAAAGTTTCCCGGAATTGAAATTGGTTCATTGTGGTACAGCAAAACCCCTGGGAATATGAGTGGTTCCATGGGTGGCAAGTATGGTGCGAGGATTATTCTTGTGGCGAATAAGAACAAGGAAGGTCAGCAGCCTGATGCCAAATTGTACGTGATGCCATATGAAAAGAAGGAAGATGGGCAGAACCAACAACGGAATAACCAGCGCAATAATCAGCGCGACAACATCCCGTTTTGAAACGTCGAGTCCAAGTCTTTGAAAAGAATCGCCCGTCGTTGAAACCAACGGTGGTCGAGGTTCCCCGTCAAAAGCGGAGAATCCTCCAACGACCAAAGGGGAGCGCGCACTCCCCTAAGGTCAATGGTGAGTGAAGTCTAGCCACTCACTTCGTGGCTTCATTCTCAATGCGACAGCCTTGCCTGTAGACTCACGCCGCATCTTTATCTCACACTCTTTGAGCCGACGCCCGAAGGCAATCTTGCTCATGGAACGACGTCCAGCGGACATCGCCCAATCTTTGAATTCATCGTACACATAAGCAAACTTCTCATAGCTTTCGCTCATCTCGGCACAGCTAGCAATGAAGTCGGCAACGGGGTTTGTCTCTTCTTTCCATTGCGAGAAGACGTCTTCAGAACTTTTAGGAAGGGTGAATTCGCCAGTCTCTAGAACTTTGGAAACAGAACGGAGGCACCAAACGATGATGGCTGCGCGTTCGGGTTCCATGCTCTTACGGATCTCTTTTGGAGAACGACGGCTATCCTCTTTTGTAAACTCTCGTTTGAGTTCAAGGATAATCCAACGACGAAAGAAGCCATGGCTGTAATCACCAGAAACGGCAGAAGGAAGGGAGTTAGCCGCAAAGATATGGCCGCAAGTAGGACGGAACGTTTGTGGTTTTCCGTATGCTTCCCGACCGGTAACGTAATCTCCCGAGATGATTTGCTTGAACGTTTCGGATGATGAACCTTTGGATTGCTCCGGAAGTTCTGAGCAAATGTTAATCCGTGCGGATGATGGGTGAAGCTGAGAGATGTAGTACTCCTCAGACCAACGGGAAGGGGATGAACTTACAACGGTAGACGGGTCAAAACAGGAAGCTATGATATCAAGCAGAACGCTCTTACCATTACCGCCAGCACCATAAAGCAGAAGGGAACGCTGCAAATCCGTGGCGCAACCCGCCAGGCAAACGCCGATGAATTGACGAACTAAAACGACCTTTTCTGCGGCGTCGGGGTCACCTCTAAACAGTTCATCAAGGAACGATAGGAACGACGTTGGAACGACGCGCTGGGGGTCTTTGGGAAGATTCTGGTCTATCTTCATTGTGGCTTTATGGTCGGGGGAATGTTTTAGAACGGCGAGCTTTCCATCTTGAATAGAAAGAAAGCAATCCTCAAAGCATACGCCGTTGGGTATTTCATCAAAGAATGAATCGTCTAGCAATTCGCGACAAAGCAACAACGAATTATAAATGCCCATGACCTTAGCGTGAGAGAGTTTAACAGTCTTCACCTTTTCGTCGACTAGCCACGTTAGACCATTGAACGCTTGAATGGCAGAAAGAAGCGAGTCTCTCTCGACCTTATGCCAGATGCCAGAATCGTACAGATAAAGAACGCCCTGGCATACAACGGCTTCAAACTTGTTTTGCAGTTCATACGCCAACGCTCGCGCCAACGTCACTTCCCCATCGCTCTCAATCTCTACCGATTGAATGAGCGGAATAATTTCATGTATCATTGTGAATCCTCCGAATTGAAAACGTACATGGAACGAAAGACAGGGGCAACGCCAAAGGTGAAACTTTAGCGAGCCCCATAACTCCAGTGCACTCCAGTATGCTCTAGCTAAGTGGGGTCGCCCCAAGAAAAGAAACGACGAACGATTTCGGATGTGTTCTCCATTTGTTGCTTGATGTTTCTTTCAACCTCGAACGGGTTGAGCCCTTGCTTGAGGGCTGCGCTGGCAATTCTATCAGGCGAAGGGGGAATGATTGTCATAGATTCGCCGCTTAAAGGGACGATAGCATCAACCCAGAATCGCCGATTGTTGATAGCCACCGACCAGCGGATTAACTTACAAGACGAACCGTGCGTTGGGGAATCCGAATGAGAATGAAGGCGAACGTCAATCATTGGCCAACCCTCCGAGTGTGGCGGTTCAAAAGAGTTAGAACCAAACAGCGCAATGCTTCCTTAACTGTAACCCTATCGAGCAAAACCCCCCATCGACGATACCGAATCACTGGCCAACGATACGATAGGCGGCGTTTAGTCAGGGAAGTTTTGCCCCTGCGTTTCCACGTAATAGAAAGTGTGAAGGGTTCGTGATTCAGGGGTATAGCGGCCAACTGTAGGACAGCTGAACCTTGGTTTCTTCTATGATGAAAGCCTAGCTGGAACCTCATTGGCTACACTCCTGATTAGGGTCGATGCCTTCAGCAAAGTATGCGTAGATTCGACCAAGTTCATCAGGCTTGGTCTCGGCGCCTTCAGCTTCAAGGCCAAGTTCGGACCGGATGTAGCTCACTGGATAGCTGCGCTCTAATAGCCAGTAGGGGTTTTGGGTAGATTTAGTCCAAATGGTTCCGTATTCCATGGTTCTGCACTTCCTTTGGTTTTGGTTTAGTGGAATATATGTCGTTGGTCGGCTGAGGTCTTGCCGTCAATGATTGCGTAGACTTTCTTAAAGATGTAGGCCGGCAATCGGGCAGCATACTCGCAACCCCCGCCACGAACCGTACCGTCGTAAAAGTCGAGCTTCGTGAAGTTGCGGTAGAACCCCGTGCTGGTATCGAACACCACAATCCCTCCGTCTAGGTCTTCCCTCACTTGATATCTTGCTTTCATGTTCTGCACTCCATTTAGTTTGGTTTTGGTTTAGTGGCTGCGGAAGTAATGGTTATGACCGTTGGCTCGCACGTAGCAATAGTCCTGCTCTAGGTTGCGCCAAGTGCCTTCATAGTCGATTTCAACACAGCAAGCGTTCAAGGCGTCGAAATCAAAGCCCATGTTCTCAAGGTACTCAGCTACAAAGTGTACATGGTCGGTATGAACCCCGGCGCATCTTTCGTTTGCCTGTTCAATCAATTCCTTCATCGACAAGCTGATGTCGGCGATTTCTGAGTATATGACAACTAGCCTTCTCTCGTGGTCCTCAAGGTCAAGGAATTGCCACAGGTCAGGGTCAACATACGACTCGCTGATGTAATCGCCGCTCAACTCACACTCCCAATCCTGAAACATCAGCTCGGGGTCAGATTCATCGCTATGGAACTTGAGACAATCAGCGATAAAGTCTTCACGGTCAGCGTAATCCTCAAGGTCGAACCACGCTCCCGCGATAGAGCCTGCATTATACTTGCCGTAGGTTCCTACATATACTCGGTTACTCATTGCTGCACTCCTATGGTTTTGGTTAGGACATCATGTCGCGGGGTTGCTTTGACTTTACATTGCGATTGTATTGCTCGGCACGCGCAGCGCAGTTAGAACAAGCCATAGCTTGGTCAATCAGCTCGTAAGCCGCGGTCTCGATTTGGTCGTTGTCGTAATCCTTGGCGTTACGCTCTACAATCCAATGAGCGGTCTCGTATGCAATTGAGCGGTCGTCAGACCGCAGGTAATAGCACTCGGCGTTGTTGAGGAATTCAGTGATAAGTTTCTTAGCTAATGAACGTGGTCCCATGGTCTGCACTCCATTGTTTGGGTTCTGTACTACATAGATAGTATACTACTATGTTGGAGCAAAGGTCAAATCCAATGACGTATTTATTTCGAATTGAGCACACTTTTCTATAAAAGGTGCATGGTGTGACGCAGTGCATTGTGCACCATGTACGAAATTCTGTAGCTTTTCTGCACGTTTATTTCGGCCTAAGTCCATAGAATCATTAAGAAAGTGCATCATATGCTGTATTTACTCTCTGAACATTTATACAAATAAATTGAGTGATGAATAGTGTGAATAACGTGAATAATAGAGGGGTATACGTATATATATAAAGTCTCCGAAATTTCGTTCATTTCGTACAGATTGTACATTGGCTTGAATCAACCTTGGCTTTTGGTCACGTTGAAACTGCGCAAAACTGAGAGAGGTAGGGGGAGAAATATATCTCTCAGATGCCATCCCTCTACCCTCTTTTGCGTTCTTTCTCCCCAAGCCTGGGGAATTCCCCGAACCTCGAGACAATCCCCAGCTGGTCTAGGCGTGGCATCATGGCGAGTGGTGTGGGCTCAAAAGGCATACCCCCATTTGCTGAACATGGTTTCAAGGGTGTGGGGGGTGTTTACTGTCGGAGACGCAGCCAGGACGGACGGAGGAAGGATGACATCCGATGGAGACGGGGGGAGGGTACCCCGCGATTCAGATTCTGTTTATGTTTATGTAGGTGCACACACGCACTATTCATCTTTTCATATGACGCAATGCGTTATGTGTCCCACTTAGCACTCCAAACCCGCGTTTAGGTATTAGGAGGTGGCTATGCCCATTAAAGATTTACTGAAGAAGCAAGACCCGTTCATGAACCCTGAAGACCTAAGCGAGTGGAAGCGTATCCCTGGCTTATTTAGGAAGTGGGAGTTTGCAGAGCTGATTGAGGACCATGATGCAATTAGCTTTGAGCGTGCTGGCGAGACTAAAGATGGCACTGAACTATGGGCGTTGTATCGGCACTTGCCGTAGTTAATTAGCGGGGTCTAACATGTACTTGGCAGAATCCGCAGCACAGACCGCGCACATTTTTCGTGCGCCGCTAGGAAATAATTTACTTTTTCGGTTATCCTTTGTGCATGGCAGACAAGATGATGGACATGAAGAAGTTGGTCGCACGGTTTGAGCCCAATGCATTTGGTAAGCTGACGAAGCAGGACCAGGTGGATTTGGAGGAGGACACCGAGCAGGCCTTGGCATATGAAGCTGGCAATACGGTTCGGATGAATGCCCAACCGGTAGAGGCGCGGTACCTTCCGAGGCTGGCCGATATCCAGCAGAATATTTATGCGGTGTTAGAGAGCGAGAGCCGTAAGTTGGCTGACTCCAGTGTCCGGCGCTATCACGAGACCTTGAGTGCGGAAGAGATTAAGTTGCTTGGTGTAGTGACGCGAAGTCTTTGTCAGTTGGGTGACCTCGAAAGGGGCTTGCGACAAAACGACCAACTAAGTAGCATGAGCGATGAAGATCTCCAGAGACTCGCCGGTGAAGCATTCAAACAGTTGGAGACCAAGGGGCAAAAGAAATGACGACCTATTATTTGCAAAACCAGATGATTACGAAGCTCAGTGAGCAATCGACCATGGAGGAGCAAATCAATTTGTCGCCTCAGAAGAAGTACACTGCGAGTGGTGCGAATTATGCTCAAGAAGTTTACAACATGGCTTCTGGCGCAATTCTGACTACCGGGTCATTTTTCCAAGACCAGGGGAACACCGCATCAAGCTACGATTACTTGATTCTTGAGAACACCGGAACAACTTCTTTGGTTGCTTCATCTAAGGCCAAGATTGGCAGCGTAACCGGAGTAGAGATTACGGCGAGCGCTACCGCAGGCACCTTGGACATCAATGGTTCTGGTAGTTTTAACTTCACCAACTACTACGGTCACGCGATTACTATTTCGGATAGCCAAAAGGCCAGTCTTCAGAATCTGCTTTGGCCGGTGTCTTTCTCTCATGGCTTGGATGGAACAAACCTAGATAATGGCGCTTTCTTTGAGATCACAAACTCTGGCGGCAGCAATCAGGGCCGATTCAACATCATAAAGACTGCGGTAAGCACTAACTTGAAGATGGATTTTACGTCCCGCAAAACAAGTGCTCTATCCGTGGCGACTGGATACACCTTCGATTTATATGTTCCATCGACTCAGGTTATTCCGGCAGGGGCGTCCATAGTTGTTAGCGACGCGGATAAATATGTTTCCGACTCGGGCAGCTCTATTACTTTTATGGGTCTTGGTGTTTGCCCAACGCCTGCCAATGCATCAGCGGTCACATTGCCTGGTGGTCAGGTGAAAATTACAGGCGTCAAAGCATAATGGCGCTGGCGCAAGAAAGACGTATTCCGATCCGGCTCCGCATGGCTGATGCGTCCGATGCGCCAATGATTTACTCCAACTGGCTCAAATCATACGCGGGCCAGAACAAGCACATCCCGAAAACGGTGGTGGATAAGATTCACCGCCAGGTTGTGGGTAGACTTCTAAGTGAAGCCCATACAGTCGTGGCCGTGGTAGACCTACCAGACCTAGATGATGAAATCTGTGGCTGGCTCTGCGCACAAAGGTCCGAGAAATTTTTCATTAGCCATTGGGGTTATGTGAAAAGGGAATATCGAAGGTTTGGTGTTATGACCGCCATGCTGGAGATGTTCGAGTACAAGCGGGGCGAGCCAGTAATGGCAAGTCATGATTTTCCGCTGCGTAAAGACTTGCGTAAGCACAACATCATGTACGTCCCGCATATTTGCCATGAAGGCGGTCTAGAGAAGATAGACAAGCTATACGGAGGGGCATTCGATGCACCAAGTCAAACTTAAATCCATTATGTTAACCGACAATGCACGACCAGTGTTCAATCAGAACTTCATCGACGTGCATACAAGCCCTCAGTTTGAACTCATATTAATGGGCGATTTGATTTCAGT
>BCSF01000848.1_pt1 | contig 10825 bp, 17 predicted proteins | sample 1016431 | NCBI WGS metagenome assembly BCSF01 (sample SAMD00045685;SAMD00045686;SAMD00045687;SAMD00045688;SAMD00045689;SAMD00045690;SAMD00045691;SAMD00045692;SAMD00045684;SAMD00045690;SAMD00045691;SAMD00045692;SAMD00045684;SAMD00045685;SAMD00045686;SAMD00045687;SAMD00045688;SAMD00045689, study...
AGTTAGGAGCATCCCACAAAATACGGTTATTAGGCTGAGCTGCATAATTGCCGTCATCAAGAGCCAATATATGCGCGCACTTATGTTCAGCAGGAATTTCAGAGTGTTCTGTATCCAAGATATTACTTTCTGGATGACCCCAATCAATTGTAAATAAATATTCGAATGGATAATTTTTTTTATCTTTTCCATAGTATTTTCCTCGTTTGCCTCTTAGAAAACTAAAGCAATGAACACTAGGGTAATAACTAAAACAATTCCACAATTGAAGTTGGTCGATCGGCATATCAGGCACTTGGGCTCTATCGAATTTTTCTTGAAAAAACGCTGATATAGGCAATCTCCAAAAGCACGCACCGTTTGGTAGCATGATATTAAATAAGAGAGCACGATCTGTAATCGATGTGACACTGAAGATACAACAGTCTTCACTTTCTCCATGATGTTTTGATAAGTCATATAAATACTCCTTTCTAATTTTACAGTATATTGGTGGTATGTCTGCATTTAAATAAGCCATTTAGCATTTCCACCTTCTCCTTGCAGCACATATTCTTTTATCTGGAGTTTTACTACAATTAACATTATGCATTTTCATTTGACCTGCTGATCTTGCACAATATGACTTTCGTCTTTTTGCAGCTTTACTTCCTTTTTTAACTTTACCTGTGACTGCTGTCTTTAATTTAGATCCAGGGTTTTTTCTTCTGTAGGCAAGAACACCTGCTCTTGTCATTCCAGCACCTGATTTTGTAGATCTAAAGTTTTTTTTGTTACGCGCAGGCATGCCACCTTTTGCGAAACCATCGATCTCTATACCTAAGTCAGCATAGTAATCCATGTTTTACCTAATATGTTAATCCTGGAGCTGAATATTTATCAGTTAATAATGTGAATGCAGCAACATTAGTTTTTGTTTTAACAAAAATACCTTTTGGAAAAGGTATGCCATCTTCTGGAAAACTAAAGTTAATTACATCACCTTGTGGTACATCAGCTGTAAATAAAGTATCGCCAGTATTTGAAGTTGTAGTTAATTCTAAAACACCTGCTCCAACACCGTCGTTGGCAACAATAATACCTCTTAATCTGATCGGACCTGCAATTACAGCAGTCCCTGTATTACCTGCAGTTGATCTTGTTGCTTGAATATCGCTTTTGTATCCCATAATAAATCCTATTATAAACTTTAAATACAGGGGCGTAAAGTACGCCCCTGCAATATGTATTTTATTACGCTCCTGGAGAACCGAAGATTCCTCTAGGGTCAGACCAACCGAAGCTGTATCTTTCTCTAGCTTTGAATCTAACGTTACCAGTGTCGAAATCTCCTTCAATCGCTGTTTTAATTGGCGATCTTACGAAGTTTTTCAAACCGTTTGGCGCATCAGTCATAATGAAGAATGCATCAGTATCAGTTAAGAAATGGTTAACTCTGTAACCTTCTGGAACCATACCCATGTTCATCATTGCGTTGATGTCGTTTTTCGCAAACGCATTTGATCCACCTGGAGTTGTAGATAAAGGTGATTTCATGATTCTCTCAGCAGTAAATTGTAATTCTTTTGGAATTATCATTTTTCTACCTTGTAGAGCGATCTTTAATCCTCTTTCGTCTACGAACGCCGCGATGTCAATCAACGCTTGTTCTAACGAAGTTTCTGACAAATCAGAAGCAGTAGAAAGTTCATTTCTGAAAGTTCCACCGTTTGCTAAAGGGTGATCAGTAGTCATAAGTGCTTTACCGTCACCACCATTGTATGAACCACCAGTGTCAAAACCGTTGTTCAAAATGTTAGCAGCTGTGATTTGTTTAGATTGCGCCATTGATCTTGCAAGAGCTCTTGTGTATCTGCCTGCTAATCTGTCGTATAAGTTATCTTCGATAGCCTCTTCTGTAATCGCAAATCCTAGCGCCACAGTATTGTGAGTGTATCTTGATGTATACGCTTCAGTAGCTTGGTCCATAGTGACCATAGCACCTTCTGCTTTAGTAGCAGCAGTGCCGAAGCCAGATAACATTACTTCTTCTTCAAACGCTCTGTCTGAAGATTCTGAAGCAAAGATCTCTGCATGTTCATTGTCGTATCTGTTGTATTCCAGGCCAAATAGTGCATTCAAACCTGGCTCTAGTTCTTTAACTAGTTGTGATCTTGATATAGCCATAATTTATAATCTCCTATTATTATAAGCCTGTGCCCTGATCGTAGAAATGGTTATTAATTCTAACCAAGACATCCACGTTCACGCTTCCAGCAGTGTCGTTTTGCGTATCTTGCGAAACGTCAATTGCTTGAAGAACAGTTCCACTTGTAGTTAATCCAGAAACATCGTAGTCCATTTGAACTTCAGAAATTCCAGTTAAAGTGTTACCTGTTGCAGTTGTTATTGCAAAGTTTTTAAAGATGTCTGCCACAGCAAACGCTCCATCAGAATCTACTGAATAAACTACGCTCGGATCATCGATAACAGTAGCGACGATGTCACTAGCGTTAACAGTTCCCGGATAATAGTTTTTCCAAGTAGGCTTTTGAGTTGTAGGGTCTGTGTAGAACACTCCGTTAAAAACGCCCACTACAAGCTCAAAAGTATTTGCTACTGCTCTTTCGATACCGCCACCTGTTACAGGTTTTACCAAGTCACCTTGATAAATCGGAGTACCGTAGTTCGCAGCAATTCTGTATCTGTTTTGCGCGTTAATAAATGGAGAGCCATCTAACTTTCTTACCGGTCTTAGACCGTATTTTTCAGCTACATTAGCCATAGTTGTTTTCTCCTTTATTGTTTAACATTTACTTGTAGTGGTGATTACCAAAAAATTAATTTTTGTTTCCTCCACCAAAAGTTACGCGAGATTGTCTACTAATATTAATAGGCATCTCAGGTCGTTGTTCCTTCATGACATCGTTGTCCACCGCGTTAACTCTATCTTGAGTAATTCTTTTGAAATACTCGGCACGGCTTTTTGCGATCTCTTCGGGTATCCTTCCCAACACAAGGCCAGCAACCCCGATCAACCCTGCGTAGTTTCCTTGAGCTATGACTGGATAACCATGATCACCTAATTGATTCTTAATCTCTTCGGCTCTCACAAATTCCCAACCTTCTCTCATTTTCTTAGATACGTTAGCCGTATCTTGGAAACCCATACTTTCGGTTCTGATCCATCTATGAACATAACCGTCTGGCGCAGGTGGTGCATCCAGAGATGATGGTGGCGTCCAAGGTTTTAACCTTGTTTCTTTTTTTTCTTCAGACGCGCGTGAAGTTCTTTTTACATTGTCGCTCATTCTATACCTCCTTCACGAATTTAGCGTATTCTTCTAGTGGCACCCCTAATTTTTTGGCAATCGCCACCTGTGATTTGGTGAGTCTCACAGATCTACGTCCCTGCTGAGATCTTCCAGCAGAAGCAACTTTTTGGACGGGTCTTCGTTGCTCTTGACTAGCAAAACGATGAGGGAAATTCTCCTTCATTCGTTTGTCTATCTCATTATAGTACTCATCACTTTCAACATCAACACCCATGCCCACTAGATCTTCGTGCACAGTCATTGCTGCATTTGTCATGATTTTATCGTTACCAAACCAAGCATTTTTAGTTGCCCAATCGCTCGCCCTTTTACTAGGCTGAGTTTGTTCAGTTGATCGCTCAGTTATTGGATCCTCTTTTGGTGCGTTTTTCTGCTCTTCAAGCTGTTTCAATCTAGCTTCTCTATCAGCCATCTTAATTCTAGCTTTTTCTTTCTCAACAGTTAACTGAGTTAACTCATCATTGGCCTGCATGATCGCTTCTGCATCATTAGACTCAATGGCGTCTTTTAACTTCTTTTTAACTTGTTCTCTTTGAGCATCAACTCTCGCATCAAATTCTTTTAGATATTTTTCATCCGTAGAATCATATTTTGTTTGAGTATCGTCATACTTTTTTTGTAAACCCTTAGCAAAATCCAAAGCTGCTTGTTCTCTTCTTTCAGCTTCTCTAAATTTCCTAGTAAGTTTATCTATTCTTTTTTTAACAGATTCAGAAACTTCAGTTAAATCGTCAGGTTCTGATTGTTGTTTTGTTTCTTGAGTAGGTTCTTCTTGAACTTCTTCAACCGCAACATCTTCTTTGGGTTGTTCCTTATCATGTTCAGTATAACCTAAATCAACTTCACCAGAATTTAGGTCTGGTTGTTTTGACTCTTCCTGTTTTGTTTCTTCAATCTTAACATCTGTTTCTTTAACATCATCAAGATCGATTTCTACTTCAGGATTTTTATTTGCATCACTCATGATGTGTTCTCCTTAATATAAATGCAGAATATCTTCTGGTTTTGCTATTGTTGCGATGATTTCATCATCGTTCAAAATACGGTGTTCACCATATTTAGTTTTGAATCTAGAACCGGCATATCTACCGTAGATTACAAATTGACCCTTCTTACACCAAGGACCTTTTGGAAATTTTTCTTTATCCTGATAACAAAGATCACCCATCTCAACGACAAGACCAACTACGGTTGTCATTTGAATAGTGTCATTCACATTATCGGTTAAAATGATTCCACCTTTAGTTTTTTTAGGACCTGCATAAGGTCTAACTAAAAGTCTGTATCCAACTGGTTTTGGTATAACGTCTAGATATTTTTTAATACCCTCTGGATCAGTGGGTATGGCATTTTCTTTTGATTCTGGTGGTACCTCACCATTTTTTTTGACTCCAACAATAGTGGAATCAGGTGTTATTATCGTCATCGACATTCTCCTCGTTTCTCTGCAGGTCTTTAAGATCCTGTAGCAGCGTTTCTAAAGCGCTGAGTTTCCCTTTAGAATACTTGAGGTTGTCGATTGTGTCTATACCGTACACTATATCGTCTTTGATCTGTTTAATCTGTTTATTGATATAATGTTTTATTGCAGCTAATGTATCTAGATCAAGATTCATTTTTTTCTAAACAAACTTTATTTTTGCCTTTTTCTAATCCTTTAAAACCATAATAATTCATTATGTTTACTATAAGATCCATGTCATACTGAGGATAGTCATCAAAGACAAATCTTGTGGTAGGGGCTGTTCTTTCTGCAAACCAAACAGCTTCAGTAATGACATCTTTCGTCATGTGTGGACCATCAAAAAAAACAAAAGCAAATTTAGAATCTTTATGTTTTGATATAGTCATAAAATCCACATCAGTCATATTACACAAAGTGAACTTACCTTGGTTTCTGTATGCTTTAAGATCGTTTAACATTTGATCTCTTACATCATCAGAGTAAGTAGGTGCTACTCCTCTATCATAACCATCCCATTGATAATCTTTTTGGTTGTCAAAATGTTGGTACTCTAAATTAGAGTATGGATCAACACCCACATGGATATAATTATTAATGATATTGTCCATAATAACTTTAGACCCATATCCCTTATTAACTCCGATCTCACATGATTTATAACCTTGGCAATCAAATCCTTTAGTCCATCTTTCAAGTAATTCATATTCAAAACTGTCTCCACTTAGCATAATGGAGTTATATCTATTTTTTTCTATTTGTAAAGATCTGTGATCCCTTTATCCCATAAATCGATGCCACGACAAGGATCCAAAGGTTTGTGAACCAGGACGGGAGCTGAGAGAACATTTCGAAAAACAATTTTACTTTATCCATAGCGGTTGGATCATCCGATATGACCGCCCAACTTAAAATTGCTACGGGCAAACTTAATATTATGAGGACCGCCTCATCTTTCCAATCCGATTGTCGGCTTTCTAACAATTTTCCCTGGTAAGCTTCCTCACCTCGCGCCATCTTTTCAGCATGCATTAATTGTGCATCTGACATCGCTTGTTTGGTTTTCTGTCTGTTTTGATACAGGTGGGCTCCAGTTTTTAGGCCCATTCCCAATAGCTTTAACCACGGCATAATATTGTTCTTTTCTCCTTATACATAAATAGGGTAGCATCTCTTCCATAAACTGTAAAGCACGGTAACCTTTAATACCAAATCTCCATATATCTTTATGATGGTCTCGATATTTTTTCTTTCTCTTAGCAACATTTTTAGTTGTACCTAAATATTTTTCAAATAATCGAACGACGCCTTCATCACTCATCTGTACTTCTAAGGATGCACTAGGTGTCCAACCGTTAGGTCTTTTATTTAGACCGAACCAACCTTCACCTTCAAATAATCCTGATAAATATATTAACTGCTCTTTTTTAGAGAGTTGTTCAAACATGTAAACTTATAGCAGATCTTTTATGTAATCGCTACCTTTTTTTATTTCTACTTCGCCACCTAAAGATTTTCCAGGTATTGATTTAGGCCCCATATCTTCATCTCTAATTAGTCTTAATATATTACTAGTGTTAGATTCTAGGGACATACTTGGATCAAATTCTGTTTTCATTAACTCATCAAACCTTTTTTGTTTTGATGGATTGTTAGCTAAAACTTTTTTGGCAGTACTACTGGGCATTTACATTCCTACAAAGTGGACAACCCTTTTTAAACTTTTCATGTTTCCAACAAGGGTCTTTCTTAACAACCTTTTGTTTATAAATTATCGGAGGAAAAAATAAACACCAAACCCATCTTGCAATTTTCTTTAATATCATCTTACTCCTCTAAAATTAAATCCTTTTACTTGAATACTTTTTGTTCCTCTTGTATCAACACACTCACTACAACAAGCGTCCCCACCTGTATTAAATTTAATAGGTGGTACTTGAGAGTTTGGTCCACTTTTAGGAGGAATTGTTTTTGTTAATCTTTTATTTTTTATCATAATAAATCTTTATCTACGTTGGAAGATATTATAACTTCACCTCCAGTATCATAGGCTTTAAAACCACTTAAAAACTTTTTAGGTTGTTCTGTTGAAGCTGGTATTTGTGTTCCAGGTGTTTTACATGGAGGGTAAGTTCCATCTGGACAAAGTTGTATATTTGGTCCGCTGTCTTTTAAATTCTTAGGTGGTTTGAAACCAATAATACCTGCATCTTTCATGTACTGTGTATCTTTACTACCAATTTTTGTATCAAGAGGTCTTCCCTCTACTTTGTAAAAGTCTCTGTTAATAGGAAGTATTTTTTTCTTAGTTAAAAAATACTCACCTTTAGCTCTTTTTGCTCTTCTTGCATTTTCAATTGCTGAAAACCCTTTAACCGCTATCCCAAACGGCCTAAAAGGTGGCATATTGAAACCTGTACCTGCTGTTTTCTGGCCTGTAGTTACATTGTTAACATTTGAATTATTAGTTGAAACCGATTCTGCAGCTTTAGTAAAATTTACAGGCTTATTACTTGTGTTTGAAACACCACTATCTGTATGAGGGTTATGCCTTGTAGATTGATTGTTAGTTTTTGCCTGACCTGTAGTTGCGTTAGCCTTTGAAGCACTTTGTTTTTGGTTGGAGGCGTTCCCCATGTCCATACCCCCTCCTTGAAACTTTCTAATTTTTCTTTTGATCATTCTGCTTCTCCCTATTTAAGTCAATTTTTTCTTCCGCTATTCTTATTCTTTCCTCTGCCTGATCTTCAGCAGATTCAAGTTTCATTTTATCAAGATCTATTCTTTCTTCAAACTCATCCATTTTTCTTTCTTGATCCATCATATTCTCTTGAGCTTTTCTTTGCATATCCATAGCTCTTAAATCTAGTTCTCTTTGTTTAAGTGCAACTAGTGGATCTTGTTTTTGATTACCTGATTCTTCTTGGGCTAACGTCATAGTTATTTCTGCAATTCGTTTTGCAACCATGGAATCAAACTGAATTTGAAAACCTTCTGGATCCATTTGAGCTTGCTGTTGCATTTCTGGAGATTGTTGTATTAAGTTACCAATCTCACCGTGTGCTTGAAGTGCAATGTGATCTGAAATATGTCCTTGAAGTAATGCATATACCATCGGATTAATTTGTACCATTCTTGATGCCATAAATGCTCTGTGAGCTGCAATATGTGACTCATGATCTTGTTGAGGAAACGCTTTTAACATTTGCATCTGTAAAGATTTAGCATTTTCAGTTGCAGGATCCTCAGGTTTAGGTTGCATCTCTGGTTTTAGTAAAGAATCAATATTTTTTGTACCTAAAGCTTCATAAACTCTTCTGTATGCTTCTCTTAAATTGTGCATTTGTGGGTTAGACGCTGCAATCTTTAAATTTTCGTTAGCAAGAGTTACTCTTTGAGCCATACTCATGATATTTGGATCTGCAACAGGGATTACATCCACTCTTTCATCAAAATCTTGTAGTTTTACAAATCTATCTGCGTTTGTAACCGCGTATGGATACACAGGAGGTAGGTAATCAGCAAAAACATTTGCTAAAAGTCTAAATTCTTGTCTCATAGCGTAGTAACATCGCTTGTGAATAGCACTCATGACCCTCGAACCACGTTCTAACAACGCAATTGTAGTTCCAACCGCTCTATTTTGTGCATCTTCACCCATTTGCATGTCTGCAATTGATGCAAAACGTTGTCCTGCTTGTACTACAAAGCCTAAAAGTTGAAATAATGTAGCACTCGGCTCTTTAAAAGGTAAAATTTGAAACTGATCTTTAATATTTCCACCAGGTGCATCAACATCTCTGAACTCTCCAGGTTGAAAAGGTTGGTCATCATCACGAATTCTTATTCCTCTAGCCTTAAATCCAGCAGGTAAGTTAGCTAATGTCCCTGCATCAAGTACTTGTCTTAATGCTTGCGTAGCAGATCTAGATAATCCACCGATCATATGAATTAAACCAAAGCCATAAAACCCTAAACCAGGTAAAAACTTGTAATGAACAAAGTATTCTTTTCTAGTGTTAGTGTCATCATCTTGGTTGTAGTTTCTATAAATAGATAATATTTCTCCTGAACCTTCATCAATTGAAACGACATAAGGTAATTTAACTTCTTTCTCTGCATTCTCAACTTCAAACTCATTTAAGTTTAAATCGATATGCATTTCTAAAACATTATACTGATATTCTTTTTCTCCAGCAGGTTTGACACCTTCTAGCTCATTAAGTTTATCTTGTATTGGACTCTTCTCTGCTTGTTTTGGAATAAGCTCAACATCTCTGTAGAAGCCAGCTTTCTGTTGTTTAAGAACATCGTTTTCTGACATTTTAACAAGATGTGTAATTCTTTCACAATCTTTTAAATCGGTTGCGTAGTATGGAACAATTAAATCTTCAGCAGGTACGAATTTAGCAACTGCCCTTTGTTTAATTTCATCGTAATAAATTTTCTTAAATGCAGATCCTGCAAGGGGTAAATAAAATAATAGTTGATCTGTGTCTGGTGTGTATTCTTCCATTTCTTCCATCAACATATAGTTCATGAAATCTTTAACTCTAGTTGCTTGATCTTCAACTTCTGGTGTTTGTGCACCAACAACAGTTGTTCTTACTGGTCCATCACTTGGTAATAATTCTTTATAAGCTTGCGCTTGAAATTGTGTTACAGCTTCTGATAAGAGCGGATGGGTAACACCACTTGCACCTTGAAACGGTCTAGTATTATTTACATACTTGAATCCAAGTAAATCTAAACCTTGAGTGTAAGCCTGCTCCCAATCCGATCTTGAAACTTTATCTCGTTTGTAATCTTGAATCAGTTGTGCAGACATTCGACCAAGAACTCGGTCGTCCATGTCTTCAGCTAGGTTTCTATAAAAATCTTCTTCAGGTGTTTCCTCTTCAGGAAGTTCTTCTTCACCCTCAACTTCTACGTCTACTTCTTCTGTCTCAACTTCTTCAGGAAGTTCATTTTGTTTCTCTATTTCAGCCATTAGTATAGTTTAGTTGGTTTTAAATTAACTAACTTTCCACCTCTAGCTTTAATCATTTTACCAGCTTTAGCTCCATCGTATGCACCTAAACCAAATGAATCTCCACCCATACCTGCTAATGTATCGGTTTTTTTGATTCCAGGACCACGACCTAAATTGATATTTTCTTTAATTACTTTTTTAGTTGCTTCAATAGCTTTATCCTTAAAATTTTTTGATTTTGCTTTTTTTGTTATGTAATTGACTTTTGCTCTATCGCCGCCTTCTTCAGCTAGGTATGTTTTCATCTGATTTGCTTGCCCAAGCATTTTTGCTCCAGCAACACCAGCTAATCCTGCAACGATGGCTTTTTTAAGTTTTTTGCTTGCCATGATATATATCTCCTTTTTGTTATAACAGATTTATAATATCACGCAAATATATTTACGACTAGACCACCAGTCTGATATGCCTTGAAAGGCTTAGTTTTCATTTCTGGACTGACTTTAATGGCAAAAGCATCGAAGTACAACCTGACATCTCCGTCAAACATTTTGACCACTTCACCACCATATCTGCTTCTGTATTCTTCTGCTTCCTCTAAAGTCCTAAAAGCACCTATATGTTGAGTGCCTGATGAGTCAGGATTTAAGCCAAAATATTTTTTATCATTAGATACTTTTACGATTACTTTAAAAGGTTTGTTAGGATCTGATTTAGCTATTGGAATTGTTTTTACTTCAGATTCATATTGTAGAGCTAATTTTTTCATAGAGTTTGGCAGTGTAGCCATTTTTTTTGGATCCGTTTTTCCTTCTATTGGAACCTCTGTATCGTTTGCGTTTTTTCTTACAACTCCTTGTCTACCACCATAATCTTTAAACCCAGCTTTACCAAATCTGTTCCCATAAAATTCTATGTCACCAAGATATTTAGTTCTCTTTGCATGGTGTAATTGTTCAACAGGTGCAATAGCAACCCAATCAACTCCTTCATCAGCTGCGTTCTTGATAGCATTTTTAATTGCATGAGAACCATAGTTTTCTTTTCCATACAAAGGTAAGAAAGGAATACCGTCAG
>BCSF01000849.1_pt1 | contig 10824 bp, 12 predicted proteins | sample 1016431 | NCBI WGS metagenome assembly BCSF01 (sample SAMD00045685;SAMD00045686;SAMD00045687;SAMD00045688;SAMD00045689;SAMD00045690;SAMD00045691;SAMD00045692;SAMD00045684;SAMD00045690;SAMD00045691;SAMD00045692;SAMD00045684;SAMD00045685;SAMD00045686;SAMD00045687;SAMD00045688;SAMD00045689, study...
AGGTTAGATCTAATGTAAATATAGGAAATTTAAAATCTAATTTTTCTTCACATATTGTTTGATACACACAGGATTGCGTAGGTTTTTATTTGTTTTTTCCCTACGCCAATCCTGGAAAAAATAAAAATTTGTCACACTAGCTTTTTAAAATAGTAAAATGAATGTTATGAGAGAGAACAAAGAAATTCAAATACAAACAGATAGGGTTCAATTATTTCTTGATCCTAATTTATCATATGAAGAGTGGGTAGCAGTTGGTAAAAAACTAGTAGATACAACTCAAAATATTATGTGGTGGCTAGGAGATTGGTGGAACTACGGAGAACGCAAATATGGAGAGATGGCATCCCAAGCACTAGAACTTGGTATTGCTTATCAGACATTTAGTAATGCAGCATATGTTGCAAGCAGAATAGAACCTGCAAGAAGATTACCTAGTGTTTCTTGGTCACATCATAAAGAAGTTGCACCTTTAGATCCTCAAAAACAAGATGCTTTTTTAAATGATTCTGCTGTTAGAGGTTACACAGTAAGGAATTTGAAATCAGAAATTAAAAAGATGAAGATGTTGGAATTAGATTCCGGAGAACAAGACATCTTTGAGAGAATGGAAGAAGCAGGTATAAACATAAAATATACTTCTTTTTGGTCTTTTGGAAAACCAAATAATGCTTTTGGTTTAGATATAGAAACAAAAACTCCACCTCAAATGATCGCAAACTTACTATTTTGGTATGCAGAACCTGGAAACTTCATTGTTGATTTAACAGATAGCTATGGAACAACAAGAGATCTTTGCAGAGATTTATTTGGTTACGAGTCTAAAACATTTACACCTATGACTATGCCATATCCAGATCTTGAGGGTGTGGAAGTTTTGAATGTTATATTCGATGCCTATCCTGAAGAAGTAAACAATGCAGATGTTGTGATACTTAACATGTTAGATTTTCTTGATGAATATGATGATTCAGAAGTAGCCGGTCAAGTTATAAGACATCAGCTTAGTAATTTAGGAGTTGCTACAAAGAATGGATCTAAACTTATCTTGATCACAACACCTATACAAGATATGTTCTTAGAAAATATCTTTGAACTTGTTTATGAAGAATATGACTACGAAGTCAGAAATATTATAAATACTCAAAACAAAACTGTATACACTAGAGAAGAAGAACTAGATGCTATAGAGAATAAGAAGTTGTTAGAGAAATCAGCTCATATTGTTATATTGGAGAATATAACCAAATAATATCTGTTATGATTCTCCCATGGGTGAATTAAATGAAGATTTTTATCACACGGATCGTCATGAGTCGCAAATTGATGATTCTGTTGAAATAAATCCAATATTCCCACCTTTACATGATGCACAACAAGCAGTCGCAGATAGTGATGCTCGTTGGAAAATACTATGTGCAGGTAGGCGATTTGGAAAATCAAGACTTGGTGTGCAATTATGTTTAGAAATAGCTTTGCAGGGGAAAAGAGCTTGGTGGGTTGCACCTACTTACACTATAGCTCGTGTTGGTTGGAGAGATATACAAGAATCAGCTAGATCATTTCCTTCTGAAATAGAACCTGAAATATCATTAGTAAACATGGAAGTTAAGTTTCCACATTCAGGTGGATCTATAGCAGTAAGATCAGCAGATAGTCCTCATAGGTTAAGGGGTGAAGGTTTGGATTTCTTAGTTATGGATGAGGCAGCATTCGTAAAGCCTGATGTTTGGCATCAAGTATTAAGACCTACATTGACTGAAAGAAAAGGTGGTGCTTTGTTTATTAGCACGCCAATGGGTATGAATAATTGGTTTTATGAATTATGGGAATTTGCAGAAAATAAACCAAATTGGGACAGATTTCAATTTCCAACTTATACAAATCCTATGATTGATCGTGAAGAAGTAGAACAAGCTAAAACTGAAGTTGGATCTATTGTTTATGCTCAAGAATATATGGCAGAATTTGTAGAAGCAGGTCAAGGACTGTTGAAACCTGATTGGCTTAAATATTACAAAGAAAAAGACGGAGTAATATTTGCAAGAGGAGAAAGTATAGATTTACGAGATTGTACAAAATTTGCCACAGTAGACCTTGCTACCTCAATCGAAGAAGGTGCCGACTATACTGTTATTGCGTGTTTTGCCGTTTCGCCAAAAGGCAAGATCTTGATTTTAGATGTTGTTCGTGAACGCATGGAGGCACCTGATATTGTGCCTCGAATAAGACAAAAAATGGCAGAATATGATTTACAATGGGTTGGTATGGAAAGATCTGGCTTTCAGCTTTCGCTCATACAGTTTGCTAGAAGAGAAGGTTTAGCTGTAAAGGAATTAAGAGCTGACAAAGATAAAGTTAGCAGGGCTATGCCTTTAGCAGCGAGAATGGAAGCAGGAGATGTTCTTTTCAAATATGGCGCACCTTATTTGATAGAAGTAGAAAGAGAATTGATGACATTCCCTGTGGGCAGTCATGACGACATAGTGGATGCCATAGCTTATGGAGTTTTAAGCGCACAGTACACAAGAGGATGGAGTGCATATTAAATGGCAGATGAACAAAAATCATTTTTTCGTAGGACAGTAGAATTTTTAAATAGTCCTACACAAAGACAAGTACAAAATGTACAAAAAAATAGTAGATACAATCAGCAAACAAGTTTAGATCGAGCAGTTTACGGATATAACACAGATTCAGGTTATTGGCCTATTTCTCAACTAGATGACATCGGAGATGGATCTAATAATTCAGCAGTCGTAGCCTGTTTGAATGTTCTTGCAACTTCTTTTGCAGAACCAAGAGCATTAGTAATAAAAGAATCTGATGCCGATAAAGAAATAGTTAGTCAACATCCATTATCAAAACTTTTAGATAGACCGAATCCTTTTACATCAGGCAACTTATTAGCTCACTATATTGTCGTTGCTCTTTCTGCTTATGGTGATGCTTTTTTATACAAAAACCGAAATCTTGATGGTAATGTGGTACAACTCGTACCATTGATGCCAAACCTTGTAGAGCCAAAAGGTGATGAAGATACTTTAATTACACATTTCAAATATAGTCCTCATGGTGGACTTGGGGGTAATAGTATAGTCGTCCCAACTAACGATATAGTGCATATACGAAATGGTATTGATCCAAATAACCATAGAAGAGGTTTTGCGCCTTTAAAATCGGTATTAAGAGAAATCTTGGGCGATGAGGCAGCAGGACAATATGCAGCAGCACTCTTACATAACATGGCTGTACCAGGTGTTATCCTCTCGCCTAAAGATGACTCAATGGGAGGTCCATCCAAAGAAGAGGCAGAAGCAATTTCTGCTATGTATAAACAAAAGTTTGGTGGTAAAAATAGAGGTGCGCCTATGGTACTAAGTGGCTCTATGAATGTTGAAGTTGTTTCATTTTCTCCAGATCAAATGAATTTAACTGAATTAAGAAAACTTCCTGAAGAAAGAGTTTCTGCTGTTCTTGGCGTTCCTGCAATCTTAGCTGGACTTGGTGCAGGTCTTGATGCAGCAACTTATAACAACACTAGAGAATTAAGAGAGTTCTTTACAGAACAAAAACTTGTTCCTTTGTGGAAATCAGTTGCATCAGAATTAACACATCAATTACTTAGGAAAGATTTCGATGCTGAAGATCTAAAAGTTATGTACAACTTAGATGATGTAAGAGCTTTATCACAAGACAAAGATGATGTTTACAAAAGAATGAATACTGCTGTACAAGGTGGTTGGATTACGATAGCTGAGGCTAGAAAACAAGCAGGACTAGATGCTGACCAAACACATGATATTTATTTAAGACCTTTGAACATGGTTGAAAGACCACTTGATCCTACAGTTCCTGTTGCAGAAGAAACAGAAGAAGAGCCGAATCAAGATATGGAAGATATGAAACAGCTTATTAAGGATCTAGAAGAAAAAGTTATGACTAGTACTTTAGCAGCCGTAGATTCTTTAAGACAAGGTATTATTCCTACACCAACTTAACTTGATCAAGAAGAAATGCAGTATGTTGCTCAAATGCCGCAATGTGATTGGTGCATATTAGATCACGAAAATAATGATGTTATTGAATGTTATGATGATGAGTCAGAAGCAAGAAGTGCTTTAGATAGAATGAAAAAATCTGAAAAAGCACCTAAAGCTACAAACTTTCCAAGATCAGGTGATAATCAAACTATTTCTATTTCAAACTCACAACATAAACAATTTCCTGATTACAACTATGTGAAAAACTTAAAAGAAGATTGGCCGGAGATTTGGAGAAGAGCAGGTACCGGTGGTAATCCTCCAACTTCATTTACAGGTAATGATGCTTTTAACAGATGGACAAAGTATAGATCTGGAGATAGATCAGAATCTGTTTTAAATTGGGTTAAAAGAAGAGAAAGATTTATGAATCGTCATGCAGGAAATACTAGGCTTAACGGAAGTATCGCTGTCATGAAGTGGGGTGGTGTCACAAAGTCTGGTGTCCCTGCTATGAAAAAAGTTGTAAATGAATATAAAAAAGTAATTCGTGAAAGAAGAAAAATTCAAGAAGAATTGCTTTCTGAAATAGAAGGTAAAGCATTGAGTCAAGCTGTAAGAGATTCTCTTAAGAAGAAAGCTGATGAACATAATGCTAAAGATCCAAAATACAGAGCAACACTAAGAATGCTTACTGCATCTTACAACAGAGGTTTAGCAGCATATCAAAATAATCCAGGATCAGTAAGAGGTAATGTAAGTTCACCTCAACAATGGGCGATGGCCAGAGTGAATGGGCTATTAAGAGCTTTGCGAACAGGAAAGTTTAAAAGAAAACCATATGATACTGACTTACTGCCTAGCAATCATCCTTTAAGTTCTAAAAAGAATGCAGAAAGTATAATACAAGAAATTAATGTATCTACTGAAGAAGCAGAAGTCCAAGCAGAAGTTGAGATGAACTCAGCTAGATCTGAAAAAGCAGATTCTGTAAAAGTAGGAGATCCTGTTTCTTGGTCAATTAATAAAGATCCAGATCCACCATCAACTGTTCATGGAATAGTTACTTCAGTAAATAATAATAAAAAAGAAGCAACAATGATGGTATGGGCAATTATGGAAGATGGTTCTCATAAGAAAACTGACAGGTCAGTTACCCAACCAATATCCAAATTAAGAAAAATAAAAGACTTTAGAAACTAATTAACTGTTTTCAAAATATCTAGTATTTTCTTTTGGTTGATATTCTATACCACGATCTTTAAGTTTGTTAATCAAACGAACTTGATTGTCGTGATCTAAGAAAGCCAACCAATCGGTTATAATTTTATTTCTTGATGGTTTGTTGACTTTTGCCAATGTATCTATGAACATTTTAAATTCATCTAGACTTCCATCAGATTTAGTGTTAGCCATTCTAGTAAATAATCTCTTTCTTTAGCGCCACCCTTAAATTGTTTAGCACTAATATTGTCTGATACCTTAAGTTTATTCTTCTCCAAGAATACTTCTACTGATTTTCCAAAAATTTCGACAACACCAGATCGATCAGACTTTACCTTCAAAGGAAAACTTCCCGATGTGATATGCAAAGTTGCCAAAAGTTTTATATCATCCTCAAGCATGTAACAATTATACCATATTGGCAATAGATTGTTGGCAACTACGCAAATACACTATATGTAGTTAAAAACCACTAAAGTACTAAATATGCGTTATTCTTAATAAAAGCGCATCACAAGTAAATATAAATTTATAGGAGAACAGGTAGCGCTATATGTCCGAGCAAAAAGAAGTTAAAAACATTGACTTTGAACTTAAAGAAGATAAAGAATCTTTAGGCGAAGTCAAAGCAGTATTTTCAGTATTCAATAATATAGATAGCGATGGTGATGTTGTATTACCAGGTGCTATCAAGTCAGGTTTCAATTCAGGTGATGTACCAATGGTTTGGGCGCACAAATGGGATATGCCAATAGGTAAAGGCAAGATCAAACAAGATAATGACATGGCAACATTCGAAGGTAAGTTCTTTATGGACACCGAGTCCGGTAAAGAGGCTTACAACTTAGTCAAGTCAATGGGAGATCTACAACAATGGTCTTTTGGTTTTAGAGTCATGGATTCTGAATATGGAAAATTTAAAAAAGACGCAAATGACGAAGGCGAAGATGTCAGATATCTAAAAGATTTAGAAGTATATGAAGTCAGTCCTGTACTAGTTGGTGCTAATCAAGAAACATTCACAATGGCTATAAAAAGCACTAAAGAAAATCCAGATGAAAAAGGTGTTCTTGGTCACGATAGTTTTTCTAAAGATGAACCTGGTCTAGAAGAAGAAAAAGGCTACGGAAAATGTGATTATGATAAAACAGGAAAGTGTGCCAAAGAGATGGCTAAAGAAGATTCTACTGATCAAGAAAAAGCAAAACCACAAGGTGATCTTTTTATGTCAGCCGAAGAAGCAGAAGATAGGGCTAAACAACTTGGTTGTAGTGGATCACATACTGTTGAAAGTAATGATCAAATGTTTTACATGCCATGTTCTACACATGAAGACTATGAGGCATCAATGAAAAAGAATGCGAAAACTCATACAGAACAACATGCAGCTATGGAGGCTTTAGGAAATATTGCAAACGATATGAAAGATATTCTTGCAGCTATTCCTAAAGATGAAAATGCAGATCTTCCACAATGGTGGGTTGATCTAGTAAGAGAAGTAGCAGAAAAAATGAAAAAGGTGAAGGACAATTTAATTGAACCAGATCCTGAGAAAGTTCAAGATTTAAAAGTTTCAGAAAAGAGTGCCAGCGTGCAAGGTAAACGCTTTTCTGATGAGGTAAAAGATGTGCTTGCAGCATTAAATCACCTCGTTGCCAGAGTTCAATCTATAGGAGAACTTAGGCAAAAGAATGGAAGGAAGTTGGGAGTTTCAGCAACCGAAGCTCTCAGAGCAGTTCAAGAAAGCGTACAAGACGCTTTTGAAGAAATAGACAAATTCGTAGATGAATTTGGATCGGAGGGTGCGTTGGAAGATGCAACAGCAGTAGTAGATGAAGTCCAGGAAACAGAAGATCTTGAAACTGAAGTTTCAGAACCTGTAGCAGAAGAAACTACCGAAGAAGTAGCAGAAGAAGAAGTAGAGGCAACTGCCGAAACTACAGAACCTGCTGAAGAACCGGAAGTTGATACAGGCGATGAAAGAACAGTTGAAGATCCTGTTGATGAGGCTGAATTACCTACAGAAGAAGTATTAGATAATGAACTAGATGGTCTTTGGCTAGAAAGTCAAGAGATCTTAGCTGAATCTATTATGACCGACATTGAAATACAAGAAGAAGAAGATATTGAGGAGTAAATTATGGATGTAAAAAAAGTCCGTGATAGCATAGTCGAAAAATCTGCTGAACTTAAAAGTCTTTTCGAAGATGTAAAAGATCAAGAAGCAGGTGCTACTCCAGAGCAAAAGCAAGCAATCATTGAAAGAAATGAAGAACTTGCATCTTTAAGAGATGATCTTAAAGTCGCTGAGGCAAAGTCTAAACTAGACATCTCAGGCGAAGCAGTAGCAAGCATGCCTAACCCATCAGAAGAACCAAAAAAAGGATCCTTTGGTGCAGAAGTCATGAAATCAGCAGCCTACAAAGGCTATGTTGAAAATGGTGCTAAGAATATTCAAAGCACAATCCCTTTTGAGTTAAAAACTAATTTAACTACAACAGGATATCCACCAGAGTCATTAAGACAAGGTGGTGTACTAGAAACAGCTCTTCGTGATCCTAATGCAGTAATCAACCTTTTTGATCAAATCACAACTGATCAAAATGCATTTGTTTATTTGGAAGAAACTACTTTCACAAACAATGCAGCTGAGGCAGCAGAAGCCGCAGCAGTTGGTGAAGCAGCATTAGCTTTCACCGAGAGAACAGCAACAATCTCAAAACTTGGCGTTAACATACCTGTTACAGATGAGTTAATGCAAGATGTAAGTGGTTTAGAGTCATATTTGAACTCAAGACTACAAACAATGATGAGATTAAGACTAGACAGCCAATTAATCGCAGGTGATGGAACATCTCCAAACCTTGAAGGATTATTGGATGCCGGTAAATCATCTGTTGGCTCAACAGCTTACGGATCATATACCGGAGGTCTTGGTAGAATTGGCGCAATCTATGGTGCAATTACCGATATTAGAGTAAATGCATTCACAGAGCCAGATGCTATCGTTATGCACCCTAATGATTGGTCACAGATCGTACTTCAGTTAGATGAAGACTTTGCTGGAACATCATCAGCAGGGTATACTGCAAAAGCCCCTGTCTTTACAAGTGCAGGAGGATATGCAGGTGCTGTAGCTAATCAACTATGGGGATTAAAAGTTGTCCCTTCAACAGCAATAGCTGAAGGAACAATCCTAGTTGGTAAGTTCGGTGGTGGTGAAGCAGCTCATGTTGTCATGAGGCAAGGTATGGACATCGCAGTTAGCGACAGTCATGGTGAAAACTTTACAAAGAACATCATGGTTATCAGAGCTACTATGCGTGTTGGATTCCCTGTCTACAGACAAGAGGCTTTCCACAAGATCACAAGTGCTTAATAGCATTTAAATCTTAGAATATGGGGGCTATATGCCCCCATATTTAATGAAACACAAAGACCTTAAATAAGGCAGAAATAAGTTAGGATTAATCATTATGTCAGATAAATTTATAACACTAGAGAAAGATCTTTGGCAACTAGGGGATGGTTCATTTTTTGAAGGTCCAAAAGCTGAACTTCCTAAGTCTAATGCTTCTAAACTCGGTGGTGCAGGTAAGTCTTATCCTGAGTCATGGCTAAAAGAAATTGGCTATCTCAAGAAAGCAGCACCAAAGAAAAAAGAGGCACCAAAGAAAAAAGTAGAAACCAAAGCTGTTAAACCTTCAGATAATAAGTAAGGAGTAGCTCATGGCACTCTGTACTGTATCTGATGTTGAGGCTATTGTCCAGATCGACTTTGCTTCTGCTCTAGAAACATCAATTACAAACAATATTATACCTTTTGCAGATCAGGTAATTAAAACTTATCTAGGATATGATATTGAGGTAGCAGATCAAACTGAAACATTATTCGGTGATAACTTGCGTGAACTCAACCTTAAGCATATACCTGTAAATTCTATTTCTTCTATAACAGAAGATGGTAATGCATTATCAGAAGGTAATACAAATGATTATGTATTTCATTCTAATGGTCGAGTTGAAAGAGTTCTAGGTCGTTGGTCAGGCGCTAAACCAAAAAATATATCTGTTTCTTATAATGCAGGTTATTCAACAATTCCTGAAGATATAAAGTTTACAAGCGCCAGGATATCTGCAAGAATAATACTGTCGGCTATGAATTTGAGTAGTCAAGCATCAACCGGTGCTGCAAACACTCATTTATCAGATTCGACAAATGGGGCGAGTATGGCAATAGTAGAAGAAGAACGCATTGGGGATCTCAGCGTAAAGTTCGCTGATCCAATGTTATATTTTGATGGGAACTTGTTAAAAGAATCAGACAAAGTTTTACTTTCACCTTATAAAAAACAGGTGTTTGTTTAATGGATCTTGTTACATACACATTCCTGGTAGGATTTTTGAATTTTCATGGATTGCTATCAGTTCATCTAAACGAATTTGCTCGTGAGAGAGTTGAATACGAAGAATTAGTAAATTACAAATTTTACGAAATTATACAGGGTGAACAATGGAATATAGGGAAGAATCCTTAAACAATCTTTTACGACTTCAAGAATTGTGGTGGCAAGAAGATGCCAACTGCAAAGATGCTGATCCAGATATATTTTTTCCTGATAGGGGTGCATCAACAAGAAAAGCAAAAGAATTGTGTAATGCATGTGAAGTTCAAGAACATTGTCTAGAATATGCAATAGTGAACGCAGAAAAATTTGGAATATGGGGTGGACTATCCGAAAGAGAAAGAAGGAAAATTCGTAAAGAGAGGGGTTTAACTAGAAGGAGGAAAAATGCCGAGTAGAAGAATACCAAGCGTAGAAGAGGCTTACAAATTATTTAATGACGATCCTTATAAACCACTATCACATTGGGCTGATGAATGGGAATGTTCACATGAAAGAGTTAGGCAATTAAGAGAACAATGTGGTTTTCCACCAATATCATCTATTGATCATGGTATTGCAAGAATAGTAATTGATAGATTATATTCTGGAGAACATAGTTTGACTGTAAGAGATCTATATGATGACTTGCCAATAGGTTTGGAAAAATTTATGACTTGGTGTAAAGAAGATCCTGCGATCTGGTTAGGAGTACTTCATGCACAACAATATATAAAAGATCAATCTTGGAACCCTACAGAAAAACAATGTTCTAAGTGTGGTGAATTACAAAAAATTGATAGTTTTGGTAAAACACAAAAATATAAAGACGGAAGACAAAAAATTTGTAATGTTTGTATTAAAAATCCATCAGGTAAATTACAAGAAATACAAAAGAAAAAAGAAAAGTTAGAAAAATTACGACAAAAATTAGATAACTAAAATTAAGCAAATTTCTAGTAAAGTACAGATATGTCTTATAATTTCAAAACATACTTAAATGATGATGTGACTATAGAATCAAGATCTACAAGTTCAGTAGATGAAAGAGGTCTTTATTCTGATAGTTGGTCAACTCTTACTACCACTAAAGGTAGGTTAGAAACTACTAGATCACAAGAAGAAGAAGATAAGTTAAAAGATGATGATCCACTTAAACTAAAATCAAGATCAGCAGTGTGCAATCAAGTGTTGTATTCTAAAGTTAGTGGTAAGTTCAGAAAGGCTAACGG
>BCSF01000851.1_pt1 | contig 10822 bp, 3 predicted proteins | sample 1016431 | NCBI WGS metagenome assembly BCSF01 (sample SAMD00045685;SAMD00045686;SAMD00045687;SAMD00045688;SAMD00045689;SAMD00045690;SAMD00045691;SAMD00045692;SAMD00045684;SAMD00045690;SAMD00045691;SAMD00045692;SAMD00045684;SAMD00045685;SAMD00045686;SAMD00045687;SAMD00045688;SAMD00045689, study...
TATTCGTTTTGTTTTTGTGTTTTTATTTGCTCCCTTCCTGGTCTCCACTGCTTTTTTCGTCGGCAGCGTATGAGGGGTATAAGAGACATACCTCCACCTTCACCATCACAAACGTGTGTGCCGTTATTTACAACTAAACCACTTGAATTTACTGAGATGTATCTCCATGGACTTTCTATTGAATTTATATCACCTGTAGTCTCACTAACCACCATATAGTTTGATGAGTTACCCTCGAAAATATTTCCATCTCTGTCATATAAAGTCGTATCTAATAATAGAGATGTGCTAGACCCACTACTTTGAACTTGTGTTATTATTGAGTAGTTAGTGTTACAAAAGTCATTTAAACTAGATCTCTCCACGGTTACATAATATGTATTCAACGATTCATTAGGAGTCGCTGTTGGTGTTGGGTCTGGTTCAAGAGGCGATGTAGGTGTTGGTGTTGGTGTTGCCTCCACTGCAATCTGTGTACTTGTTGGAGTCGGAGTTGGTGCTGCCGATTCTTGATCGTTATACATTTGAACCGTCCAACTAATATTTGTGTCAGAAACTTGAACTGTATGAACATAATCAGTATATAATGATGTATTCTGTGATGCTGCGGATAATACATTTCCTGTAACTGTGTCATTCAGAGAAACATATGTTGTATCATACTCACTACACGAATTAGTATTGTTAGCCGATTTATATCTAACCCTTATTACGTCACCTACAGTAAGTGTTGCATTTCTCAAAGATGGGGATGTAAGAACACCACCCTCAGCAATATTAATAACCACACCTTGCTGTACATTATTTATTTCTAATATTACTTGACCCACAGTACAAACATTTTCTCTATTAAGGGCGAGAGTGAATTGGGCTGTTTGTGGTGTTGGTGTTGGTTCTGCCGTTGCTGTTGGTTGAGGAACTGGCGTTGCCGTTGGGGTAGGTGCCACCGTTGATGTAGGTGTTGGTGCGGGAGTTGATGTTGGTGGTACTGGTGTTGCTGTTGGAAATGGTGTTGCTGTTGGTGTGGCTGTTGGAACTGGTGTCGGGTCAGGTTGCATTTCAGAATCATTAACCAAACCATGTTGCCAATATGTAAAACCGCCAACCTTCATTTTTTTCTGATTACTTGTACCACTAACAACATGTGTTAATGGACCTCCCGTATTATTTACAGTAACTCCATTAAAAGTACCATCCCATGCGCGTATATTAAGATCATTTACAATATTATCGATTCTGTTACATAAGGTGTGTATACCTACCTGTTGATCACCTTGCCAAGTATACCTTCCACCGTATAAAAGACCAACAATAACAAAATCATCATTTACTATGGATAAAACCGCAGATCCCGAATCTCCACCTGCTGAGGGCCAAATACATAAATCACCTGCGGGGGTTGTAGAACCACTTGCAACTAATTCAAATGTATCGTCCATATATACGTTAGTTAATACACCTTGTTTTTTATAACCTAGTAAAACAGAACTACCTAAAGCATAGTTTAAAAGTTTAGTGTCTTGTTGTCCCTTAGCCCCTGTTGTTCTACTCGATATATAATATTGTTGATTTGGGTTCTCTAACATAGTATTTATTTCCTGAGTAGTCGCAAATCTTGGTGCTTGAGTCATACCTGTAATACCGAATTGATTCCATGAAACCGAGGGATCAATTAAACTAATATCGTCTATAGCCATCAAAGCACAATCAGATTTGTTGTTAGAACTAATAGGTTCATATTTTTTCACCATACCCACCTTAAAATTTGCACCCATGTTTGCACCATCGTTAGGTTGTGTACATAAATTTAGGAATACGTTAGTTCTTATATCGTTAGGGTTCCTTTCACTTGTTAAAAACGCATCATCAACTAAAACGTGGTTATTCGAAACCGCAACTAAAGTGTTATCTTCGTTATCCACTGCAATAAAACCCATCGTTCCTACAAAACCACTTAATGCGTCCCAATTGGTCATTGAGACACCACCCATTAATGGTCTGTGAACATTTCTATTGGCTGGTGGTGTTCCTTGCCACGAATAAAATTGTGCATCACATGTTTGTGCGTAACCCTGTTGAGTCATTACCTCACCTTCGATAACGTCGGTTTTAATTGTTTCACCGTCTATCTCTACTGTTGATGGTAATCTATCTGATTCATCAATATCCTCTAAAGGTTTTTTTTCTTTAACAGTAAAGACTATAGATTTTTCACTTGTTAATTTACCATTTACGGTTTTTGTACCATATGAAACCGAAACAATATCTTCAGTAGTTGTTCGATTTAATTGTGACGTTATTTCTATTATTTTATCGTTTGTCATGATCTAATTAATTTTATGGGTAATAAACAAATATCGTATTAGCGGCATCAACCGTTGGTGTTGGTGTTGGACCCACAGCAACCTGTGTTTGTGTTGGTGTTGGGCTTGGTGGTACCGGTGTTGCCGTAGGCTCAACCGTACTAGTTGGTGTAGGTGTTGGTTGAGGTCCTTCATCAACTGTTGGTGTAGGTGTTGGTTCTACTGTACTTGTTGGTGTTGGATCGGGTTCCTCCGTTGGTGTTGGTGTAGGTTCTACAGTACTAGTTGGTACTGGTGTACTCGAACTAGTAGGTACCGGAGTGTTTGTTGGTGTAGGTTCTACAGTTGATGTCGGAGTTGGTGTAAGCTCTACCGTACTCGTAGGTGTAGGTTGAGGTGTTTGACTAGGAGGTACTGTTGGTGTTGGAGTTGGGTTAATAGTCTCAGTTGCTGATGGTGTAGGTGTAGGTGTCGGAGTTGGACAAGCCGTAAGTTGACCAATACCTGTTGAAATTAAATCTCCACTACCGTCGTAGTAAACTTGTTGTATAAAACTTACCACTCCATTAGTTACTGTTACAACCCAATATTCTAATGCTCCATTATTATAGTTTGTTCTAAACATGTAGGTACCTGTAAATGTCGATGCAGAACCCATTCCACCATTTTGGTAATTATAAAGTTGGGTATTAAGTTCCCACGTACCATCTCCTGAATAGAAAGTTGCCCACGTTCCGGGTTGTTCATAAGATTGCATTTCACAATAGAACTCTTGTGCTGATAATCCATAAAAATCGGAACCTGTTAAAGATGTGTTATTTCCTGTTACTTGATGAATAGCACTTGTTGCTCTGAGAACCTGAATAGATGGGTCAGATGTCGCTGTAGGTGTTGGTGCAGGAGTTGATGTTGGTGGTACTGGTGTTGCCGTAGGCTCAACCGTACTAGTTGGTGTAGGTGTTGGGGATATTGGACATGTATTACTGAATACAAGGTTATCCTGACCACCCATATAACCATGGTAGTAACATTCGTAACTTACCGTTCCATAATTTCCTTGGACAGTTATGATTACGTCTCCGTAGTAATAACTATATGAATTTCCGTCAGAACCTATTTTAGTTCCCGCATGTGTACCATCAACATAAATTAAACTTTCCTTACCATTATTTAATACCGTTATTGGGTGACTACTAGATACATTTTTCAATAGATAAGTACCCGTATTTGTGTGGTACGTATCGTAGTTCCCATTAAAAATATAATAATTACCCGCTCCAAATTGAATTTCAGCATAGTTTACGGTATTATCGTTATCACCATCTAAACATGTTAAAGAAACTGTTGGTGTTGGTGTTGGAGTAGATGGTGCCGGTGTTGGTGTGGGTTCTACTGTACTTGTGGGTGTTGGTCCTTGAGTAGATGTTGGTTCAGGTGTTTGGGTAGGTGTAAGAGACGTATCTCCAATAAATGCAGTTCTAGCAATACCACCCGTATAATTTCCTTGACTGTCAACCGCATCTAATGTCAATACAATTGTTTCATCACCCCCGTCTGTAATATTATCTTGGAATGTTGTTACCGTGTATGTCGACGAATTGTTGGTAATTTCAAATTCTTTTGGGTTAACATCAGAATAATCGACACCTATTGTTGCAGTACCACTTAATGTAAATGGAACTATGTCACCATCCTGTAATCCAGTGGTTGTTAATGTAAATGTTAAATTACCCCCCTCAGGACTACTATTAGTACTACTCAATGAGTAAGTCGGTGGATTAGGTGTACTAGTTGGTGTTGGGTTTGGTGTATCTGTTGGTGTTGGTTCTACAGTTGCCGTAGGAGTAGGTTCTACTGTACTTGTTGGTTCAGGTGTACTTGTTGGTTCAGGCGTGCTTGTTGGTGTTGGATCAGGTGTCGGACCTTCATCAACTGTACTTGTAGGTGTTGGTTCAGGTGTACTTGTTGGTTCTACAGTTGCTGTTGGTGTTGGTGCATTACATGTAAATCCTGAAACTGTTATATATCCATTAATATCTACCTCTATCCAACTCCAATTAGAAACTGAAAGATTATCAGGATAAAAATATAAAAAGTTTTGTGAGGTTCCAATAGGGAATCCACTCGAATAGAACATATCACCCGTTTGTGGATTGTTAGGATCACCGTTAGTTTGTCTTGTAGTGCCATTCCAACTATTAGCTCCGTAAGTACATAAATGGTTTTGAACGTCATTGTATGTTGCCGTACCAGTTAACCATGGGTCTACACCACCATCATTATTTATTTTTAAAACTAAACTTATATCTTGTAAATTTACTGTAGGTGTAGGTGTTGGATTAGGTGCGGGAGTACCCGTCGGTTCTACTGTTGCCGTTGGGGTAGGATCTACTATACTTGTAGGTGTTGGTGTTGGTTCTACCGTACTTGTAGGTGTTGGGGTTGGATCCACATAAGGAGTACACCCACTTACATCACCAATACTATCAAAAGAAACCAAGTCGGTAACTTCACCACTAACAAAAGTAATAATGTAGTGTTGAACACCATTACCTAAACGGTCAGTATTGTCATACCAAACCGCCCTTGTAGTTGCACTAAAAGATCCAACAATATTAGTTGGGTTACCAAGAGAAACTCTATTCCAAGAATCATCACCAACCGAGATCAATCCTTCACTATTGTCCCCTACAGCAATATTCCAAAAGTTACCACCACCAGTTCCATAAGTCTCGTAGACACATTTTATTTGTTCATTTGAATAGAAGTAATCACCATTACCGTCTAATCTTGTAAAATCATATGTCATTCCGTTTGCGAGGGTATTTCTCCTCCAAACAATCATATATTCGAATAAGGTATAATCAGTTGTAGGTGTTGGTGTTGGTGGAATTTCAGTTGCGGTTGGTGCTGGTGTGTCTGTTGGTGTTGGTGGAATTTCAGTTGCGGTTGGTGCTGGTGTGTCTGTTGGTGTTGGTCCTTCATCAACCGTTGGTGTAGGTGTAGGTTCTACTGTACTTGTTGGTGTAGGTTCTACTGTACTTGTTGGTGTTGGTTCTACAGTTGCCGTTGGTGTTGGTTCTACTGTACTTGTTGGTGTTGGTTCTACTGTACTTGTTGGTGTAGGTTGTGGAACTTCAGTTGCCGTAGGTGTTGGTTGTGGAACTTCAGTTGCCGTTGGGGTTGGTGTAACACAACAACCATTTATAATTTCTAATAGGTTAGTTATCCTCTGATCAAACGATTGAGACGCTTCTAAATAAGAAGATGTAAATAAATTAAAATCGTTTCTTATAGATCCACTCTCAATCTCCAAGGCGTCTAACCTACCTGTTATCGGAGATAAGTCAACGGGAACAGGTGTGGGTTGAGGTGTTGGTAAATCATTTAAAGTGATCCATGAACCACTCTTACTTTCAATTGAATCTAACCTACCATCTGTTTGTAGAACGTAATTTGCAAACGCCTGATCATTATCTGTGTCTACAGAGTTAATTAATTCTACAATTTCTGTAAATGAGTCCTTATCAGCGTCCGCAGACAATAAGATGGCATCAATCCGACCCTTTTCGATATCAATTTTATTGTTTAAGGAACCTGTCTCAGTTTCTAAACTACCCAATCTACCATTAACTACACTTAAATCTGTTGTATGTCCAGATAAAGACGATTCTAAAATATCTAATCTATCATTTTGACCTATGTTTACATTATTATTGGATGATGTATAGGTATTAAAATACTCTCTGAAATCTTGTAGTTCAGAATCTGTAGCGAAACTATCATCTAAGGAACCCGTAAATGTTTCTAAACTATCTAACCTACCACCGGCCGATGAAGTAAAAACATTCAGTTCATCTATCGATGTTGTTACTTGATTTACAGTTAATGTCAAATCATCTACAGATGACGTTGATGAAAAGGAACCCGTTAAGTTACCTTCAATTTGACCTTTTATAGTATCTAAGGTGCTACCAAATGTTTGACCATCTTGAGATATAGGTATTATGCCACTCCCACTTGGTGTAAGATTTGGATTAAGATCTGATATTTTTTTAAACGCCATTCTTATAAATATTTAATAAATTAATATGTCATCATTTTCTGTTCTAATTGTATCGGTCATAGTTGATTTACCATCACCATCGATATCTTCTTCGTGAAGTATCGCATTTTCCGAAAAAGGTGATATGTTGTTTTCTTCGCATGGTTCATTACATTCAATAATGTCGTATAAAGGTTTGACTGATGTTATGTAATGATGTTTTACCTCTAACGCATTTAGAGGTTCTTCTATATATTTTATTTTTTTTAAATTAAAAGATGTTATTCCCGTGTGTACACCTCCTGAACCCGTCGTTCCTCCACCCCACGATTGTATAAATGGTTGGAACCCTCTCTTAGAAGGAATTATTTCCTCCCAATCATCTATTTTGTAAATCGGCCACCCGTTTAAATAAATTTTAAGTACTCCTAACCTTGCATATCTTTCGTCATTCCAATCTTTATTGAGTTCTTCGATATATTGTGTTTGTTCGGTTGCACCTGAGAGTATCACATCCATTGCGTTTGTAATCGTATCTCCCGTTATTAAATCATTCCAACCACCATTATTCTCTATATCACATTCAGTATGTCTTAGGTGTCTATCAAAAACAATTGTTATGTTGAAATCTTTTGATGTTCCATTCTCACAAAGGATCGGGGTTTTACCAGAATCAAGGTAAAAAGTTTCTTTATATGTTTCGTTAACACAACTACCTGAATACCTATATGCATTCCACCCTATTCGTCCATCGGAAGTAAAACCAAAAGAAAGAATGTTATCTGCGTATAATGATGGTTTATTCTCATCTCTTACACCGAAAAAGTAAAAAACACTACCAACAGACCACGGTAGATCTTCCCTGTTAAAAACAAAGTCGAGTGTCCACCCCTTTTCAGGTCGTCTTTTAATTATATAATCACATGAATCGGTCCCACCATGTTTGTTAATTTCGTACGCCCACGGTCTTACATCTAAGGTACTGTCTATTGGGCAGCAATCACCCGCTAGTTTACTACTGCATTCAATTAAGTTAGTTGAAAAACCTGTGATCTCTAATGACATTTTTACTTTTCTATATAAATAGTAAAAACATTAGTTATATTCAGATAAAGAATTAAAATTATACTGTTGGTGGAGTATTCTTATATGGGTGAGAACTCGGTAGACTACTTGTTAGTCCCCATTTGTGTGCTAAATACCCCTCCGCCTTTTCCGAATCACTATTAGTAACAACATATCCTGATGAACCTGATAGACTTGGATTGTCTTGTAATGGTGTGTTACCATCACCAAATATACTTCTAATAGTAGTAAGTGAGGGTTTACTAATAACCGGGGCAATGTATGTGTTGTGGAACGCATAACCTAATGGGTTATTTGTTTGAATACCTGATTGGGTACGCATGTCGTCTGTCCATTCTGGGGAAAGACTTCCACCTTCCCATAATTCCGAATACTCAAACATACAGAAGTTTAGTAGATACAAGTATTCTTTTGCGGCTACTTCAAACGCTTCTGCATCTGATTTCCAATCATCTGGATTTACTTGGTAACCTGAAGGATCCCACTTACCTGCGTCATATGCTTCTTCCATTGCGGCATACAAAGGACCCGACTGCCAATCAGAACTTATAAAAGAATATAATTTTATATCATCTGCAGGTAAACCGTGCATATGTAATGTATGGAATACGTGTTCGATAACTTCCTGAGCATCTATATCGCCATCGCCATAACCAACACCACTTGAATTTAGATACCACACCATGTCATTTTGTACGTGAGTGTCATACAAGTTTGTTAGGTTCCAAGATTCAACACCTGAGTCAGTTAAGAAGTTTGGAGTATACTCTGGTCCCGAACCTCTTGCTACTCTTTGTAGTGTTGGAAGTCCAGCGTGATAAGTTCCACTATCGCCACGTAATGTTTTAATCATTTCTCTTTGGTATGTTTCGTTAATATCTACACCATTTGGATCTAAGAATAGTTCAATCATACGTGCCACTTTTTCTAACCACGCATCTGGAACTGCCGTTTGTCCACCCACTGTGCCGGCACCCATTACTCTTACACCATTAGATGTAACTTCACGTTTGAAGAAATTACTACCATCTCCAGTAACATCGATGATTGCACCATTGTTATATTCTGAGTCAAATTGTTCTCCCGCAACATGAAAATATTCTGCCATTCGTCCATCTAGTTTTACTCCCGACCTGTTTCTCATCATACGTAAATCGGAACAATTGGTGTCCATAGAATTACTGTAGGGATGAATAGATGTTCTGGTAGTACCATTCAATCTACCGAATATTTGGTTACCTGTTTTGTCAAATACAATTGTTATGATTGTCCAAGTATTCGATGGTATATTTGTTGTATAATTATTTTTTGCAATACCATTCACAATACTGTTACTACCATCGTAATCGATTTCACCAGGCCAACTACTATTACTATTACCACTACTTATTGCGTAGGTCCTAAAACCATCTGCACTCCAAAAAGAATTTTTTGTCGACTGTGTTGAATGCCATTGATATACACCAATAGCCCAATGATTACCATTATTTGAATAAGGCCCTGAGTTTGTACTTATTAAACTCTCACTTCCATTAAAGTCCCATACGTTTAAGTTATTTAAACCATTTGAAATTGTTGTGGGTGTTCCGTCTACGGACATGTTAAAATTACCCACCTTATCATTTACACTACTAAGGTTTGACCCACTTGTTGTGTAACTCGACGTATCTGACGCATCTAACCAAGCGTCAGGTGATGGACTCCACGGACCAGGAGTTGGTGTAGGTGTTGGTTCTACAGTTGCCGTAGGAGTAGGGTTAGGTTCCTCCGTTGGTGTTGGTGTAGGATCCGGTACAGGAGTCGCAGTTGGTTCTACCGTACTTGTTGGTTGTGGTGTTTCCGTACTAGTAGGTACAGGAGTGCCAGTAGGTGTCGCGGTAGGTGGAACCTCAGTTGGTGTCGGTGTTGGAGTCTCAGTACTAGTTGGTACTGGTGTGTCTGTAGGTGTTGGTGTTTCAGTACTTGTGGGTACTGGTGTGTCTGTTGGTGTTGGTTCTACAGTTGCCGTAGGTGTAGGGGTTTCAGTACTTGTAGGTACTGGTGTTTCTGTTGCAGTTGGAATAGGTGTGTCTGTTGGTGTAGGAGTTGGTGTCTCCGTACTTGTAGGTACTGGTGTTTCTGTTGCAGTTGGGATCGGGGTATCTGTTGGTGTAGGTGTTGGTGTACTACTTTCCGTAGGTGTAGGGGTAGGTGTTTCAGTACTAGTTGGTACTGGTGTGTCCGTAGGTGTAGGGGTAGGTGTTTCAGTACTAGTTGGGGTAGGAGTATCTGTTGGTGTTGGTTCTACTGTTGCTGTAGGTGTTGGTTCTACAGTACTTGTGGGTACTGGTGTGTCCGTAGGTGTTGGTTCTACTGTTGCTGTAGGTGTTGGTGTTTCAGTACTTGTGGGTACTGGTGTGTCTGTTGGTGTAGGAGTTGGTGTACTACTTTCCGTAGGTGTAGGGGTCTCAGTACTAGTTGGTTCTACAGTTGCCGTAGGTGTAGGTTCTACTGTTGCTGTAGGTGTTGGTGTTTCTGTACTAGTTGGGATTGGGGTATCAGTTGGTGTTGGAGTTTCTGTACTAGTTGGGTTTGGAGTATCAGTTGGTGTTGGAGTATCGGTTGGTGTTGCCGTTGGTGTATTAGTTGGAATTGGGGTATCAGTTGGTGTTGCCGTAGGTACTGGTGTTTCCGTACTTGTGGGTAATGGAGTATCGGTTGGAGTTGATGTAGGTGTTGGAGTTTCTGTACTCGTAGGTGTGGGTGTTTCAGTACTCGTAGGTATTGGTGTGTTGGTTGGTGTAGGTTCTACAGTTGCCGTAGGTGTAGGAGTCTCAGTACTAGTTGGTACTGGTGTGTCCGTAGGTGTAGGTGTGGGTGTACTACTTGCTGTCGGTGTTGGGGTTTCCGTACTCGTAGGAGTAGGAGTTGGGGTACTTGTTGGTTCTATTGTGGCTGTTGGTGTCGGTGTTGCACTATCGGGATACTCACATATAAAAAAGTAATGTGTTTCATCAGTTATTCCCGTGTATGTAAAAAGATCATTATTTAAAATAAAATTTTCATAGTCATGTATAATATTTCCTTCACTATCCAAAATATTAAAATGATCAGTAAAATCGTCATAATTAAACGTAACTGTCAAACCCGAATAAATGTAATTTGGGTCGTTTACAGTATTATCGAACTCACAAAGTTTAATATTTTCTATTGTAGAATCGTCATTACTTAAATCTTTTGTGATGGGGGTATCAAATGTTATTGCATTAGTAAAATCTAACAATTTAACGTCATAATCGTCATCAAACACCGATAATTCGTAATCATAAGTCTCCGAACTATCTAGTTGAATTCGTACACTTATACCTAAATTTCTTAAAATATCTTGACTATTCATACTCTTATAAAT
>BCSF01000850.1_pt1 | contig 10818 bp, 16 predicted proteins | sample 1016431 | NCBI WGS metagenome assembly BCSF01 (sample SAMD00045685;SAMD00045686;SAMD00045687;SAMD00045688;SAMD00045689;SAMD00045690;SAMD00045691;SAMD00045692;SAMD00045684;SAMD00045690;SAMD00045691;SAMD00045692;SAMD00045684;SAMD00045685;SAMD00045686;SAMD00045687;SAMD00045688;SAMD00045689, study...
CTGTTGACCTTATGATGGGTGTGGCTGCCGAGCTTGGTTTAAATCCACCAGAAGATGAAGAAGCGATGGGTGAACCTGAAGGCGAGTACGGTAGAGAAGCGGGTAACATTGGTTTTGTTACAACTCGTGAAGGTCTTGAAGAAATTATTGCGTCTGAATTGAAGGAAATGTTAAGCAAGTGAGTTGGTTTGATAAAGTTAAATCTTTGTTCTCCTCAGATTCAGAGACCGCTGTAGAGCAAAACGATGTTGAACAAGCATTTTTAAACGTGTGTGCCAGTGCTGGCTTGGGCGCTAAAATATTAGACAATACAAATGCTGTTGAATTATTCAAAGAATGGTATGAGGGAGATGGCAGCGAAGAGGACGTATTAGAGTCCATGCCCAGCTTTATGGAATCTCACCCTGCTGTTAATGCCAAATTTGTGAGGTTTTTTGAGCGATGAAGATTACAAAGCAAAAACTCGTAAGTTTGATTAAAGAAGTAATCGCAGAACAGGACGCACCAGAAGCAATTGAAAAAGCAGTTGAGTCCGACGCAGGTCTAGAAGAGTTACTCGCTGCAATGGCAGAAAGAATGAGTGAATTAGAGAACGAAATACAAAGAATGAAATCAGAATACGGCGAGGCTGGCGCTCGTATGGGTCAAATTACAGGCAAACAAGAATAAGTTCGCTACTTACTTTATATGTATAAGGTTGGCGATCTCGTTAGGCGTGTAAAAGTTTTATCTCTTGGAGAGGACAAAGACATGAGGTGGCTATTAGACCACTCTGTTTCTGATTCTGTTGGTGTTGTATTAGAGATTGAAGAACCAGATTTTGATGTTAGATTAAATAATTTGGAATATCCTAATTGTTTTGTAAAAGTCCTCTGGCAAAGTACATTAGACCCCACACTTAATCCCTTATGGCATTGGGGTGAAGAATTAGAAATTGTTAAAAAAGCTGAAGAAAGTTCTTGACAACGCTTTCCAAGTATGCTAAATTATAGATGTACTTAGGAGGTATTGTGAAGAATTTTGGTTATGCATGTATCAATATGGGCTTTTCTAATCGTCCCAAAAGCAAACGTATTACAACGAATCGGTCTATGATTCGCAAGACTTTTGACGAGCGCGGTATTGATTACGCCTCCGAGCTTGCGCTTCAGAATGTACAAGACCTGCATCGTATTCTGCATTGGAATCTGGCTAACAATATTTATTTCTATCGTTTGTCCTCAAACATCTTTCCTTGGGTTTCTGTGTATGGGATGCAAGATCTCACAGATGATTGGGTGATTGTTTAGCACTGCACGCGTATTGGTGAGTTTGCCAAGCAACACGGTATGCGGTTAACTGCTCATCCAGGTCCGTTCAACAAGCTTGCTTCGCCCAAAGAACGTGTCTATAAGCTTACTGAGACTGATTTGTCTGTTCATGCCAAAGTCTTTGATATGATTGGTTTGCCTCGGACACCATACGCCAAGCTTAACATTCATGTTGGTGCTGCCTATGGCGACAAACCTTTCGCACTTGACAACTTCTGTCGTAACTTCGAGCGGCTTCCAGAGTCCGTGCGTTCTCGTCTAACCGTTGAGAACGATGACAAGCCATCGCTGTATACTACAGAGGAGTTGTATGAAGGTGTGTACAAGCGCATTGGTATCCCTATTGTGTTTGATTATCATCACCACATGCTTCACCCCGGTAATCAAACCGAGCAAGAAGCACTTGAGATGGCTTTATCAACATGGGGCGATGGCAAACCTGTTGTTCATTATGCCGAATCACGCTCAGAAGAATACAACAATCCTAAGATTAAGCCACAAGCTCACTCTGATTATGTACTGACGCCCCTCAATGATTATGGCAATGACTTTGATATTATGATTGAGGCAAAACATAAGGAGCTTGCTCTTCTTCGATATCGTAAGATTATCCTTGAGAATGCTGCATAACTATTTTCTTGACATTTCCTTGACACAAAGTATTAAAAGTTGTGGTATATTAATAATGTAAGGAGATCCCATGGTTGACCGTCAAGAATTTCACAATGCTTATTCTCTTGTTTGGCAGTATGCCGTTGATCGTCTTGGTTATGAAGTATTTGAAGGTTCAGACTTGGACGATGTTTGTATGTCTGATATCAAACAAATCCACATTTGTTCCAGACGAGGCATTGAAAACAAACTTTATGCCCTCCTTCACGAGTGTGGACATGCTTTAATTCGTGAAAACTGGACGAAGTTTCAAAAAGAGTTCCCTGCTCACGCCGCTTGTGGGTATGATGGTCGCAAAAACAAGACAGACAAGTATCGCATTTCTCTTATTGAAGAGGAATTTGAGGCTTGGAAACGAGGAAAGCGACTTGCAAAACGTCTTGGCATCGAGTTGGACGATTCTCGCTTTGAAAAACACAAGGCTCAGTGTCTTATGAGTTATATTCATTGGGGTGCGGGCGGCTATGAATAAAGAAAAACTTAAGAAAAAGCTTGAAAAAGCTAATAAATGTAAAGAATTTATACAAAGGACATCTGTAGCAATAGTTTTGGCACTAATTATTGTGGCGAAGAGTCAAAGATTCAAACATGAGTTCAAAAAAGACACCACTAAGTGAAGAACCATTTGGAATTAAGTCGATGGAACGACTTGATGTTGGTGATTTGGTGCAATGGTCCGAGCTTGGACCAAATGGTTATAAACAAGAAAAGAAAGTTGGCATAATCGCCGAATTATATTTAGAAAAAAGGGGTTCACGAAACGTAGCATTGGCAAAAATCAACGAAATTGTTAAATCAAAAAGTAACTTATCGCTTTTAGGGCGTCAAAAAGAAGTTCTTGTCGTTAGTTTGCACGTTTTGTCGAAAGTAAGCAATCAAAATGAAGAATTATCCGTATAAAATTTATTGTGACATGGACGGAGTGCTGTGTAACTTTGAAAAAGGGGCGATTGAAGCAATCAATCGAGAGCTATCAAGCGAAAATCCCAAAAATCCAGAGCTTGCAGCCAAAATTATTAAGGATTTAGGGCGAAATTATGTCACAGTTAGCGATATTCAGAAGTTTTCACCTGGAAAATCATCGGCTGCTACAAATTACATGTATAAACTTGCTCATGATGATGTAGATTTTTGGGCAAACCTTGAATGGCAGCCCGGTGGTAAGCAATTATGGGCTTACATCCGACAATATGACCCCGATATTTTGACTTCTCCAATGGACAAGCAAGGTCATAACGAATCTTTAGAGGGAAAGCTCATTTGGGTTGAAAGAAATCTTGGTTTGAGCCCCGATAAAGTTAATTTTGCTCACGATAAATACAAATATGCCGTTTCTGAAGATGGAAAGCCAAATGTTTTGATTGATGACTTTGAAACAAAGGTAAAACCCTTCACAGAAGCTGGTGGAATTGGTATTTTACACCTTGGAGCCGATAATACAATAAAAATACTTGAACTTCTTAAAGATTCTGACGAAGCCCCGTAAAAAACGGGGTTTTTTATTATTTATATCACTTTACGACACTATTTATATTGTCTTTTGGCATATTTGGGGTCGTTTTTATGAAAATCCGTGTTCAAAATCGTTCTGTGCATGATATGAGTCATATGGGACCAGATCTTAAGTCTTTCTGACCATACGCTCAGAAAAGAATGGGTTTCAATCGCCCTCCGACGATTTTCTTTGATTCTGACCCGCAAAATGCCGAAAATGTGCTTGGAAAGACCGGATACTATAATCCAGAGACTGACGAGATCGTAATTTTTGTCGATAAGCGTCATCCAAAGGACATTTTGCGTTCTTTATATCATGAATTGATGTACCACAGTGAAATGTCGTGGAGTCCTTAAACCTTGTATTGCAGGTGAGACAAAAGCTGGGTATGCCCAAACAAACACCCACATGCGAGCTATGGAAGGCGAAGCTTATTTAAAAGGCAACGGCTATTACTTCCGCGATTGGGAAGATTCATTGAAGAATGGTCTTGAAGAAACTAATTATAAACATATTACAGGAGATACTCATAAAATGGCAACTTATGATCAATTAAAAGAAGAAATCACCGCTAAGGTGGTTGCTGCCCTTACAGAAAAATTAAAAGGCGATCAAGACAAGATCGATGCTGATAAAGATGGAGAAATTACCGCTAAAGATTTTGAGCTTCTCCGTCAGGACGAATCCGTTGAGGAAGTCAACGAGGAAGAAGAGATCGAAGAGCGCAAGAAGCGTGATACTCCCCGTGACTCTGATCGTCGTGAAGCCGAAAAGCTTAAGATCAACGAAGAGGAAGAAGAGCTTGATGAAGCCCACTGTGGTGATCGTGAAGATGAAGAAGATCCGTATGCGATGGCAAGACATTATACGCAGCCCGACAGTGGAAAATATGGCTCCGGCAGAAACAAAGGCAAAGAAGAAGAGCTTGAGGAAATGTATCAGGTGTATGATATCGGTGGAAACTTGAGAGACACCGATGCTGAACAAGCTCAGTATGCTCAGTATGAGAAGGCTAAGAAAAAGAAGGAAGAAGAGGAAAAACGCAAAGCGGCATTTAACTCTGCTAAGTTCCAAAGAGAAAATGAAGAGCTTGAGGAGGCTCAGGAAGAAGAGGTTGTGGAGGAGACTATCTCTAATGATGAATGGTATCAGAACGAGTTATTTGAAAGTCTCAAAAAGAGATGGACAAAGTAAGAACAAATGATTTTGACGAATACATCGTTGTCTGGGAAGATGACACAACACGAATTTACGATCCCTTTACCAATCTTGAGAATGCTTATCAACACATGGTAGAAAAGCTCTCTGAGGGCAAATGGGCATGCGTAAAAGCAAAAAATGATTTGCCCAAAATACATTATTCACATAAAAGGAGATAAATAATGGCATCACCAAAAAAGAAATGGTTAAGAAGAAGAGCAGCAGAACTTGCAGCACAACAAGAGGTGGCAAAACCAGCACCCGCTCCGGCACCGGAGGTTAGACCTGTGGTAAAGCCTGTGGTAAAGCCTGCTCCAAAAGCTGCCGTAAAGCCAAGAAAAGAAGATTAAAATGGATTACGACGCTCTAACAAGAAAGTTTTTAACGAATCTTAAAGAAGGCAGAAAGAGTGAAGTTGGTCTCCGAGAGTATATCCAAGCTCTTGGAGAAACTTTGTCCTCTTTAAATCCTCGCACACAGACCGAACAAAGACGCTTGGCAATGGCTAGAGAACAACTTAGTCATATTAAAAAGCAAACAAGAAGGTTGCAGGAAAAGATTGCTATTCTTGAGGAGCAAGTATCACTTTTGGAAGAAGATAAGGACATCTAATCATGGGTGGTGTTGCCGGAGGGATGGCTCATTTATACAATGACCCGTCCTTAACATTTAACGATATTAAAAAAATATTATCTGCTGCTTCACGGGGAGAGATTGAAGGAACCGAGAAGACAGACGGCTACAATATTTATTTGGGATATGTCGATGGTAAACCCCGCGCCGCTCGTAACAAAGGCGATATGGCAAAAGGTGGCATGGATTTTGGCACCCTGGCTGCCCGTGAGTTTATGGGCGGACCCGAAGTTCGCAAAGTTTACTTGGACGCCTTCAGAGCCTATTCTATGGCTTTAGACACCCTCTCAGAGAAAGAGTTAGCCTCTATCTTTGGTGAGAACGGCGAAGTCTTCTATAATACCGAAATTCAAGGTCCAAGTGCCTCAAACGTTGTGAACTATGACGCAAATGTGCTTTCAATTCACCCAACAGGACATAAAAGATACAATAAAGAGACAAATCAGTTAGAATTGGTGGACACATCTACTAATTCTGCTGCTTTGGATAAAGTTATTGATCGTTTTGAAGAAAGGCTTCAAGACGAAGACTTTAAGGTTCGTCGAACGGCTGCACTTAAATTAAACAAGCTCGATAGCGATTATGACTTAAATATTGCACTAAACAAGATGGAAAAAGCTGGTTTTACTGGCGACATGACCATTGGTGAGTTTTTAGAAGCCAATATTTTAGAATATCTCAATCAAAAGCTCGCTTATTTATCGGATGATGTTAAACAAGCAGTTGTAGATCGTATTCTTCGCAAAGACGGGGCTTTGGGTATCCCTCAAATTACAAAAGGCATGCCCAAAACCGAAAAACAAAAGATCAGCGCATTTATAAAGTATGGTCCTGCTCTATTAAAAAAGTATACTTATCCTCTTGAAGATGCCATTCACGATTTCTCAGTTGAATTACTTCGCGGGCTTCAAAGTGCTTATATTCTTGATAATGAAGCACAAGTAAACAATCTTAAAAGAGAAGTGGCTGATGCTATCAAAACTCTCCGAGATTATTCAGGTCCAGGGGCAGAGCAGGCGCACGAAATCTTATTTCAACAGCTTAAGAAACTTAAGCATCATGACAATGTTAACACAGCCGTTGAAGGCTTTGTTTTTCAAATTGGTGATCAAGTATACAAGTTCACAGGTAATTTTGCTCCTGTAAACCAGCTTCTTGGTCTTTTTAGATATGGTAGGGGTCAAGTGCCACCGCTTAAGGGGCAGAACTTAGACGAATCAAAAAGTAATCCAAGGATCCCAAGAAAGAAAGGTCAAAAGGCAAAGTCTAAAAAACACAGCGATCTTTATACAGATGAGGATCCAAAAGGCACAATTCACGGACTTAAGTTTGCAACCGTTGAGGATGCAGAAAAGAGCGTTAACAAAATCAAGCGCTCTGGTCGTTCCCACGCACACAAGGTTCAGGCAGCCGTGGCGATGGAACAACGAGCAAAAGCAGCGGGTAAGAAGTCCGCAGCCGCTGTTTATCGCAGATATATCAATTCTGTTAAGAAAATTGACGAGGTTGAGAAATATTTTGATTATCCCTCAGCATTAGAAAGAGCAGTTACAAACGAACCAAGCAACCCAGAGGACAAGAAATATCTTGTAATTATTCCAGGCGGATTTAAACCACCGCATCTTGGACACTACAATCTTGTTAAGTCTTATTTAGATCACCCCTCCGTCGAGCGGGTAGCAATTGTTATTGGTGACTCACAACGCACAGATTCACAAGGCAGAATTAGTATTGGTTTTGACGAGGCTGTGCGAACTTGGAAAGAATATGGAATCTCCGAGGGTCCAAATGTAACACTTATTCGTGCTCGCAAACGTCAAAATAAAAAAGGCGACGACTACGAAAACCCAATGGCTGATGCTTATGATCTTGTACAAGAGATTGATCCACAAGAGTTAAAAGATGGAAATATGGCTGTTGCTATGGGAGCTTCCACAAAAGGCGGTGACTATGAGCGAGCAGTTAAGTTTGCACAATCACATCAACCTGGCTCTCGATACTATCGTGAGGGCGTGGTGGTTACAGAACCCCCTGTTAAGGTTCGTGCCGAGGACTTTAGTTATCCCGAAGGTTCTAACTCTGCTGGCAAGCCTATATCCGCTACATATATGCGTGAAGCAATTGCCGATGGTGATTTAAAAGAGTTTTCTTACCATGTTCCAGAAGTCGCACGAAAATCAGAGAATGCTCTTGAGAATTTGATGAATGATCTTGCTGGTCGTGACACATACGAAAGACAAGAGCGACCTAACTATGATGATGGCACCACCGCTACGCCTCCATTAAACCCTGCTGCTTTGTATAAAATTGGTGAGGGGGTAGACATCTTTAATTTATTAGAGAAGGTTATAGAGGAGAATATGGACGTTGATGATGCTCTTGAAGAGATCTCCTCTATGGCAGGCGGCTCTGTTGAGGGTTATGCTGTTGCACAAGACAAAAAGAAAAAGAAAAAGCCCACTATTTTCCGTGAAGACGAAGAACTTGAAGAGGATCGTGGTGTCAGAGGGCAGCCTGGTTCAAATTACCCAAGTGCCCGTGACGCAGACGACCGAACAAACGAGGTTGACCCAGAAACTGGTAAGTCAGGAAATGTTGGTCCAAAGTATAAAATAGCCAGAGAACAAAGTGAAATTGAAGAGATAGCAAACTATTTATTAGAAGCAGGAGTCTTTATAGGATGATTGATAGACAACAATTCGTTGAAGAACTTAAGCTCAGAGAGCAGATTCGTAGAGCGATTAAAATTATTAGAGAAAAGAAGGAAGCAAAAGCCAAGGCAATCCTTGAAGAGGAGATGAAGCTTCGCACCATTATCCGTTCCCTTCTTAATGAAAAAGAAGGCGAGGGAGATGAGTCTACTGGCATCGCATTCTTGCGTCGTGATCTTAAAAAAATCTTACCTGAACTTGAAGAGGCATATACCTCATTAAGAACATCTGTTGATCAGAGAAAATCTTACAGAACACATATTTTGAACGCAATCCAAAATCTGATTACTGTATCCGATACAAACTTTAATGCCACCCCAGACAAAGATCCTGGTGAAGAGGCAGTCGGTATCGAAGAGCAAATTGATGTTAATATTGGTGATGATGCGCCAGATGCTAATAAAAGAATTGACATTGGTAGAGAAAAACCTGAAGAAGAGAAGAGTGAAGTAGACGCTGAAAAAGAAAAAGAAGAGGCAGAGCTTGAGGACTTTGCAATTGCTGGTGAAGATAGAACTGGTGCTGTAGAAGCATTAAGAAGTATGAAGCAGATTGAAAATGTTATTAAGAAAACATATAACGGTTTGTTTGATCCAAATGACCGAGATCTTTATGCTGATTACTTAATAACAAATCTTCAATTGTACTTTGATGAGTTTGAGGAAGAGCTTCAAGCTATTGTGCCTGAGCCGGACAACCCCGATTACGATCAACGAAAAGCAGCAGATGCTGGTATGGCTGATACAGGAATTCAGTCTGAAGATAACGACCCTCTTTAAAAAAGATTGTCATAAATTTTAAAATCAAAAATATGTATGCTACCCTGGGTGGGTAGGTGGCTTTATGAGTTGGAAGAAACAAAGAAGACTACAAGGTAAAAATAAATATTATAGTTTATCTAAAAAACTGAGACGTGAAAATAAATCAAATGATGAATTTGAAGTTATGGTTAGTCAGTTAACTTTAGAAGAATTGATAGGTCTTAAATTAGAGTTAGCCTCTAAGGTATTAGACGGTAGATTATTTGGTTTACCAGTCTGGTCTTCAATGCATTCAATAGTACAAGACGCAATGCTGAAATGGGTGTACTCTGCTTCGCGCACAAAAGTAGAAGCAGTTAGGTATTTGGGAATCAATCAATCGGATTTCAAGGAATTATTAAAAAAATATAAAGTAGATAACTATTTCTCAGACTTAGATGTTGATAATGACAAAGAAGTGTGATATAGTTTAAAAATACAAAGAGAACTACAAACTTATAAAGGGAACAGGGTTCAAGGTCTCAAACGAACCCATAACTAGTGGATGTTAAATTGGTTGACGTGAGACTGGCAAGGCGATGAGCAAGGAAGATTCGTCAGTTTGTAGTTAGACTATAAGGGGATGAAACGGCTTCGACAGGATAAGAAAGAGAAATAGTGCAAGTAGGTTTGAACAACCTTAATCGTTTAAAAATAATAATTGCAAACAATAACGCAAACTTCGAATTAGCACTCGCTGCTTAATCGGGAGGTCGCTCAAAGCCTTCTATCCAATTTGAGCAGATACTGCAACAGGGTAGTAAGCGGTATCTTATAACTACCAAAACATATCAACTGGATAGGGTGAGAGTTTAGCTTGGCAGTTGATTAATCACCCCGTTTTTGTTAATTTCAAAGTGGAAAGGTTGGGATTACAACCCGGCAAAAATTAAATAAACTTGTGAACGACTACTATTGGACTTATTGTGGACGCGGGTTCGACTCCCGCCATCTCCACCATTTTCAAAAAGGAAAAAAATGACAACGCTTAAAACAAGAGTTACTGAATTTTTCTCTGGTACTCACGAACAACTTATGAACCTTATTGGAGGTTCAAAAGAAACTGAGACTGAGACAGAAGACTTAAACAATTACACAGTAGCAGAATTAAAAACTATGGCTAAGGAGCGCGGACTTACGGGATATTCTTCTCTTAAGAAAGCAGGCCTTATTGATTTACTAAAAAACTAAAAGGAAAAAAATGATTAGATTAATTACACTTGGATTGCTCGCAATTGGTTGCCGAGCAGGACAAAATTATGATGATGTTTATACTGGTCCAGTTCACGGAAAGGTGTCAGGACTTGTTACATCAATTGATGGATCGCCCTTGGGCGGTGTGAGCGTCTCAACTCAGGATGTGACTGCGGTGACTGCTGATGATGGCTCTTATACTTTGCTTGATGTGGATCCAGCAGAGAATATTGTTATTGAATTCTCAAAGCAGGGATACGCTAAGAACTATACAAGCGCTACTCTCCACTCGTGGGAGACTGTGGCTTCAAATGCTTCTTTAATCGAGGCAGATGGACTTGTTGCGATTGATAGTACAACTCCCAGCAATATTGAGGTATTTGGAACTAAAATTAGATTTGTAGAAAATTCTTTTTTTGACCCTGATGGATCCTTGTATACAGGCGAAGTCACGGTTCAAGTCACTCATGTTGATCCCTCAACACAAGAAGTGTGGGGCGCACCAACTGATTTAACTGCAATTGGACACAGCACTCCAAGCGATGGAAGAGTAAAGGATGTTTCTAACGTTTCCCAGCTTGTCTCTTATGGCATGGTTGATGTGGCTTTATTTGGTGCTGATGGTCAAGAATTAAATATTTCGTCTGACTCACCAGCGTTTTTGGAAATTCCAATTACCAATGGTGATCTGCCAGAGGTTTATCAATTGTCCCCAGGAGACACTCAGGCTTCTTGGTCTTTTGATCCCCAAGTAGGACGCTGGGTTGAAGAAGGTGTTGGCACCATCGTTGAAGAGGATGGAG
>BCSF01000852.1_pt1 | contig 10810 bp, 20 predicted proteins | sample 1016431 | NCBI WGS metagenome assembly BCSF01 (sample SAMD00045685;SAMD00045686;SAMD00045687;SAMD00045688;SAMD00045689;SAMD00045690;SAMD00045691;SAMD00045692;SAMD00045684;SAMD00045690;SAMD00045691;SAMD00045692;SAMD00045684;SAMD00045685;SAMD00045686;SAMD00045687;SAMD00045688;SAMD00045689, study...
ATAGTGTCGGTGCTTGTGTAAACTATATTTACAATACAACAACAGATGTAATACCTGTAAACTATGAAGTATTATTGGCTCAGGCGGCTTTAGAAAGTGGTTGGGGTAATAGTAGATTTTCACTAGAGGGTAAAAATCTGTTTGGTATTCGTACATATGATTTAAGAGAACCACATATGTTACCTAGTAATAATCCTAAAAAATGGGGTGTTAGAGTCTATATGCACGAATGTGATAGTGTACAACATTATATGGATATACTAAATAATGGTAGTGCTTATGAAAAGTACAGAGAATTAAGAGATAACGGTATAGAAGATTCATTATTATATGTTGAAACACTTGGTGCTTATGCAGCTGATAAAAAATACTTTCCAAAGTTAAGAAGTATTATCAAAAAATTAAGAACTGAATACGACATACCACAATTAAACTAGGACTAATATGCTAACAATTATAATCGTATTTTTAAGTGCCATATCTATATCTGTAATAGCCGCTGGTTATTCTATTGCTGGATTAACGGCCTTATTCGCAGGTGCAGTTGTACCTATTATCGCTATGGGTAGTGCTTTAGAAGTTGGTAAACTTGTAGCCGCCTCATGGTTATATAATAACTGGCGCAATAAACTTGTACCACAAACTATAAAAGCATACTTGACATTTGCTGTTATAGTATTAATCTTTATCACATCTATGGGTATCTTTGGTTTCTTATCAAAGGCACACCTAGACCAAGTACAACCTACATCTAGTAACAATATTAAAATAGAATTAATTGATAATCAAATTAAACAACAAAATTTAATTATTGAGAGAGCAAACAAAACATTAACATTATTAGATAGTACACTTGAAACATATATTGGTATGGAATATGTAACAAGAGGTCTAAAAGAAAGAGAAAAACAAAAGCCTGAAAGGGACACTTTGACGCTTGCCATTAACGAGGCAAGTGATAAGATTGCAGAATTATCAGACCAAAAAGGTTCATTACAGTTAGAACAAGATAAGATAGAAGCTGAAGTAGGACCAATTAAATATATTGCAGAATTAATATATGGTGAGCAAGCACAAGATTATTTTGATAAGGCTGTTAGGTGGGTAATTATAGTATTAATATTTGTATTTGACCCATTGGCAGTATTGTTATTGATAGCGGCTAATATCTCACTAAGGAGTAGAAAACTTGACAAAGAAGAAGCCGAAAACAAAGTCCAAAAAGATTACCAAAAAGAAGCTTCTAACGCAAAAGTTAGAGCGAAAAGAGTCAGAGATAGAGAAAAAGTTTATAAAGATATTCTTAAAAAAATAGGTACTGGTGAACTAAAGAGTAAGGACTATGATAAAATGAAGAAATTAGGTCTAAATCCAGATGAAATTCGTATAAAACTTAATCAAATAATGGATTTATCGTAAACAGGTGGTTGCCAAAGAGAGTAAAATGGTATATAATGTAGTTATGATTAGTGAGAAATTAAAAGATAAGCGAATCAAAAATGCCGAAACGGCATGTAGAAACGCAAGAACAGATTGGGCTAAGGATTACTGGTACAATGTGTTCTCTAAATTATGTAAAATGTATAACCGTGAAGATTACTTTAGGAGGGCAATTAACTAATGAATGTATTTTACCTAGACCATGACCCAAAAGTGGCAGCTGAAATGTCATGTGACAAACATGTATGTAAAATGATTATTGAGTCTGCTCAAATGTTATCAACTGCTCACCGTATTCTTGACGGTACAGAATATTATGGTCAAACTAAAAATGGTCGTAAGATTAAAAGATGGTCACATCCTAATTCAAACCTAGAAAATGTATTATACAAAGCAAGTCATGTAAACCACCCTAGTACGAAGTGGGTTATGTCAAGTGCATACCACTATAACTGGTTATACAAACACATGATAGCTTTACACGAACAATGGCAATTGAGATATGGTCATGTTCTTGACCACAAAACTATTCAGTTATTAGGTGACATACTAAAACATCCACCTAAAAATATTCAACTAAATAAGATTGCAACTGAACCTACACCTGCTATGCCTGATTATTGCAAAGTACCTGGTGATTCAGTTGAGTCATATCGTAAATATTATTGTTTAGAAAAAACTAGATTTGCGACATGGAAATCACCTGCTAGTGTGCCAAACTGGTACATAGAGGGTGTGAAATACTACCAAAACACGGCAGAGATATAGGAGTTATAAATGCGTGAAAAAATGATAGAAGCCTTAAAGGCACATGCTCAAGGTCACATTGAAAAACATAAACTTAATGTAGAGGTAATTCTACAAAATGCAGTTGGTATTGGTGAACATGGTGATGTTCTTACTGAAGCAGAAAAAGAATTAAAAGTCATTGCAGAGTATGATGACCAAATAGAAATGTTGAATAAATATTTTACTATTAAAGACCCATTCAAGAGTTAACATGCCAACATACACATTTGAAAACACAAGAACTGGTAAAGTTTGGGACGACATAATGATGATAGCTGAGAAAGAAGCTTATTTAAAGAAGAATAAGCACATAAAACAGTTATTAACACAGATAAATATATCTAGTGGTGTCGTAGGTGTTGGTGCTATGAAGAATGATAATGGTTGGAAAGAAATGCAAAGTAGAATTGCTGAAGCACACCCAGCCTCTGAGTTTGCTAAACAACACGGTAAACGAAGCACTAAAGAAATTAAAACACAGGCAGTTGTAGAGAAACATAGAAAACGACAAGCCGCTCAAAAGAGAAAATAGATATGGCAGACAAAGGTATACCAGATTATTTAAGAGAATATGACTTAGACGCAGATTGGGGTTTTACACCAGTAAGTAAAGCACCTGAATCTACGCCGGCTGTAGATACTTCCGTTATAGAAACGAATAATGTAGAACTAGCTAAAGTCAAATCAGATGTGGGCGATATTAAAAGTATGATGAATGAAATCATGCAAATTGTGGCAGAAAAAGACCAAGTCACACAAACATTATCAGATGAAGAAACTATAAAAAGATTTAAAGAAATAGAAAAACTAATATTACCGTTTCTTTATAATCTTATGAAAAGTGACGAGCCTTATATTCATTGGCCTAATAGAGGTCCGATTATTAAGGCACAAATAGAAAAGCTATTAAAGCTAACAAAAGGAAACTAAACATGCAAGCAAATTATGATAAGTGCCTAGAAACTATTTTACACCACGAAGGTGGTTATGTAAATCATCCAAAGGATCCAGGCGGAGAAACTAATTTAGGTGTAACTAAAAGAGTTTACCTAGAACATGGTGGCACAAAAGACATGAAAGACTTATTAGTCGAAGATGTGGCACCAATTTATAAAAAAGGCTATTGGGATAAAATGAAAGGCGACCAACTACCAAACGGTTTAGACCTTTGCGTTTTTGACTTTGGTGTTAATGCAGGACCAGGCAGAGCAGCCAAGTACCTACAAACAATGATTGGTACAGTTGCAGATGGTGGTATCGGACCAAATACACTAAAAAAACTAGGCGAATATGTTGAAGAACATGGTCTTGAAAAATGTATCGAAGATTATCAAGGTGCAAGACAAGATTATTACGAAAAGTTATCTACATTTGCCACATTTGGTAAAGGTTGGACAAGAAGAGTAGATGAAACTACTGAATTAGCCTTGTCAATGATTAGCTGAGAAACAGAACCGTTTAAGTCGGGTAGAGATTATTTGAATGATTTATACGCCAAAAAAGGCATTTAAGGCTTGCCAACACAGTACATATAGTATATAATGAACACATAGAAATGAAAAAGGAACTGAAATGACTAAAAACTTTGTACAACTAGACGAGAGTAAATTTCCAACAACCAAAGGTAAGAATATTGATGGTTTTAGGTTTTATGCTGTCGAAGATAAACACTTTCCAAGTATTACTACTGTATTAGGTGCTATTCCAAAACCTGGTCTTATCGCTTGGCGTAAGAATGTTGGCGAAGAAGCAGCTAAATGGGAGATGAATAGAGCAGCTCGTAGAGGTTCTGCTACACATACTCTTGTAGAACAATATTTAAAAGGTGAAACACCATCAATTCGTGATGTATTGCCATTAGGTATGTTTCGACTATTGAAACCATATCTTGACCAAGTAGATAATATTCATGCATTAGAAAAAATCATGTATAGTAAGAAACTGACCGTTGCAGGTCAAGTTGATTGTATTGCAGAATACAATGGTAAACTATCTGTGATTGACTTCAAAACTGCCAACAAAGAACGAGTTGATAGTTGGAATGAGAATTATTATATTCAATGTACTGCTTATGCAATTATGTATGAAGAGTTATTTGGTACACCAATTGAACAAATTGTAATCCTACAAGCTGGTGAAGATGGTTCTGCTAAGGCATTCGTTAAGAACAAAGCAGACTACATGGGAAAACTTGAAGACGCAATCAAGGGTTTCTATAAATATTACGAAGAGAAGACAGGTAATAAACCAAGCTAGTCACTCTCAAAGGGGACTTACATGAATAAAATCATATCAGGAATAATTATGGGAATGCTATCAACAATAGCAGTAACATTGTTTTCAGTTACAACAGCTGTAGCTGATGACCACTATAATTTTTTCCGTTCACATGCTCCAATTATATGTGGAGATACAAAGACGGTAATGGAGTATGGAAGTGAACAAGGGTGGACACCATTTAGTGTTTCATTCGGTAAAACGAACGGTAAAGAAGATGGTGATATTGCATTTGTAGTTACACATTGGTTGAAACAAGGTACAACTGAACAAATGGTAACAATGCAGGCACCAGATGGTTCAGAGGCTTGTATATTGTATATAAGTTTTGATACAACAATTAATCCAAGTTTTAATCTAAAAGGTTTGGATTTATAAGAATTAGTCGTTGACGACAATTATGGTAGACATGCTGGACGAGGGTGCGATTCCCTCCAGCTCCACCATAAACACATTTACAGAGTGTGCTTATGATGGGGCTGATATAGGTTTCGACAGGTGTTGAGAAAATTGTAAGAGATTAATAGGTGGCAACCTTTCATGCTAATTAAACGCAAACGATAATAACTTTGCATTAGCGGCCTAGTCGCTTAGGGTTTTGTGGATTGAACCTCGTAACAGAATCAATCCACGCTTTACATTATTAACAATAAGTGATATATTATACATATGAATAGCAAAGAATTTAGTTTAATTATAGAGGGTGTTGTCAAAGACAAGAGACCTATAACATACATGGATGCCATATTATGGTACTGTGAAGAAAATAAAATCGAAGTAGAAACGGTCGGCCGATTGATTTCTAAATCACTAAAAGAAAAAATACAAGTAGAATGTACTACAGCGAATCTACTTAAATTGCCAGAGGCAGGAAAGTTACCGTTATGAATATACAATTAATTGATAAAATGGGTAGTGACCTTTCAGTTGTAAATGCAGCTCGAGTGTCTTTTGATAAACGAAGTGATTGGGAAGATGTCATTGGTGGTGATGAAATTGTAAAAATCTTGCAAGACAAAGATGAAAAACTTATCAAGTATCTTGCTAAACATAATCATTGGTCACCATTTGGACATACCACATTACAATTCTTAATCAAGGCACCTGTGTTTGTTGCAAGACAACTTGTAAAACACCAAGTTGGTTTAGTTTGGAATGAAGTAAGTCGTAGATATGTAGATAGTAAACCAGAATTTTATATACCATTTATTTGGCGTGGTGCACCAGAGGATAAGAAACAAGGTTCTAGTCAAAAAGAAATAGAATTTGATATCACGACATTAGTAAAAGAATCGAAAGATACATATGAAAAAATGATTGAAGAGGGTATTGCTCCTGAAATGGCAAGAATGGTATTGCCACAAAATATGATGACAGAGTGGTACTGGACAGGTTCATTGATGGCTTTTGCTCGTGTATGTAATTTAAGAAATAAAGAAGATTCACAAGAAGAAACAAGAATGATAACACAACAAATGGCAAAACACTTGAAAGACCATTTTCCAATTAGTGCAAAATATTTGTTAGATTAATATGTATGGTGGCTTTGATGTATTTAAAACTTATTTGGCAGTCAAGAATCATTTTACAAGTGATTACGACTATCACAGATATGGTGGTAGGGTTACGGCAAAGTTGGAAAGCTTTACTAAACGGTCAGATAGGTATTTTTTTCACAAGTTATCTAAAAGATATGCTGAGCGAGATATACTGGATTATTTTGTTAGTAATTTTGCTGTTGATGGCAATAAGTGGATTGGTAATGTTATAAACAATGAGGGTGCTGAAAATTATACCAAGTATAGAAAATACAAAGATGGCTTTGATTACCATTTCAGGAACGATTGCGTGGCTATTCGTAATGACCTTGATAACAGGTCTATTCTTTTTGATGATGGCTTTGATGTGGTTAACGGACAACATCCTAGAGTTTTACGACTATTGCTCAGAAAAAAAATTCACCTCCAGACCGCCATCATTCTTGATACAGTATTATCGTTTAGTAAGATATGGGATAAGAAAATTGAAGAGAAAATTGTTTGGCCAAAAATTAAACAAACACTCAATAAACTCAAACCTTTTGTAACATATAATGAAACACAAGCAAAATTAATTATGAAAGAGGTATTTGTAAATGACTAAAGAAGAAGTGAGAAAGAAATTAGACGATAAGATAAAAGAATTGAACTCTACCAGAGTATTCAAAAAGATTACACCAAAAGGTGACTTGTCTTGGTATATCAAATGGGTATCTAGTATATTCATTATTATTGGTATGGCATTAACAAGTGCAAACTTATTTCCTATTAACATTATAATTCATGGGATTGGTGTTACAGGTTGGTTAGTTGTGGGTATGTTATGGCATGACCGTGCATTAATCTTCCTAAATGCAGTTGCTATTTTCGTATATGCAACAGGACTATTAAATCATTATTATGGGAGTTAAAGTGGAAAAGATTAAACAATTTTGGTCATCAAGTTATCAATCAGATAAAGTGGCCTTCTATTTTGAATTAGCAAGTTTCTTATTTACAGTTGGTGCAAGTTTAACACTTGCCTTTACGGCAGATAATCCAGATATGCGAATAGTATATCCTGGTTTCTTTATCGGTAGTATTACAGCCTTCTATGCACACTACAGACGCCAACTAGCATGGCCTACTATACTTGTAGGTTACTTTGCAATAGTCAATGTATTTGGATTGGGGGTTGCACATGGCTGGTGGTAAAGTATTCTGTATTGGTAATGGTGAGAGTAGAAAAGGTTTTGATTTAGAAAAACTTAGACCTCACGGCACCATATATGGGTGCAATGCAATATACAGAGATTTTATGCCAGATGTATTAACTGCTGTTGACCATGGTATTATGCATGAGATATATCATGCTGGTGTAGCACAAAAGATACCATGTTATTTCAGAGATTGGACTAAAGTACCTGCCATGACATATGAACCTATGTTAATGGGTGGTATTACAAACTTAGAAGAAGCTAAAGACGCCTTAGATAAAGTTTTAATCACAAATGAAAAAGGTGATAGTCAAGAATATGTAATGCATGGTTCTAAATTACAAGGTGTCATAGATTTAATTAAAAGAGAACCAGATAAGTTTAAAAAAGATATTATCAAATTGCAAAAGAAAGAAATAAACCATGCTACGATTAAGGTATCATGGATAAAAGAACCTGATTATTCTACATCATTAACAGATATTCAAAAAAGACCTGATAAAAAACATGGCGACCATGGTTGGGCTTGTGGTGCAAGTAGTGGTTATGTTGCTATACACAGAGAACAACCTAAAGAGATATATTTGATAGGTCACGATATCAATAGTACCAATAATAATGTAAACAATTTATATAAGGGTACTAAACATTATGTATCACCAGAGAATGGTCCTACGCCTGGAGTGAACTGGATTAATCAATGGTATACACTTGCAGACTGGTATCCTGATATCAAGTTTATTAAGGTCAACAGATATAATGACGGCCGTGATGGTGTCAATGGTCCTATTGAGAAGTGGGAGAGTAGAAAAAATATAGTATATGCTGATTATTCCACGCTTGACAATCTAGCTTAAATGGTGTATATTAATAAACAATATGCGTAAAGTAACATTATTTGCAAGTTTTGTTATCTGTCTGGCTGAACATAGTTTAAGTGGACTAAAGGCATGGGCAAGGAGGGTTATGGCCGAATGGCTGAAGACACCTTGTTTAGTTTCAAGTAGGGACCAATCTTTCATAGACATTGGACACTTCCTGGAAAATTGTGGGTGCGTTCCAACAAATCCCACGACAGACGCATATTGTTTATTAATGTATAACAGAGTAAAGAGAATATGAATATAAAGAAACACACATTTAAATTTAGAGAAGGCGATAGCGAAGAAAAAGGCGGCTGTACATTTATCGGTGGTACATGGAAAGATGTAACTACAGATGACCTTTTCAAAGGTAAAAGAATAGTATTGTTTAGTTTACCTGGTGCATTTACACCAACATGCTCTAGTGAAGAACTACCAAGTTATGATAGAATGTACAATGAGTTTAAAGAACTAGGCATTGATGATGTTTATTGTGTATCAGTAAATGACGCATTTGTTATGAATGCTTGGGCAAGAGATTTAGAAATACAAAATGTTAAGATGATACCAGATGGTTGTGGTACATTTACTAGTAACATGGGAATGCTGGTCGCTAAACCTAAACAAGGTTTTGGCATGAGGTCTTGGAGATATGCAGCCGTTGTAAATGATGGCGTAGTTGAAAAGATGTTTGAAGAACCAGGTTTTAATAATTTCTCAGATGATGATGACCCATATGTGGTATCAAAGCCTGAGATTGTAAAGAATTATTTAAATGGGCATTAAAACTCTTATAAATAATAATGAGGCCGAATTATACAGGTCACACGAAGACAACGAACACATAAAATACAAAGGAGAAAATTATGGATTTTGAAAGTCTAAAAAAGTCGTCAAGTAACTTTGACGCAATCACAAAAGCTCTGGAAACTAAAATGCAACCAGAGAACCAACAATCAAACAACAAGTATCAAGACGACAGGTTATGGAAACCTGAACTAGATAAAACTGGTAACGGTTATGCTGTTATTCGTTTCTTGCCTGCTTCTAATGGTGAAGAAATGCCATGGCAGAGAGTTTGGACACATGCGTTTCAAGACAAAGGTGGTTGGTATATTGAAAACTCATTAACAACTCTTAATCAAAAGGATCCTGTTAGTGAAGAAAATACTAGATTGTGGAATACTGGTGTTGATAGTGACAAAGAGATTGCTAGAAAGAGAAAACGAAAATTATCTTACTATGCAAACATCTATGTTGTATCAGACCCTAAACATCCAGAGAACGAAGGACAGGTAAAACTGTACAAGTTTGGTAAGAAAATCTTTGATAAGATTACTGAAGCCATGCAACCAGCGTTTGAAGATGAACAAGCAATCAACCCATTTGATTTTTGGAAAGGTGCAAACTTTAAACTGAAAATTAGAAAAGTTGATGGTTATTGGAACTACGACAAATCCGAATTTGAAGGTGTTACGCCATTGAAAGCGTCAGATGACGAAATCAAGGCGATTTGGGAAAAACAACACCCTCTAAAACCATTTGTTGACCCTAGTAATTTTAAGACCTATGATGAACTCAAAGAGAAACTGAATAGGGTAATTACGGGTACGCAAAGTACAGCGACAGTAGACTCTGTAGACCTCCCACCACAGACTACAACGGCTGTAGAAATGCCGAAGGTAAGCGAATCAACGCCTGCTAGCGAAGATGATGATACATTATCTTACTTTAGTAAATTAGCAGACGAAGATTAGTCCTTTCTCTCTCATTACCAAAGCATTGACCTCTAGCGAGAAATCGCTAGGGGTTTTCTTATAAATAGTGGTATGGCAATTGATATATTTGAACCACTAAAAGATTTACAAGGCAACAAACAAAAGAGTGCTAGTTGGTACAGAAACGCTGTATCTCTTATCGCAGATAGGACTAGTCCAAGTGAATTGTTTGCCTCTGGTAAGTTACTAGGTAGACCTAGTGCTGGTCGTATGAGCATGTTCTTTTATGACCCTAAAACAAAAGCACGACTACCATATTATGACACATTCCCTCTAGTTTTACCAATTGACCCTATGAGAGGTGGTTTTATTGGTTTAAATTTTCATTATTTGCCATATGGGGCAAGATTTTCATTCTTACAACAATTACAATCATATGCTAGTAATGGTAAGTTTGACCAATCAACAAAAATACAAGCCTCATATAACTCAATTAAGAGTAATAAATATACTAAAGCGAGTATTAAAAGATACCTATACTCACAAGTAAGGTCTAATTTTTTAAGAATTGATGTAAATGAGATGGCGTTAGCAGCTTATTTACCTGTAGCACAGTTTCAAGGTGCAACACTTGGTCAAGTATTCGCTAGAAGTAGAAAGACATACTAATGGACAGAGATAGAACAAAACAATTAGTAGAACATACTAACAAAGTTAACAAAAAAAAGAAAGAATTAGAACTTTCTAAAAATTTAAGAAAAGAAGTAGATATAAATGCTGGTGGTTCTAGCAGATATAGAATTAAAGAAGGACCAAATAAAGGCAAGGTATTATAATGGCAAAATTAGGCGACCCTACTGATTTTAGTTATAGGGTAAACAAAGTAACAAAAGTGGTAGACGGCGATACCATAGATGTTGTAATAGATTTAGGTTTTGATATAATGTACAAAAGTCGTGTTAGACTATTTGGTATTGATACACCAGAAA
>BCSF01000853.1_pt1 | contig 10799 bp, 9 predicted proteins | sample 1016431 | NCBI WGS metagenome assembly BCSF01 (sample SAMD00045685;SAMD00045686;SAMD00045687;SAMD00045688;SAMD00045689;SAMD00045690;SAMD00045691;SAMD00045692;SAMD00045684;SAMD00045690;SAMD00045691;SAMD00045692;SAMD00045684;SAMD00045685;SAMD00045686;SAMD00045687;SAMD00045688;SAMD00045689, study...
ACACCCAGGGCCACACAGGCAAGAGCAGCAGAAGCAGCTTTAAACATTTGGAGTGTCGTAACACAACATCCCCGAAAGTTTACCGGCCTTACTGAGTGTTCGGTTTTATATCTGGACCTTCAAATGGGTCATTTTGACCACGGCAGATCGCAACTGCACGTGTATAGAAGTAGCAATCAGTTTTACCCGCAGCTTCCAGCGCTTGTTTTATCTTGCGCCAGTTGTCGCGGGTGTGCTGATCCACCTATCTGCCCTGACCGCGATACTTCTTTCTACCGTGGCTAGGTTTTGAGTGTTGACCCGCACCTTGACGGGTTTTCTTCGGCTTTCCAGGGCGGTGTTCAATCCGCCCCAGCGCCGTCTTTGACTTAACAGCCACTACCAGGGCACTCCGTTGATCTTGCTAGGGCTGATCAGTTCTGTAAGGCGAGCTTCAAGTTGAGCCTCAATCTCAGCGACCTTTTCAGCGCCGCCAAGCTTGGCTTGCACCCAGCCGATCACATCAGCCTCAGTCAGATCGGCGTAAGGAATCAGCGTGCTTGGGCGCTCCAGTCCGACGCTGCCGTAGGCGCCGGAGTTATACGGGTTGCCTTCAGGATCCAGCGTGTCGCTGATCGCCACCACCGAATAATGAGCGACAAAAACGAATCCGTCTGAAACCTCTCTTTCGAGAGTGTTGATCTTCCAAGCGAAAGTAGTGGCCATGGGTCAGTTGTGATGTGAGCAGGTTAGTAGTGGCGTGGACTGGTCTGCTTGGCTCAGTTAATGCCAGCGTCGTTCAATCGTTGCTCAAGGGTTTCAATGCGTTCCATTGCTTCCTGAAGTGCTTTGACAGCCTTCATATAGAGCACGGAGTAGTTGACCGATTTGGTCGTGGTGCCAAGGTCGTTGCCTTCATTATCTTGATCAGCTCGTTCTGCGACAAGTCCCGGAGAAACAAGTTCCGTTTCCTGCGCAATCAAACCAATATGTTTTTTACTAGGATCACCTGCGCCTTGAATAAAATTGTAGTTTCTAACGCGAAGGCTCTTAATGTCTTCCCATTGGCTGTTGGCGTCGGTAATGTTTTCCTTTAGCTTTGCATCAGAAATGGCTCGATATGCATTGTTTCTATTCTCTACATCACCATCACTCAAAACAAGCATCTGAGTTTGGCCCGACGAACTCCAATTTGATATAATCCGAAAAACTACTGTTTCAGCAGAGGAGGTGTCTTCCTTCGCTTCAAGTTTTGCGGTTGGAGTTACGTTGATACCTACATTTCCCGCACTTGTAATCCTCATCCGCTCCGTCGTACCAGACGCGCCATCCGACGTCGTCTCAAAAACAAGCCGCGTCGGCATGTCGTTGGCACCAGGCGTTCCATCTACTACGGCACGAATGTTTGCGCCAACTACAAATTCACTGCCATCGTTTCCTTCAAATAGTATCTGCCCAAGAATGTCGCTTGATTGAACGACAGTATTGCCACCGACTGATGCAGATCTAGACTTGGCAAGCATTAGTGAGCCAGCATTTACATCAGCGCTGTTCCTGATAAGCGCAATAGATGAATTGTTAAAGTTAGTGCCTTCAACTTGAAGTTGAGCAGTTGCATTTGAATTATTAAAATTGCTACGCGCAGTAGACGTGCCAACTAAGAGCCTGCCGGAGCTGTCGATACGCATCTTTTCACTGTTGCCTACAGCGAAACGCATTGCGCCGCCAGATCTTAGTGACTCAATCCAGTTATAAAAAGCACCCTGCAAATCAAAACCTAAACGTGCATCGCCTGCTGTATCAGTGGACATCCGAATCTCTTGACTACTAGTGCCAAAAGTATTCAGAACAGTTGCAGGGCTCGTAGTGCCAATCCCTACGTTGCCTGCGCTAGTGATGCGCATCCGCTGGGTGTCATTTGTAGAGAAAACCATGGCACCGTTTTCACGGTTTAGAATCTGCGTTTCACCATTAGTAAAGTGAATTAGCTCAAATCCGTTTGCGGCAGCCGTGCCACTGGTGTTATTTGTAATCTGAACAACACCTTCAGAGGCGCCACTGTTTACAACAAGATTTCTGGCAGGGCTGCTAGTCCCTATGCCAATGCGATCATTCCCCGCATCAACAAAAAACAAGTTCGCGTCTGTATCACCTTCAATTCTGAAATCAACGTCCGCGCCGCCATCGTTAAACACCACCTCGCTGGTGCCAAACTCAACGCGCTCCGTGCCGCTAGTCGCTATCGCCAACTGATTGGCAGCAGGGCGGAAGAATCCAGTATCAAGATCAGACGCAAAGGCAAGACCCGGTAATCCTGCCGTGCCATCCTCCATCAACATCGTGCCATCCAGTTCCTGAATGACGATCCATGCATCGTTCGCCGCGTTGCGCAGCTTCAGTTGGCTTGCGTTCGTATCCGCCCACCACTGAAAAGCAAAAGTGGTAGCCGGTTCAGTTGATCCGCTGTTATTGCTGACGATTGCCGAAAGGGCATTATTGAGGTCGCTGCGGACTGCGGCGCCTGTGCCGTTGGCAATGTTGTAATCGTGCTGCGCCACGAATCAATCAAATATCAATGAAGCAAGTCTACCCAGCCTTGCCATACCCCACCGCAGACCATGTGAAATTTCGATCAACGGCTGTACCGCTGCTGTTCTTAAACGTCACAGTGAAGCCAGTGCCGCTAACGCTGCTGACCTCAAAGAAGTCACCGGTCTGCATGTTTTCTGCATTGATACCAACGCTCGGCAAATAAGCATTGGTCCCGCCCAAGCTCGCAGTGCCAGTCCAAAAAGCATTTGTGAAGCTCACCGCCTTGGCACCAGCACCACTTGCGATGGCTCCATTGGCCTGCTCTTGACGGCGCTGGAACGTGGCGTTGTAGCCAAGCTCATCAATCAGGATATTTTGAGCCACGTCAGTACTGGTCATGTCAGCACGGAATTGAAAGGCTCTTGCCTTAAAAGTTCCATTGACAAACTCTTGCCAGTTACCCCATGTAGGTGACCCAGAAGGATCATCATTTGTTCTGCGAACCATTAAAGTTGCATTCACTTTGTCCGTAACGCCGCCATCCCAATCGTCCCAGTCATCAACGTTCTCAGCGCGAGTGTCGATCAGATCACTTGGGAAGTAACCACGAGTGACGAAGTACCGGCTCAAATCCAGGCTGTAGACGCCTTCAAGATCAAGCGTTGTTGCAAACTCATAGCTTCCACTAGACGAGACATCACCGATCACGTCAAACGTCGGCATATCATCCACATCCGTCACATCGTCAATATCCTCTGTGCCGTCTAAGGTCAGAGCGTCTAAATCTTCGTCGTAGAAGACATCGGTTCGCGTGCCTTGGAATGGAGGGGCGTCCTGATCTTCTCGGCGTGAAGCAACTAATAAGCTGCCCAGCGTGTCGGGCAGATCAATAATTACGCTGGTTTCGTTAGTGCTAAGTCTGCCGCCATCATCGGCAAACTTCACCATCACCTCGCCCTCTACAAGCGGGATGATCGCTTCTGTCGAATTCCCAGCCTGCGCCTCAATTAGATTGACACTATTACTCCAAGTGCCTGACCCGTCAGTGAGGTTGCTATGGCGGATGTAAACCTTGCCGCCAGCCTTCACGTCAAGATCAGTTGCTTCATCCCAACGAAGACGGCCAGAGTTTGCGCTAATTGGCTCAAAGGTAAGATTTTGAACATCTGCAGGGACGGCCGTTTTACCGATCGCATTAAATGTCAGGCTCGCAAAACTGGTTGATTGGCGACCTAATGCGCTAACGCTATAAATGCGAATTTGATATTTAGCAGCTCGCGTATCAAGTATTTCTACATCAGGTCTTGCAACGACCAATGTTTGCCAGTTGTCATCGTCTGCGCGATAACGAACTTTATATTGAGGTACACCTTTGATTCCGGCCCAGCTAACAACAATTTTGACTTTTGCCTTGTTGTCAACAGCGTAAAATTTCTCTACGGCCGCAGGGCTTGTCGGTGGATTGGGAATTGGGTTGAGATTAGTAATGTCACGTGTAGCAAGTTCAAAGCCACGCTCGACGTGGTCATATTTACTTGCGTTGTATTTGAGGGCAGTAATGTTGTATAAATTGCCTTCTTTTTCTTGAATTGTCAGTACACGATACTGCTGTGTTTGAACGCCGTCGGTTTGATAAATCCAAACACTATTCGTGTTAGGTGCAGAGGAGAACGCACTGCTAACGGTTATTGCCGCCCCATCACGACTGTCAACAGACTTGGTTTCTACGCTGCCATCAGATAACAGAACAGAAAGAGTACCCCCGGACGCTGGTAAATCAGTTGTGTCGTCAACCGTGATAACAGTTGTGGTTGCGCTTGCAATGCGACCGCCGTATCGAACGCCAGCACGCACAGGATCTTGAACGTCGATAACAGCGCCAGGACGAACCAGTGCGCCCGCATCAATTGAAGAGGTAAAACTAATAACCTCAGTTTCGTTTTGCTCGGAATATAAAATCCATTGCCCGAGCCTGTTTGCTTGCCCTCTTGATGTACAGGCAAAAGCTTTGATTTGTGTGGCTACCCAGCCATATTTTTCAATGGCGTCGCGATCCTCGACAATCTCATAATTTTGCTCACGTGAGTTGAGATCGAGATAGCTGACGACAGCAACTGTATGGCGAGTTTTTAGATCAGAACCTGCATAACTAAAACCAGGCTCAAGGACGTTTGAGCGGTTGAAAAGGTAGCTGGAATCGGTCGGCTTATCCTGCGAGATCGTTAGCGAACCCGTAGCCCAGAACGGCTGCGAGCGCATGACCGAACAAAGGTCATTGACCAGCTTGTAAGCTTCGTATTGGTTTTGAATCAGCGCGTTGCAGCTGAAACGAGCCTCTTTTGTATTATTGCCCGTGCCATCATCAACCAACTCATTTGCGTATTGACTAGCAGAAAGAAACGCAAATTTGTCAAGCTGAGATTCGGCAATGTGATCACCAAATCCATATCTTTTAGAAATTAAAAGGTCATAAAGTATCCATGCTGGACAGGTAGTCCATTGCGCAGCGCCAAACGTACCAGTCCAAGTGCCGCTGTAAGTTAAACGGCCAGTATCAGAATCAACAGTTGCGTTATTGGGAATTTTGACCTTAATGCCACGAATGCGATAAGCGCGGGCAGGAATACTATTAAACTGTTCTGCTTGAAAACGAATAGCTGCTAATGCGCTGTTTGGATAACGAAGTTTTTCGTAAATAATCTCGGTATACGTTGTAAAAAAGGTTGGATTGACGTTGGTATCTGTTGCGTCGTCAGAAACTCGAACAACACGAATATCGACAGGAAATGCTCCATCTAAAGTGATCAGATAATCACGCTCATATTTGTCAGCAGTGCGGCCGCTGATCGTGTCAGTCTTTGCGCTAGTGAAGCCACCGCCGTTGTACTGAACTTGGATGTCTAGCTCAACGCTCGTGCCAAGAACATCGCCTTGATTGGTGCCACGCTCAAGCCTTGGGACGGCAACTGCCACACGAACAGCGTCAACGTTGGTGTCAGTGATCTGCCGCGTGATTGGCGTATCTTTTGTGATCTCGGCATTAACGCTCTTTACATCTTCTGTTGCGCCGAAACCATCGATATACGTTTGAGCGTTGGTGCCATATCTGGTCTTTACAGTGACCCCTTTGAAGTTGTAATCCGCGTCCGTAAGGTTCGTTACATCAGCACCAGCACGCAAGATCGGCGTATCAGTCAAAAAGACATCTTTAAGCAATGCCAAGTTGTAATTATCTGTGCCCCTGGTATAAGCACGAGCTGACGGAAATCCTTCAATCTCGCCCTCACTCAGCAAATCAAGAATGCTGGCATTGGCTGTAGAAGCAAGGTTGTCGCTAGTCCTAGTCGGCGTCCTAACAGCTGGTGGGGCCGACTGCTGAACAACAACCGTCTGCTGAACAATTGTCTGGCCGCCACCACCACCACCGCCGCCACCGCCAGCGCCAATGATCTGCTTGGTTTCTTTTTCAGCCATCGTCAGATCGTGTCAACGTCGATGCCAGCAGAGATAACTACCGATCCAACGACAGTTTCTCCATACACCAAGGGTACGGGCAATCCCATCCGTGAGGTGTTTTGAATTCCGCTAAAGCTGTACGACTCTTGCGGATCCATTTCTGTGCCTTCAGTCGTTGTTTGACGGAAACCACCGCTAGTCGACGCAGGGCCAATTTGACCGATTTGAGGTGTTGGACTCAAAAGTTGTGAAGTACCGCCAAGCACCAAAGAGGCACCAACAGCACCAATCAAAGTTGACGCGACCGTGCCTAAAGCACCAAAACCAACACCTCCACCTACGCCCATGCCTAGGCCAAGAAAACCACCACCAACAGGGCCAAGAACGATCGCAGTTGCAACTAAGGCAACACCAGCAATGACTTTGCCAACACCGCCACCAGCACCACCTAAAACAGGGACGATCTTGATTGTCTGGCTAGCAGGATAATTAATCTCTTTTACATCCGATTCGATCCCATCAACAATGACCTTGTAGTACTGATCAGCCATGTGCCTCTCAAGGCCTGGAAAATTGGCTAACAGCATCCGCACAGCCTCTCCTGCGCTGCTGATCTCAGCTAAAAACTTGCGCTGACCAACAAACTTGGCCAAAGGGCCATAAAGCCTAACTTCTCGTTCCATGGCGCAACACTCGTCCTGTGCATTTTAAAAGCCACTCACCCAATAAATCTCTGCTACTCAGACGGCCACGCAAATGATGCAAAACCATTTGATCACCGATGTAAACCCCAACGTGATTGAGCTTGCCTGAGTCGATGGCCATCAGCATCGCATCGCCTGGCTGCATTTCACTGATATCAACTTCGTAAAACCCAGCCTCCTCCCAACAGTTATCAAACATGGGATTTGCATTGAATTCATCGGGAGTCACCGGACGATCCCAATCAGGAAGCTCAAGGCCTTGCTCTGAATACCAGTCACGAACCAATGTCCAGCAATCAGAAACACCCCAAACCCAGGAGCGTCCAATCAACGGTGCTTTGTAGCCTTCAGGCGACAGCTCACCCCATTGCTCAGTCTTCGGATTGACGATGTACCACGGCAGCCCAGACTTCTCGCAAGCAACACGATCGGCCTCGCTAGGAATAGGTGGCGTAACAGGATGACTATGAATGACTGCTACGACTTCACCCTTATCTTCAGCGGCGGCGTAGTCGACTGGATCGAGTATGAAAAACTCGGTTGTCTCAGCCAAGTTTTTACATGGCCAATACCGCTCGCGACCCTTAACGATGACGAGCAAACCGCATGATTCACGCGGGTCCTCCGCCTTAGCGTGCTCCAGTGCTTTTGCTTTAGCGGTCGCCTTCATCCGTTGAATGCGCCAATGCCAGGGAATCCCCCGAAAGGTAGCTCAGCAGTTGAACCAAAACGAATTGCGCAACTATTTAAGCGCTTGCCGCATTTGTCGTCAGCAGAGCTGCTTACTGTATTGTCGTTTTCATCAAAATATTTTGTACCGCTATAACCGCATTCAGAACCCTTGTAAATCCAGGAGCAAAGGTTTGCACTGCATTGACGTTTTGGCGCACGAATGCCAGCTAGGTCAAAAGCCGCAGCCAATTCAAAGGTAACAATATCCCTTGTCTCACTTACCTTTCGAGCGACATAATAAATTTCATCGGGCAGCTTGCTTGTAGTGTCTGGCGTTCCAAATGGATTGCTGCCGCCGTCAAAATTAACATCATCGATATAACGCACCAAGGTGCGGATGCGAGTGACTTTGGCGCCAGTCAGGTCATTGCCAGGTGTTGTTGCATTAACACCAAGCAAGATCGTGGTGATAGTTCCCAGAAGGTTTGCAACCCTAATTGTCGGTCTTGGCAGACTCCCACTTTCTGCGTTGTATTCAAAACCTTCAATTTGGATTGGAAATTTGCTGTAAGTGTTGCCATCCCAAACAATATCTCCAGAGCCAACATCAGTGCTGCCAGCATGAAAGCGATATGTCGTCGCAGAACCATGCAGGGCCTCGACGGTAACTAGCTCAAACAGCTCGATAATGCTGCTTGGGTTGATTTTCTGTAGCTCAGAAACAGGGATAGCCATTACGGTTCAAATACCTGCTCAAACGTGGCCGTGATGATATTGATGTTTGCGTATTGATGGGTCCGTTGCCAACTGCGACAAATCCACTTGTAAGTGCTGCTGTCGTCTATCGGGCTCCAATCAAAACTTGCAGCATCCTCTGCACGAGCATCAAAGAATGCCTCAATTGCATCAGCGTCAGAGTTGCTTGTAGCAGTCCACCTCAGATCCCAAACCTTGGGATTCATGTGGGAAGGGATTCCATACAGCAAGCGCTGTTGATATCCATCGCCGAACTGCACAGTGCGAGTTTTAGGCTCCGACTTTCTTATTGCACCAAAATCAGGTGTCGTGCCACCCGTGCTGGTGCCAACAGTGGAATCATCAAAAGTAGCCATTACGCGAGCAGGCCTCCGGGACGCTTCTGGCGAATGAGTTCTTGACGCACTGCGACGCCAACTGCTTCACCAAGTCTATTGGCCTGCTCATTATCGCCTTCAACACTGCTTCCAGTCGCATCCACGTTGACAACAACGTTGCCCATTCCGTTGCCGCCGTTCTTCATGGTCACAGGGATGGAACGGCCATCAGGCAAAGGCACGTAAGCCTCTGGAGTGCTGCCCTCGCCGAACATGGCTAGCTGCGGGCTGTTGGCAATACCGCCCCGTGCGTACTTCTTAAGGGGGAATGCACCGTCATTGCTCATGATGCCGCCCATGGCAAACAGACCAGGGAACAGGCCCTTGACGGCTGATCTCATGCTCATCTGGATAATCAACTGAGCCATGTCCTTGAGCAAGCTGCCCAAAATGTCTTTTAGAGATTTGGCTTGGGAGAACAAATTAATAAAGGCATTTGACATGCCATCGGCAAAAGTAAGAACAACGGCTTGACCGATCTTTTCTGCTTCAGTCAATTCCTTGTTGAGATCTTTTTGATCTTTAGAAAGCTTTTCCATCTCACGTTTTTCATCTTTCCGTAAGCGCAAAATCCGCTCGCGCAGAGTTTGTTCACCTTTCAAGGAGTTGATTTTTGCAGTATTGAAATCAATCTCTTTGGCATTAAAACGTTCGGTGTTTTGCTGCACCGTCATTTCGTAATCAATCAAGGCAACTGCTAAAGAATTGCGATCTCGTGCGGCTTGATTTCTACGCTCTGCCAAAGCAAGCATCTCTTCGCTTGAAGTGCGAATTTTTTTCTTCTTGCCGTCTTCATCGTTCTCACCGCCAGTCGGTAAAGGCTTGTCGCCTAGGCCGGTGCCAAATTTAAAATCAAAACCTTGGCCAAAAAGTTCCTCTGGAGTAAATCTGTCTTCACCAACTCCAAATATATTTCGTATTCCTTTTCTCGCCAAATCGCCAAGGAAAAACTGCGGCTGGGTAAATTTAAGGAATGTCTGAATTCTTTTTGTAAGAGTAATAAGGCCACTGGCGATGCCCTTGAACACTCCGCCAATTTTGATGCCGACGTTAACCCACATCGTTATATATTCCTTGATCATGCGATCATTTTCATTGAGCCAGTTAAACAGGTCTGTAGTGTTGTCCTGCAAAGCTGCGCCAACCTTTTGAAAGAAGCCGCCGTAATTGACAATTGCTGCAGTCAATGCAACTTGCAATCGTTTACCAGCGTTTTCAGGTGCTGTAGCAAGCTGCTCAACGCTTACTGCATAACGATCTGAAAGCTCTTCGGCAAAAGTAAGGAAATCATCCAGGCTGACCTTGCCATCCTCGAGAGCCTTATCAAGCTGTGCAGGCGTCTTACCAATTGATTGAGCAAAGATCGTGAATGCACCCGGCAAACGTTCACCAATCTGTTGGCGAAGTTCCTCAGCGCTAACTTTGCCTTTTGAGAAGACTTGGCTAGTTGCAACCAGTGCCGAATTGAGATCTTCAGCGCTACCACCAGTTGCAATGATTGCAGCCGAAATACCGTTGAAAACTTTTGTGGTGTCTTCAGTGGTAAGACCTGCGCCACGAACACTTGCTTTCAGCCTTGTGTACTGCCTAGTCGCCTGATCGAGCGGCAACAAAAATGTTTTTTGTGCTGCGGCAACTGCACTGATGCTTTTGTTGTAATCATCAAGATCATCACTGACCCCAGCTAGCGCAATTTGAAAGCGCTTGATATCAGCTACTTGTTCTGCTGCTTGACCTGCAAATCTTCTGGCTGGAGCAACAACAGTGCTACCAATTGCAGCACCTGCCAAGGGCATGCCGAACGGCAAGCCTGCAGCAGCACCTATGAGCGCTTCAGGCCCCAGCAGACCGGCAGAACCGACCGCAGCTAACGCGCCACCTGCCCCGCCAGTACGACGACGACCCTGAGCTTTTGCAGCTTGACGCTCGAAGCGTTGGGCCTCTCTGGTTGCTTCTTTAAATTCCCTACTGGTTACATCAACGCTATTTGCCAGCTCACGCCAAGCGCGGCTGTAATCATTCAACGCATTAATGCTCTTGGTTCTTATATCTTTGTCATTCTGACGCAAAGTATTAGCAAGATCTTTAAACTTTCTATTTGATACAACAGAACGCGACGCAACATCATTCAGCTTTGCGCTTAGCTGATTCAGCGCAACATCACCTTCTTTCTTGATCCTTAGCCTGATCTCAGAGGTGATGCTCATTTGCGTTCCGCGTTTAGGACCGACAGCGCCGTCGTTTCCATCACCTGTACGCCTTCAAATAAAGCGACAGGATCCTTGACTGAATACAGCTTACAGAGCCATTCAAGACTCGGGTA
>BCSF01000854.1_pt1 | contig 10795 bp, 20 predicted proteins | sample 1016431 | NCBI WGS metagenome assembly BCSF01 (sample SAMD00045685;SAMD00045686;SAMD00045687;SAMD00045688;SAMD00045689;SAMD00045690;SAMD00045691;SAMD00045692;SAMD00045684;SAMD00045690;SAMD00045691;SAMD00045692;SAMD00045684;SAMD00045685;SAMD00045686;SAMD00045687;SAMD00045688;SAMD00045689, study...
ATCTGGTACCCACAAAGCAGCAGGAGTGTGCCATGTAGAAATATTACTATCACTAAAAACTATATGAGGTTTAAAAAGATTTTTACATACATAATGCCACATCCCTTCATAAGATATACAACACTCAGCTGTTCTTATATGATAAAGCACTTCACTTATTGGAGTTCTATAACCTATCTCTGTAATGTTATAACCAAAGTCTTGAAGTCTATCAATAAGCCGTTGCCATTCATGATCTAGCATAGGCAACTTGTATCCACTAAGTTGCTGTTCTTTATTAAAAGTTGGTCTCCATAAAGTTATTTTGTTACTTATTGGTGTAGTATCTATAGTAGGATCAAAAGCCCAATAACGATACAATTCAGATTGTCTTCTTCTTGTTACTCCAAAATACTTATTTTTATAAACTTTAAATTCTTTGCTGTTGAATACATGTTCTACATGTACTATATCTTTCCACATATAATAATTGTGAATAAACTTTACTCTACCATCAACAGATTCTGGATCTTCATAGTGATAGTAATAATCTTCTGGAAAATGATAATGGATTTGTAACTTAGTTGGTTTTTGATTAACAAATGCTCTCATATAAGCAATGTTCATTCCATACATGGAATCGCCAATACCTACAGTGGTTTTCCATCGAATATTGTCTCTACCGTAATTATCCCTCCAATTTCCTACCCAATGGTTCCAAAGATCTGTCATAGTAATTCATAATCTCTTTTGCTAGTTCCATAGCCGCATCAAAGTTTTTTCTGAAGCGATTGTTCTTGTGACCACTATTTATGAAGTATTTAATACTGTCAATGTTACTTTCATAATCTGGAAGATCAAATGACTTTCTATATGATATTAAATGTTCAAATTGATATCTTTTTCCTAATACTTCAAATAGTGTCATAGTTACCTTCCATTTTAAATAGACCCATAATCCCTGGAGAGACCATTGTATAGCGTTGCTCCGAGCTGTATTTTTCATTTGAGTAAAAAAAGTATCTAGGTTGATATTTTTTATCATATAGTTTATAAACATTTCTTGCTGCTTTACGTACATCAACCATTTCTAGATTATCCATAATAATGTATCTTGGTTTTATCTTCATACAAGAACGTAAATCTTTTGTAGGATCTTCACCAATATGATTACCATCAACAAATACCAAATCAATGTTGTTATGTCGAGATTCTTTTCCCCATATAGGTTCGTTATAGAAAGTGAAGTTAGGCCAGTATTTTTTTATTTGTCTTGCATTATCCTTTGAGACATTACTTGGATCATAACTTTCCAATGTTTGTAAATTTTTAAAAACAGTCATCATTACTAGTGAAGCTTGACCTGCCCACATACCAATCTCAATAACTTTTTTAGGGTTTATAATATCTTGAATTTCAATCCAAGGATTAATCATGTCGGGATTGTTTAGATCAGTACCTCCCCATCTATCCTTAGGAAACCTCAAATAATGATCATCAATATCTAAAATGTTCTTTGCCATAAATCTCTATCATACTTCTGTCTACTTCAAACCCTAGGTTTGTTGCAATGATTGTTTTTCTAAGATTACTTTTTATTTCAGGTGATCTATGAACCAAAAAGGTAGGAAAGAATATAAGATCTCCTTCCTCTACATTAAACTGTCCATAGTTAAGAAACTCTGTAGACTCTGTCATCTCAGGTAATTCCACATAAAAGACAACAGCCCAATGTCCTCCATGTTGATGCCATCCAAAATCAGAACCTTGTTCGTATTGCTGAAACCATGGATTACCTAAGCTATTACAACTTAAACCATACTTTTCTTCTACTTGCTTAATAGATGGTTTAATACATTCAACAAATAAATCTAAGTATGTTCTAGGAGTTTTTGGAATATTAAAGTCATAATAATATCCCTTTTCGTTAAGATGTATATCATTAGTAATAATCATATCACTAATTGATTGTAGTAACTTAGGTTTATACTCTTGAAAATTATCTACCTTAAATGTATGAACAAATGCAGGTAGTCTATCCTCTGAGTTCCTGGTTGTTAAGTTCTTCATGATCATGTTCGTCATCATACATCACTTCGTTAATCATTCTTTTACTTCCAATTGACTGCCACTCATCTTTCCAGTCAGCTTCTTTGATTTTTAAATCTTTATCTTGTGACAATGCTTTGTTTCGTCCTTGCTTTTTATTGCGTGGATCAAACTTTGAATACTTTGCCATGTTTTCCTCTTAATCTATCATTATTGGTTCGTTACTAGCTTTTCTATAGGTGAGAGGTGTTCCTTCCTCTCCTCGTTCCATGCACTCTTTACTACAATACCATATATCTCCATTCACTTCGTGGCCACACCATGTATCAAATGCTCTAACATCACTATCTCTTCCAATATCTTGAAAGATAATATGATGCTTACTACATTTCATTAGTAACCTAACATTTCTTTTGTCATTATGTAATCTCTAACAAAGTCAGATCTTACAATGTCTTCCCAACCAAAGTTAATTATACTAAAGTTTTTCAATTGTTCAACTATCTGAAGGAACTTTATTATACCATTTCTATCATCGTCATATTTAAAATCACTTTGTTTATAATCACCTGAGAATATAATCTTACTATGTCTTCCCACTCTAGTTATAACAGAATCTAACTCATGAAAGTTTAAATTCTGCATCTCATCTACAACTATAACACAATTATCAAATGTTGTACCTCTTATAAATGAAGTAGATTCAAATCGTATTTGTTTTGATGTAACCATCTTATTGTATGAATTTTTATCACCAAATAATTCATTGCAAATAGATTTATAAGGAGTAGTAAAAGCTTCTTCTTTAGCTTCTTTATCTCCTGGTAAAAAACCCAACTCTCTTGTTGGTACCATTGATCTAACAATGATTAGCTTATCCCATTCAGTCTCCTTATCTAATACGTCTTCTAACGCAAGATACAAAGCCATGAAAGTTTTACCAGTACCAGCAGTTCCAGTTAGTACTAAGTTATCACCATCATCCCAAGCTTTGTATGCAACTTCTTGATTATATGTGAGGGGGTCAAATTGAAGAAGATCATCCAACCTAACCGTCATTGAGTTGTTAGGGGTTTTTACTCTAGCCATTATGTTTGTATTTTACTATGCTTTCCAGCGTTCTTGTGTGTCTTTTTAAGAATATCATTCCATTCAGATCCAGCTTGTCTTCGTGCTACATCTCCATGTCCTGAAATAAATTTTGCTGTAGAAAGTTTTTGTTTCCACTCTCCTTTAGATAGTAGATTTTCACGTTCAGCTAGAGTAAGAACCATTTCTTGTTCTTCACCCGTCTTCTTGTTTATCATTGTATATGACGGCATTATTTTTCCAATTTACTATGAAGCTAAGTCCAACCTTGTTTGCAGAAACTGACGTTTGCGTTTAAGTTTAGATAGTAGGTCTGTGTTGTTGTTTTTCATTTTAACCCTTTCTATATAATTATTCAACTCTGTCAAATCGTTTTTAAGTCTCTCAAGTTGGATTTTACTCATTTGGTCTCCTGTTGGTTATTTGAGAATTAAGTCTGGAAACGCCTCCTTCGTTAGCTTCTTTGTAATACCTTTAATAGGCATCTTCTTATTAATCATGCCTACAAGAAGCTCTGCATCTCGAGGGTGTACTGTCTCGAGAATATCTAAAAACATTTTTTCCCTTTGGTATGTTCTCATCTGTGTACCAGGTCCACCTTTAACAAAGTTTGCTAACTTTTTGTTATGCATAGACCACTCGGATGGATGAGAATCAAATGGAGCTGGTTCGTATGGAACAGGTCCAGTGGGAAGAATCCATTGAACTGCATCATCAAAAGTTCCTCGAAGGATATCTTTCAATGCCCAGTTATTATTTTCTTTTTGCAGAAGTTTTATTTTGTCAGCTTTAGTTTTAGCTTTAGAAACTTTATCGAGCACTTCATGTGCTCTGTATGTAACTCTATTCACCATATCAAATGAAGTCCTTTACGTCTTCTAATAATCTACGACATCGTTTTTCTATTAAGTAAGGAAACACTTTTTTCTTGTTACCTGTTTTGTCTTGTCCGTCATAACTATATATAATTTCTTTTTTGATGTCTCCAGGGGTCATAGATAAATTAATTAATTTTTCATTACGTTGATAATTACGATACCAACTAGCTGCATATAGCAACTCACCCTCATCAAGATCTTCGATAATCTCATCGATCTTTTTCTGCCTCAGAGGAGTCTGACGAACACCAGTAACAAAAACATTATCAGCACTAAGAACATTAGGAATTCCATCAGCTTGATCTCCTTTTAATATCAATTCAAGCAATTGTTTACGAGGATAATCTTCTTTAATAAACTTTTTCTTCATAGGAGAGTACTGATGGATATTTTTCCATTTCTGTAACTGCACAAAGTCTTTATCAGATGAGACTATTAGTACATCTTCACCTTTACCAAACTCTTGTGTGTCTTCACATATAGCTGCGATTATATCGTCAGCTTCACACCGCTCATGCTCAACAACTCGATAAGGAAAGTTCTCTTTGATTTCCTCTAATACCATATTTGTAATTCTAAAGAGCTCTGTCCAATTCATTTTGGATTCTTTACGAGCATCTTTACGTTTGTACTTATAGTTAGGAAAGACATCATAACGCCAGTTCCTTTGACCGTCAGTACATATGACTAACTCTCCAAACTTCTGATGATGCTTAGACCTGTACATCCGAAGACTGTTGAGTATCATATGACGAATTAAGTTTTCGTCAAGTTCTAGTTTCTGTGTTACCACATTACTAATTGCAATTGCATTGTAGTCAATTAAAATCATATTACACCTATCGCAGCCCCAGCAAAGGAGGCTCTTTAATTATACATCTATTGTTAGATTAGTCAACAGTTATTTTAAATGTTTTGAATGTATTTTGCATCCAATGAATTCATTATAGAAATCATCTCTTAGAAGAACGTCATACTCAAATTGAAACTTAGCTTCATAGTATGAACACTCTCCTTTTGTCCTACACAACTTTAAAATCTTTCTTTGAAATCTGTTAGTTCCTTTTTGTTCTACTAAAAGTTTTACTTCCATAGAAGAACCATAATAGGAACGCCAATCGCTTTCTACACGCGTTCTAACGCGTCTCTTACGCGTCTTAGTCTTTGGTAACGTCTTTGGCTTCCAGAAGAACTTCTTACCAATATACTTCTTTTGATTTTCGAGATCTGTTATGATATAAACAAAACCCTGAAACTCTTCAGGTGTTATATCAAAAGGTTCGTCATTATAATACCACATAAAAAAAGGCCCTTTCTGGGCCTATTTAGTCTTCATCTTCCATCAGCTCATATTCAAGAGGAGAGCCACACATAGAACAGTATTGAGGAGCTTCTTCGTTGTCTATAACTAGAACCTGAGTTTCCACCTCACAAGCTTCACACTCAGCCCAATACTCTTCTTCCATATACTTCCCCTTTTTTCCAGTATATATCAATCTTGTTTTTTCATATTAAACAAGTCCTTCACTCTTTACTCCTAATAACGGCAACTTTTGTTCTGGTACACAATATATTTGTGCAATTGGATTGTTGAACCCAGCTCTAGCAATTACTTCAATAGCAAGTACTTGTTTGTTAGCAGGGTTCATAACATAATCTTTACATTGATTTTCATAATCAAATTTTAGTGTTTCTATTGCAAAAGGATCACCAGATGTTAATGCAACAAATATCATCCATTTCATATCTTAATCAGCTTAGAAAGTAATTTCACATGCGCCTCCTTGACACGCCACTGCACCCATTGTGTCTATATCTGTAAACTCTTTTTGAGTTAGTTGTGTTTTAAAATCTACAGCAGCAATGTTCTGTTGGATCTTTTCCCATTTGTGTAATAAGAATACATCCTTTAAACAATACTCTGTCTTCTTTAGATCACCGTCAAAATAGTTGTTGGCAAACTTATTGAAACGACGAATCCATTCTTTGTTTAGATCAGATATCTCCCCACGATATTCTTCAGCCATTTGTGCTTGCATAGTAGCATCCCACAAATCTCTGAATCCAGACTTTCTTGTATCAACAATCAAGCCTGAAGCAAACAATGCTGCTTTACCATAGTTATCTACAATTTGATCTTCTGTTAGTACTTCTGTCATTGGCGCTTGTGCAAAGTCTTTGTCACCCGACCCCGCCAAGAACGATATGCCTGCAAAAGAATGACGATTGTCATATACGTAATCCTCTACTTCTGACCACATATGTGGCATTACTGTAACAGTGTTTGACACATTGTGTCTTAGATCTGGATTTGCACACAGCTCAGGATTTGTACCAGCTTCTACCCAATTGTTTTGAACAACACTTACTTTTTCTAGTAAGTTTGTACCATATAGTTCTTCACGATACAAAGAACCTTCTGGTGCAATGATTGGAAAGCCAATACAATAATCAGTTCCGTTTGCTGACCATACAGACTCTTCTACCATATATGGATTAGACTCTGCAATTAGTTGTGCAACTTCTGTGTCTTTGTTTAACTGTATATGACGGAGATAACGAGGGCTATGCTCAGCATGTATACCGCTCGCCGTTTGGAGTAAAACGGAAGCGTTTCCAGAAGGTTTAACACACGTTGTTCTAGCGGCCGCATTGATTCCGATAAGTTCTGCAACTGTTTTGTTAACTTGTTTGACAATTTCAGCTCCTTCTATTTGTACATCTTTATCGAACAGTACATCTGGATTATTCATCCAACCTGTCACTGACACACCTAGTAGTGCCTCACGTTCAAAGATTGTTCTTGTTGTATCATCTAGGTATTTGAAATTAGTATATCCAGCTTGTAGTGTTCCCATGATAGAAGCAGCTCTACAAGCTTTGAAAAACTCTTCTTTTGTTGTGCACTTACCACCATTGATCTCAGTTAAGTTGCAACCTTGCCAACCCGACTTACCATCAATCTGTGGATACATTCCTATTTCGACGCAGGGGTTAGTGGTAAAGTCTCTATCTTCAACGAAGTAGAAGCCGGGCTCTCCAAACTCTTTGATTGATCCCATAATTGATTTGAATTGCTCTCTAGTAATCTCGGAACGAACAATGACAGCACTGTTGTTAGAACGGCCGCGCTGAGGATTATCAACGAACCAATTTCCTGTCTTGGCTGCGACCATTTCTTCATCTGTAGCACTGAAGAGACAGATAGTTGCAGAACGACGAACACCACCAGCAAGGACAGCGTCAGCAGCATGCATGGCAATATCATATACATCAATAGGTCTAAGACGAGTGTGCCCATTAAGGACTCGAGATTGGATGAGATGCTCAATTTTATCTAACGCCTTTCGTAATGGTTCTGGTCCTGGTGCTTTGAATCCACCTGAGATCATAGCTCCTTTAGGACGTACGTTATTCAAATCAAAATAGATCTTACGACCTTCCATCTCTGGAAACTGACCACCACCAACAAAGTAAGAAGATAGCAATGCTCCTAATGCATCAGCCCAACCTTCTACAGAATCTTCTACTGTCCAGCCTTTTGCTTGCTTCTTTCTTTCTTGAACATTAGGTAGTTTATCAACATGATGTTGTTGCACAGAGAACCCAGCTCCAGCCCCGCAGAGAAGCACGTAGAACAGTTCTGAGAAGAACCTTGGTCTATCAGCATAGGTAGAAGTACAGTTGTACATTCTCATCTGATGTTTACGTAATTGCTCACCACCAAACTGCAAAGCACGTTGAGCTCCAAGAGCATACTTTAGTTTGTATAAGGATTCTGCTTCATCAATTAAATGACCAAGCTCTGGTGTCATTTTGTCTTTATAATAATCACGGTGCATATTCATAACACGAGTGACGGACTCTTCCCAAGTCTCGTATCTTTCGTTATCATCGTCCCATCTGGAATAGCCTTCATAAAATTTTGTTTCTGACATCAGAGCACGCAGATCTGTGTCCTTCCTGTTTGGGACTAGTTTTAACATTTAACACCTCTTAGAATATATGTATGGCCAACTATGACAGGATGCCATAGATGTATTGTCTCTCTTTTGATTTGATAGGATTATATAGGATTTACAGGAACTTGTAAACCGCTATTTTACGCGTTTTAAAAAAAATATTTTTTTTATTTTTCTTCTTCTAATGCTTCTTCATAGTAACCAATAATAGCTTGTTGGTCTTTTACATATCTACGAAGCTCAGCTATACCTAAAGCTAAGTTTTCATAACCCTTTGGAGTGATAGCAAATACTACTACGTTACCTGTCTTGTCATTAATCTCTTTAATCTTCTCTTCAAGATTCTCTTCAGTGATTACATACCAATCAACAGGTGGAAACTGAACAGACTTTGGACGTTCCTGAATAGGAACATTCTTCTCCACATACTCAGTTTGTACTACTACTTCAGCTTCCGGTGTCCTCCCCAGACACCCCATCAGAAGTAGTGGGCTCATTAGAAGGAGCAGTAGTTTCATTTTCGATACGGTTAATAAGTTTTTCAACTGCGTTGTTAACTCTATCTTCCAGTCCTTGTGCATTTGTCAATGCCTCCATAGTCAAATCTATTTTTGCAAACACACCTCTAAGCTTATCTAAATGCTCTTGAGATTGTTGCAATCTTTTACTTAAATTTTTATTTAGTTCTTCATTTTTCTTTATATCAGCAGTCATTTGATCTACAGTGTTTTGTAGAGTTTCTGCTGCACCTTTTAACTTTACATTATTTTCTCGTAAAGTTCCAATAGTTTCTTGGGACCACATATAGTAACTATAACCTGTATAACCAACCCCTCCAAGAATTCCCATGATCAGTAAAAACAAATATATCTTAGCCATCGTAATATTTTCTAAACCTCTTCAGTAGTACTGGTGGCTTATCTTTTTTTCTTCGACGGTCAGTGACGTTTATAGGAAGACCCATTCTTCTTCTAAAGATATGAGTTGGTAGTCTACTTGGACCCATGTTCTTTGTGTCCTGAGGTATTCCTGCATCTGCAGTTGTCATAGCTTCTTCACTATGCATGTTAATAAAAAAGTTTGCTTGCTTTTTATCCAATGTAGTAGCACCAGGTTTATTCTTCAAAGCTCTAGCTTTAGACAAAGTCATTTTCCCTTTGACTTTTCTTTTCAAAGTTCCTGGAGCTCCTCTTTTGGACTGGCTCTTTTTTATTAGTTCAGATGTTTTACTCATCTTGACAGCTCACCAATAGTTACGTAAATGTACTTTCTAGTTCTTACATGCTGTACTTCATAAATGTTAACACCAAACATTTCTCCAACTGGATAACACTCTTCATTAACAAATATTCTGTCCTTAGCGTTAACCATCTCTTCCATAGTATCATTCAATACTTTATTATTTAGTACTTTATATGTTCCTGGAGATAATCTATTATCCTCTAGGACAAACCATTCACTTTGTTCTGTCATAAAGTCTAAAGGATCTACTCCGAGTTCTTTTAGTCCTTCATTAATCTTCTTATCTGTTATACTAAACTTTTCTTTCAAAAGATATAAAGCTGTTGCATATGATGCTAATCTTGTACTACCACCAGGTGCCTTTGCCATTATCTTTTTAATGTTAAAAACTAATCTATGGAACGGAGTATAGTAATCTTTGTACTTGTCTCTATTGTCCATAGTATTAAGTTTGAATTCTTTATTGCGTTTACCATCTTTATCAATGATGCCTTGCTTAAACGCTTCAGTCTCCTCAAAAGGAGTTGTTAGGAGTCTAAGAAATCTAAATGTATAGACTAGGTCGCCAGCGCGTTTGATAATACCCATTATATTTTCCTTAACCTATCTATTACTTCCTTGTCCATTCCAATATCTGTATATTGGTTATTGTGAATATGTTTTAAGAATATCAAAAAAGGTTTTAGTACATGCCAGTACTTTTTATCTACTTGATACTCTAACATCTTCAGTGCTGGCTTTACACCAAATACATTAAATATTACTATTAGATGATTAAGTATTAATCTTTCTGATAGTTCACCTGATTTATCATAACGATTAAATAGACGCTTCAAGTACATGAATCTTTTTAGGTCATCATAAAACTCTTCAGCGTCTATAACCTTTGGTTTGTAATAATGCTTTGCAGCATATATTAAAAAACTTTTCTCATCTAATGTTTCAAATATTTTCATTTGTGTCGTCCATTGTGTCCGACATTATTTAGACAAGATTCCTCTCATAGTTTCTACAAGCTTTGACTTTGTAAAACGACGATCTAGTTCTACTCCATGTTCTCTTCCAAGAAGTTCTAATTCTTTTTTAGACATAGATTCTAGCTCGTCTATTTCTCCATCTTCATTAAAGTCTTTTACAACATCATCTTCATCAACCTCAATTGGTTCTACCTTAGGTTGAATTTTCTGTACTTCTGGTAATGATGGAAGACCATAAAACTCATCTATTTGAGCTTGTGTAAATCTAGAAGATACAAGTATGTCACCAGTGTTAGGATCTATCCATCCTTTGCTTCTATCTGGGATAGCCCCTGCACACCATGATGGAGGTCTGATTGGCATATTACATTCCTTTCGTTGGAGTTGCAGATGGAATTATTTTCTTATCACCTGCTTTGTTGTCACCTTTACGCATTTGTGGACTAGGAGCTGCATTTGCTGCTTTAGTCATTTGATCTCCTTGTTCTGGATCATCCATCTTAGGACCTTCCATATCTTTTCTCATTTGCTTGCCACCAGGAGAATCTTTTGAATCCATTTCTTCTGAGTCAGAAGCCTTTTTGTAATGCTTACCATCTTTATCAGCTGTTCCTCGAGC
>BCSF01000855.1_pt1 | contig 10783 bp, 8 predicted proteins | sample 1016431 | NCBI WGS metagenome assembly BCSF01 (sample SAMD00045685;SAMD00045686;SAMD00045687;SAMD00045688;SAMD00045689;SAMD00045690;SAMD00045691;SAMD00045692;SAMD00045684;SAMD00045690;SAMD00045691;SAMD00045692;SAMD00045684;SAMD00045685;SAMD00045686;SAMD00045687;SAMD00045688;SAMD00045689, study...
TTATAATATAGGTCTTGGAAGTGTAACTTTAAATGCTCTTACTTCAGGTAGTTATAATATAGCTATTGGTCGTGACGTACTAGGCGCAAACACTACCGCAAATTACAATACAGCAGTTGGCTATCAATCTTCTTACAGTAATACTACTGGCGCAAGAAATGTAACGGTTGGGCCTTTCAGTGGATATGCCCTTACAACAGGATCAAGAAACACTTTCGTTGGAGCATATAATACAGGCGCAGGTGGAGCAGGTAGCAATATTACTACAGGCTCAAAGAATACTATTCTTGGTAAGTTTAATGGCAACGAAAATGGCCTAGACATTCGCACACAAGATAACCGCATAGTTTTATCTGATGGGGATGGTAATCCTAGGATGCACTATAATCCCACTGTTGCTAGTGGAGTGTGGACAGCACCTTACAATGGACATACAGGTACAGGCAGAGGTTCAGGTAGTAAAATTAATGTTAGTGCAGGAGCTGTTGCATATGATGCAAGTTTTCATATTACAGATGCAGTTGCTAATAATGGTTACTTTGGGCTAAATAATGGTAGTGCATATGTAATGACTAACACCAACGGTGTTTTACTTTCTAGCGGTGGAACATCTTGGAGTTCGGCTTCTGATGAAAGATTAAAAACTGTTACTGGTTCTTATACAACTGCCCTTAATGATGTAGATCAAATCAATCCAGTTAAGTTTACTTGGAAAGCAGATAGTGAAAATATTGCTCAAGTAGGTGTAACTGCACAGTCAGTTCAATCAGTAGTTCCAGAAGCTATAGATACTTTCAAACAGGAAGATGATGATACAGAATATATGTCTGTTCGCTACACTGAACTAATACCTATTATGATAGCTGCCTTAAAAGAAGCAAAGGCTAAAATCGAAACCTTAGAGGCAAAAGTAACTGCCTTAGAAAACGCTTAACCCTACCAGTCAGAAAAGGAGAAAGACATGACTGATACACCAACTGCGGAAGAAATCGCACAACACTACACAGCAATGGGTCACTCTGTTGACTTGCTAAACGCTGGACAACCAGAGGACATGGAAGATGACGATTGGGCTGACACTGTGTCACGCAACGTAGAGCATCTACAGCTAATGGTTGCAAAAGACTTCTGGACTACAGAAGATATGACTGCCGTAAACGCTGCAATCGCAGCTAACACTTAAACTTTAACATAGGAGACTCGTAATGGGAAAAAATGAACAGACCCCGATTACAGTCAACGACCCAGAATCCTTTGTCCAAGACCAGACGGAACAACAACAAGCATACCTGAACCATGTGAACGATCTTGGCCGTAAAATGGACAACGCTCGTTTTAATTTGGATCAGCTTGCTATAGGCCGTGAAAAGTTTGTTGAACTCTTGGCTGACGCTCTGGAAAACCCAGAGGAAGTCGAAGAGGCAGAAGTTGTAAACTAGGAGTGCTGAATGCCGCTAACCAAACTCCAGTTCCGACCCGGAATAAATAGGGAAACCACCTCGTATTCAAATGAGGGCGGGTGGTTTGATATGGATAAGGTTAGATTTCGGTTTGGCTTTCCCGAAAAAATGGGAGGGTGGGAGAAAACATCAAACACCTTCTTTTTAGGAACCTGTCGAGCGTTGCATCCTTGGGTGGCGCTCGACGGAACCCTATATTTAGGAGTTGGAACACATCTTAAATATTACATCAACGAAGGCGGTGGGTATAACGATATCACACCAATTCGGCAAACCACGTCTGCGGGCGATTTAACGTTTGCAGCTTCCGCAAACACTTTATCCGCCAATGTTGCTATTGGGGACTTGTCCATTCCGTTAACCAGTTCGTCTGGTTTTCCAGATACCGGTGTGATTAAAATTAACAGTGAAATTATACGGTACGCATCTTTGTCTGGAAATAACCTAATTGGTTTGGAAAGAGGTTTTGACGGAACTACTGAGGCGGCGCACTCCAGTGGAGATGCGGTTACGTGCTCTACCATTCAAGTGAGCGACACGGATCATGGCTGCGAAACAAACGATTTTGTTACGATATCCGGTGCAGCTTCTTTAGGCGGCGCTGTAACCGCCGACATATTAAATCAAGAATATCAGATTAGTCATGTAGAGGGTGACGACGTTTATTACATTGAGGCGCGGGCAGTTGCTTCTATAAATTCAATTACAACGACCACAGGTTACACCCCGACATATGTTTTTGCCACAACATCAGACAGTGGTAACGGAGGTAGCTCAACGGTTGGAGCCTATCAAATCCAGACGGGCTTAGATACGACGGTAAGCGGGACCGGTTGGGGCGCTGCACAGTGGGGCCGTGGAACGTGGGGATCGGGCGCGTCACTAGCAGTACAAGGTGCTACCTTGCGAATTTGGAGCCACGATAACTTTGGCGAAGATTTAATAATTAACGTTCGCGATGGTGGTATTTATTATTGGGACAAAACTAACGGCACCGGCACACGGGCCGTGGAGCTTTCTTCTTTAGCGGGTGCAAATACTACGCCTACCGTAGCGAAAAAGGTTCTTATCTCTGATAAAGACCGTCACATTATTGCTTTTGGTTGTGATCCGCAGGACGCGATTGGAACCCAAGACCCGTTGTTGATACGTTTTTCTGACCAAGAAAGTCTTACGACATGGAACGCCGAGGCTACAAATACGGCGGGTGATTTAAGGCTAGGTTCTGGCTCAGAGATTGTAAACGCGATTGAGACAAGACAACAGATACTTGTCTTTACGGATGTTTCCTTACACGCCATGCAATACTTGGGGCCACCCTTTACCTTTGGTATTAATTTAGTTTCTGAAAACATAACGATTGCCAGCCCCTTGGCCGCGGTTGCTGTGGAAGACAACGTGTATTGGATGGGCGCAGAAGAGTTTTATGCTTACGGTGGTACGGTACAAAGGCTGCCCTGCTCTGTCAGGGATTATGTGTTTACTGACATTAACGACGGTCAGCTTGAAAAAGTAACCGCTGCAAGTAATACGGCGTTTTCTGAAGTTTGGTGGTTTTATCCTTCGGCCTCAAGCACAGAAAACGACCGTTATGTTGTTTATAATTATGAACAGCAAATTTGGTACTACGGCAGTATGGCTCGTACTTGCTGGTTGGACAGGGGTGTGGAATCATTCCCAATTGCGGCCTCTACCGACCACGCGCTTTATTATCAAGAGTTTGGCTTGAACGACGGCGCAACGACGCCTGCTTCAGCCATTTCTGCTTATATTGAAAGTAGTCAGATCGACATTGGTGAGGGCGATAATTTTGCCTTTATCAAGCGCATGATACCTGACATGACGTTTAGAAATAGTACAAATGGCTCCCCTTCTGCAAATATGACTATTAAGGTTAGAAACTTTCCGGGAGGTAATTATCTCAATTCCACCAGTAGCGGGGTAACAAAAACCGCTTCTGTACCTGTCGAGCAATTTACAGATCAAGTTCATTTAAGGTTACGCGGTAGGTCCTTTGCTTTTAAAATAGAAAGCACCGACGAAGGCGTAACTTGGCGTCTTGGCTCTCCAAGATTTGATATTAGACCAGACGGGAGACGTTAATGTCGCGTAATCTTGTCCGTCCATATTTTCCGATACCGCCTCAACAATACACTCAACCGTACTTTGCTGAGATGGTTCGGTCGTTTGCCGTTTATCTTGAGCAGATGCAAAATCCGGGGGAGGGTCGTAATACCTTTACCGTTTTTACAAATTTGCAAACCGACGACAGTGGTTTAGAAGACGGCGCAGTATTTAACCATGATGGTCAACTCCGAGTACCTGTGGCGCACTCTCCTTATGTGCGGGGTTCGCAGGCCGCGGGATCAGTTGGATCAGTAACAGTGAGTATAACATGAGTGATGAAACAATAATTATAATGACGGATGGTAGCAAATGGCGTCCATCTACTAGCCGAGACATACTACATTGTGTTACATGTAGTAATGAGGTCGATACTCCCGCGGAAATTGCATCTTATCCTGACGGAAATTGTCCTCAATGTGGTTCATCATGGACTGGGGGAGAAAAAAGAAGTACACTAATTCAGGTAACTATGCCTGAAAGTATGACAGGTGGAGCGGGCTAATGGCACAAACGGCGGAAAAAGTAGAAGAATTAAACGTACCAGACGGTGGTATTGGCAACTTTATCATGGACGACGCCGAGATGGACGCGGCCTACGGACCTGATGACGATTCAAAAGAGTTTGGTAATGAAGGCATTGCTCCTCATTACTCCCTGACTAAGAAAATGGCGGCCATGGGCCGTGAAGGGGATGACACTATTGCGCACGTTGAAACGGGCGAGCTTGTTATTCCAGCGGCGTTTTTTGAAAACGACCCCCAATTAAAAGAATCTTTGTTTGAACGCTTTCGTGAGATGGGTGTTGAAAACCCCGAGCGTTACGTCGTGGGTTCTGGAGAAAACAGCATAAACCCAGATACGGGTGCTTACGAATTTTTCTTTAAGTTTATTAAAAAGGTTGTAAAGGGCGTTGGTAAAGCCATTAAAAACGTCGTTAAGGGCGTTGTTAAAGTAATTAAAAAGGTTGCTCCGGTTGTTCTACCGATTGTTGGTTCGATGGTATTCGGACCTATTTACGGCGCAGCAATGGGCTCTGGTATTGCAACACTGATTAATGGCGGTAGCGTAAAAGACGCTCTAAAATCAGCTTTGATAAGTGGTGCTACAGGTGCTTTGGGTGCCGGTGTTAGCGGCGCAATGAGCGGAACAGGCTTTATTGATGGTATGAAAAACGCGGCAAGTTTCTCCAACTTGAGCGCCGGGTTTGATACGATGGGCGCTGCACTTAAAGGCGACTTTAGCGGCATTTCCATGAAAAACATGACGCAAGGCCCAACTGCCGAGGGCGGCACAGCGTATACGGGTGCAGAAAGTGGCTTAACCCCTGATGCTTTGACTACATCTGGTGAACTTGGTGCTGCTACAGATATAACTCCGGGAACAAACACCGACGCTCTCACAAGCAATCTTGCGCCAGAAACAAGCATTAAACCACCACTCAAGCCTGATGTTCCTATAACCGCCTCTGACGCGGCACAACAAGCTTTGGCGGGAACTTACGAAGCGCCCGAATTTACCGAAAGCCTTATGATCGTCTCTTATAAAGACGCCTTCTTCCCACAAGGTCCAAATGCCGCAGAAATACTAAAAGCGGGTGGAATTGATACATTAAGCGCAACAACGGCGCAGCAAACGGCGGCTCAAGAGCTTGCCAAGCAAGCCGCCCCCGGACTGTTAAGAACCTACGGACCGCTGGCCGCGGCTGGCACAGCCGCAGCGGGAGCCGCGGGCTTCTTCACACCCCCAGATCAACCTCCTCTACCGGACTTCATTGACACCAATCCAGACGGAACGCCTGTTACAGGAAGCGACTTGGTAGAAGCAAATCCAGAAGATTATTTAATTTCCGATCTTGGTAATATTGTTCTAAATCCTGAGACTGGTGAATATGAACAAAAACCGACTGCAACAACACAGGGTCTTTCCGCCAGTGATTTTGTAGTATCTGATTTGGATACGACCAAATACCAACCGCCGGGGTCTTTTGAAGCGCCAACAGAATTTGCTTTAAATACCAGTTATTTACGGGGCAGTAATCCGGGCGGACCGTTTGCACGTCCTTACGTTACAGCCGCGGCGGCTGGCGGCGCAATTTTCCCTAGACGCAACGGAGGCATAATGCCAAACGAGGGTGTTCCGGGCAAAGACAGCGTTCGTGCAATGTTAATGCCGGGTGAATTTGTAATGACGACCGACGCAGTACGGGGGCTCGGTAACGGGAACTTAAACCAAGGTATTCAAAACATGTATTCTGTTATGAGAAACCTTGAAAGTCGCGGGAGGCAAACAGCGTAATGACTGAAACTAGCACACAGATTGTCCGCGAAGCTCCCGATATTGAAGCCTTCAAAGTTGGCCTCTTACAATCCGCCAAAAACCTAGCCGACCAAGGGGTCGAAATACCGCCGCAAATGGTTGCGGCGCTTTCTGGTTTACAGACCACTGCTACAGAATTAGCCGAAGCGGGTATTGGTGGCTACCAGCCTTATTTAGAAGAGGCGGGATACACGCTTGGTGACGCGCAAACCGCGCTTGGCGGGGTAATGTCCGGCGCAGTGCCGTTTCAAACAGAAGCGGCGGAACTTATGCGGACAGGTGCCGCTGCAATACCGGGTCAGGTAGATGCTGCACAACAAGGTGTGGCAGGAGCACTTGATTATGGTGCGCAGGCTACTCAAGCAGCGACCGCGGGCCTCGGAACAGCGGCGGATAACGCACGTTTGATTGCCGCGCAGTCAGCGGCCGACCAACTACGGGCTTACGACGCTATTCCGGGAGAAGTTACAGGTGCACAAGCCGGAATGGATGCAGCTACGTTGGCTGGAGCCGGTGTGGCAGATGCGGCAAGATTAGGCGGAGCCGGTGTAGGTCAGACTTTGGCCGATCAATTGGCAACCGCGACCGGCGGCGCACGGACCTATGGACAACTGGGCCAGCAAGGAATTGGTTCTTACGAAGACGCTGTACAAAGAAGCCAACAGGCCATTACAGGCGCAAGGGATATTACAGGTCAGGCCGCTCAATCGCTGCAAGAAGCAGGAGCGTTGGGCACAGGCTCTGCGTTAGCTGGTATTGGAGCTTTGGCCGGAACAACGGACAGGTTTGATCCGGGCCAGATTGACCCGTTTATGAACCAGTATGAAGATGCCGCGGTGCAGCAAGCCTTGCAGGATATTGCTCGCGCGGGAGACATTCAACAGCAACAGGTAGCGGCGCAAGCCGTTGGTTCTGGCGCGTTTGGCGGGTCACGCCAAGCAGTAGCCGAGCAAGAATTGGCAAGAAATGTATTAGAGCAGCAAGGTCGTACCGCAGCGGGTATGCGCCAGCAAGGGTTTGAATCAGCGGCACAAAGAGCGCAGCAAGCCTTCGAAGCCGCGCAGGGGCGGGGCCAACAGGCGGCCCAGCTTACTGGTGCATTAGGTGCACAAGGCGCATCCGCGGGTATGCAAGCCGCTCAAGCCGCAGGACAACTTGGGTTGAGCGCGGAGCAGTTAGCAGCACAGCAAGCCTTACAAGGTGGTCAGCTTGGTGTTCAAGCCACGCAGGCCGCGGGTCAACTGGGCATGTCTGGTGAGCAGCTTGCCGCAGCAAATGCGCAAGCATTGGCTCAAACAGGTATGAATATTGAGCAACTGGCCGCACAAACAGGCATGTCAGCGGCGCAGCTTGCAGGCACTATGGCGCAACAATCCGGTCAAATGGGCTTGCAGGGCGCACAAACGCAGGCTCAAATCGCAGGACAGGCTGGACAGACGGCTATGTCTGGAGAGCAGATGGCGCAGCAAGCGGCGATGCAAGCTGGTCAGCTTGGTCAAGGTCAGGCTCAAATGGGTGTTTCTGGGGCACAAGCCGCGGGGGCTCTCGGGCTGCAAGGTCAGGAACTTATGGGTCGTTTGGGCGAGGGCATTGGTGGCCTTGGCGCTCAATACGGTCAACTTGGTCTGGCACAAGGCGAGGCGCTTGGTACGCTCGGACTACGGCAATCGGCTCTTGGCGAGCTTGGTCAGCAACTTGGTCAGCGCGAGCAAGGGTTCTTGTTTGACATGGGCAAACAGCAACAAGCACAACAACAGGCTACATTGGAAGCGGAGCGTCAAACGAAGCTTCAGCAAGCTTACGAGCCTTATCAACGTTTGTCCTTCTTGTCGGACATTTATAAAGGTGCACCATCGTCGCAACAAACACTTGCGGCGACTACGGCACCATCAGTATCACCAGCCCAATCTATTCTGGGCTTGGGTGTAGCGGGTCTGTCGGCGGCGGCGGGCGCACAAAGAGCGGGGTTATTCGGATGATGGATAGAGGTGTAATGCAGCGACAAATGTTCGCTAAAGGGGGAGCCGCAGGGTTTCCCGATTTAAGTGGTGATGGCAAAATCACCCAAAAAGATATTTTGATGGGCCGTGGTGTTCAAATGCAAATGGGTGGTGAGCCTGTAGCTGCGCAAGCGGCTGCAATGGGTAACGCAATGGACCCCATGGCAGGCGGGTCACTAGACGAAGCGGCGCAAATGGCGTCTTCCGTCGGCATTGATCCCACGGTGGTTGAAAGAATGCTTGGTGGCGTTCAGGATCAAATGGCTAACCTAGATCAAGCCGAAGATTATGAAACGGTAATTAACACAATTAGGAGCAATGAAGCTCCTATCGAAGCTCGTTACGAGGAGCTTGCCGGGGTGGTTGGCCCCGAGGATGCGAGGGCCACGCCAGAATCGGTGCTGACCTTGGTCCAGCCCCTTATGGAAATAAATGCCATGGACCAAGGTATCGGCAGCATTGCACAAGAGCAAATGAATACTCCGGTACAGGGCCCGATGGCCGAGGGCATTATGTCCACAGTAAACATGGAACAGCCGCAAGCGGCTTCAATGCCGGGTCCGGGAGGGCCCGCTCCTGTAAATTTTAGACAAGGCGGCGCGGTCCAATACATGGCACCGGGCGGTGTCGCCGGTAACCCAATGGATAGCCGTTTAGGACAGCTATATCAGGAACAACAGGGACTTTACCGCTCAATCCTTGGACCTGATGACCAAGCTTCTGATTTTGAAGACCAAAAACGTATGACCCAAGCGCAGATGTTGTTTGACGTTGCGCAAGGTGCTTTGGGTTTTGCATCAGGGGCAGGACGTCCCGGAGCTACGCCCGCGGAACAACTTGCCGCCTCTTTCACCCCTGTTCTAGGAAACGTTGGAGCGAGAGCGGGTGAGTTGCAGAAGTTTAAACAGGCACAAGCTAAAGAGGGTCGCGCCATGGACTTGGCCGCGCTTCAGGCTGCCAGCGGTTTGTATAGCAACGAGCAAGCCGCGGAGCTTTCTGCAAAAGCAGCGGCTGCGGCACGTGCCGATAAAGACATTGGCGATATCTATAACATAACTCTAACAGATAAAGACGGTAAGACTGAAACCAGAACAGGCCCTGTATCTATGGGCATGTATGAAGACTTAATTAAAAAGTATGGCGAAGGTAATGTAAGCCTGTCAATCATACCTAAAAAGACAAGCACGGCCCAAGGCGCAGAAAACTTTATTGTAAATGGACAATTGGTTTCTGCCATTAAGGGAACTGATCTGCATACCCAATATAGTCAAACCGGTGCGCGGGCTGGTACAATTGATCCGAGTTTATTGCTGAACAAAGAGCAAGTAACGCTGACAGCAGACGTAACAATTGGGGATAAAACCTACAAAGCGGGTTCATCTCCAAACTTTACAACAATCGAACTGAGTATGCTTCCAGCGGACTCTTACACAGCGTTCCAAGCACCGATTACAGAGCGTGATATCTTCCAGAAGTTTGGGTTTACCTCAGACAGCCCATTGGCGACAGAGGAAAACAAAGCTTACTTGATTGGTTTGCCAACAGTAACCAGCAAAGATTACTTCGAAAAATTTGGCATGGAGAAAGACGCTTTCCTTGCGCTGCCTGAAGCTACTCGCGGTCGTATGATTGGCTACGCTCCAGACACCAAGTTTATGAGCATGGATGGCAAAATCATTGCAATTGATCCAGAAACAAACAAGCCTGAAACTATTTATACCAGCGATAAAATGGACTTGAAAACAGTCGATGGCAAACTGGTTGCGGTTGATAGAGATAATAATGTTATTGAGTTGTTTGGCAAAGATGATCCGGTTGATCCAGATTTCCGCATCATGCGCAAAGGCAACGTAGAGACTATTATTGATCTGAGCACTCCAGCGGGTCAGGCGGCTATGACGGCAGCAAATCTTGCCAATGCCGAAGCGGGAGCCACGGTTGTTACAATTCGTAACATCCCAGCCGAGCAACGGCCCACAGCCAAAGCCTTTCAAATTACGGGTGTTGGCAACGTTCTTAGTTATGACGGCGGCCGCACTTACGTGGATAAAACCACGGGTGAGGCGATTGCCGTTCCAACGGATGCTGTGCCTCTTAGTGATACGATTGCCTATGACGTTGCTAAAAACGAAAGAATTGCGCTTCTTGCGGGCAATCAGTTGGCGGAAATGGACGAGCAGCTTGGCTTTGTTATCAAAGGCGGCACACCGGATAATCCAACCTCCGTATCGTCTAAAGACAGGGTTATTCTCAGAGATGCAATGGAAGCCGCAAGAAACGGCACCGGTCCATACGCAGGCTTTGCCGTATTCCTTGACCGGACCTTTGCGGGTGCAATTCCTGCGGCGCGGAAAGCGTTCCAAGATACACAAGCCAACCGACAATTCTTGCGCGGCTTGATTATTCTTGGTCGTTCGGCGCTGGTAGTAAACCCAAGGTTCCCTGTTGCGGAGATGGAAAAAGTCGGGGCATTGTTCCCTGATCCAGATACCGGATCATTCTTTGCTAACCCTGAAACAGAAGCTAACAAGCTTGTCGAGCTTAAAGCATTGGCCTTAGATCAGAAGCGTAAAAACCTTGAACAATTGTCCTTGGGCATTCAAGATAAAGCAACTGTTCAAGCGGTTCTGTCAAACAACTTTGAGCTTGATCGCTTGTTAGGTTTGTTGAACGGGGTTCCAACAGAGCTTGGTCAAACAGTGGATAGTGACACGGTAAACAGTTTGCGTAGTACGCTTAAACGCCAAAACTAAGGGGGCAGTATGGCCGAAGAAAACGAAACCACAGAAAACCCCTTTGAATTTAATCCCGTCGTCTTCGACAAACCGCAAATGGACGCGTATGTAAGCGCGTTCACTGCGGAGGGTCAGGACCCGTCAT
>BCSF01000856.1_pt1 | contig 10774 bp, 12 predicted proteins | sample 1016431 | NCBI WGS metagenome assembly BCSF01 (sample SAMD00045685;SAMD00045686;SAMD00045687;SAMD00045688;SAMD00045689;SAMD00045690;SAMD00045691;SAMD00045692;SAMD00045684;SAMD00045690;SAMD00045691;SAMD00045692;SAMD00045684;SAMD00045685;SAMD00045686;SAMD00045687;SAMD00045688;SAMD00045689, study...
TCTTCTCAAGACTATCGTGAGATGAGTGACAATAAAGTTTTTGAGATTTGGCAGAACTACCAAAGATCTTTTGCTGGAGGTCAAACAGTTACAACAGGTAATGAGATAGCCTACGGTATGTCGTCTGATGATAGTACTAAGGTAAAACTTGGAGCAGGTTATCTTCTCTTTGATCAAATGGACAATGCTTTTACAGGCGAAGGCTCATGGTCAGAGATGGGTGATGCTATTTGGGACTACAGTAAGTCTGCTGTTTATGACCCATCAACAATACTTTCTTTAGGCTTAGGTAAACTATTTGGCTTTGGTGCAACTAAAGCAAGCGGTGCAGTAGCACGTAATCTTATGGTAAAGGCTTACCAACAACAGGTTAAAAAAGGTGTGGGTAAACAGACAGCTCTAGCCAGTGTGGGCAAAGCAGTTGCCACTACTCTACCATATGCTACAGCAGATGCTATAATAGGTGCAGGTGTAGATGTATTGTATCAAACCCAACTTATTGATGTAGGTGTTCAGAAAGAATATTCAGCGGCTCAAACAGCAATTGCATCGGCAGGTGCTCTTGTCGTTATACCCACATTAAAAACAGTAGGTGCATCTATCAAAGAGTTTCGTAAGAGTGAGATAGCACCACAGTTTTTAGCATATAAAGAGTTCGATGAAAACATTCTTAAAATAAGTTTAGAGGATGCTAAGAAAGCACTTCGTAAACGAGTTAAAAAAGAAGTTCTTATTGAATCTGTTGACGAGAACTTTGGTTTAATAAAAGGAAGCACTAGAGATTTTCTAGCTTGGCCTAAATTTAGAGAGAAGGCAAAAGAACGTGTAGCAATACGTAATGAAAAGTATTCAGATGACGAAGTAACAAATGCTTTCTTTCAATACTTCTTTTTAGGAGACCCAGATGGTAAAACAAAAGGTTATTATCAAGCTTTAAAAGAAGCAGGGTTTGTTGTTCACGAATCTATGTTAGAAGAAGTAAACAAAAAGACTGGCAGAAGCATTGGTATATCAGGTGTATTTGGCCAAACTATTAAGTATCTTTCAGTTCCTAAAGTTAAACAAATAGTCAAAAAGTTTGAAGAAGATACTGGATATAAATTAAGGTTTATGGATGAAGATGGTATTGTTATAACTGGAGATAACGTTACACCAGTAAGTCTAGCCTCACACTTTGCACGTCAAGCAAGTCTTGCAGGTGAAAGTTTGTGGCTACCATCTCATCTAAGTCGTTTAGAAAAAGCTGGAATAGATATTAAAGATGCTGTAGCAATAGCAGGTGGTAATGCTAAACTAGCTGATGATCCTAAACGATTTCAATACACAATGTCTGTTTACAAAAGACTTCTTACATCTCATCTAGCTACAACTGGTGCAAACGTAAAAGGTTTTACACAGCTTGTAAGTATTAACAGCCTTGCAGACTTTTTTACAGCTGCCGTTAATCTTGGTCAAGCACGTTTAGCTAAATTTGCAGGTGATACAGAAGCTGCAGAAAAATTTATGAATAGATCCTATGGCTCTGCAGTTGGTGCTATCCGTAGAGGAGTTGATGTGCTCTCTCCAGACATATCTATGGAGTATGCTAACAAAATACTTTCTTTAAATCCAGAAGTTGCTGAAAAACTATTTAGAGATGTTTCTGGTGATGGTGGTGTGCGTGATGCTTTATCTGATTTTAATTTAGATAAGATTAAACGTAAGCCAGGTAGTGTTCTTGAAGGATCTGAAGAAGCAGAGATGCTAGCGTTTAGAGGTATTGATGCTGTAACTAAAGGTGCTCAAACATTAACTATGGTTAGACTACAAGATGAGCTAACTAAGATATGGTCTTTTGGAACAAACTTAAATCAGGCAATCATGCGTGAATATGGAATGACATTCGAAAAGTTTTTTGACCCTGCTAAAGCTGCCGACACTGCGCTTGAAATGGCATCTGATAGATTTCAAAAAAATGTTTTAGATAAAGCAGTATTTCGTACACTGAGAGAGACAGCCTCTGTTAATTGGTCTTCACTTCCAGGAAAAGAATCTTTAATTTCTGCTAGGACATGGGCACAAGGACTTGAATTTTTTACAAATAGAACACCTCTTGGTTTTTTAATTCCTTTTGGTAGTTTTTTAAATACCACAGTGGCAACTATGGCTGACTTAACTGGTATAAACGCCATGAGGTTTGGAGTTAAAAAAATTAGTGGTCAAGAGTTAGACTTTGCAACTCGTGAGGGTGCAGAGGCATTAGGTAGAATGGCTGCAGGTTGGTCTTTTATAATAACAGGTATCTATGCAACAGGTGGGGCTAAGGATAGACTAGAAAATAACTTAGCTTATAATCAAGACATAAGAGATGATGGAAGTATTCAAGATAAAAAATATGATTGGCCTGTTTCAGCGATAAGACTTTTATCTCAAATTGGTGCTCATGCTTTAGGTGAAGATGGTAATCTTGATTTTAGTCAAGTTCCTAGAGAACTTATAATAGAACTTGGAATACAAACTGGTGGACAAGCAATAAGAGATCTTGATGAATTTGGTGAAACTATTGCTTACGCAAGTGATGAAGCTTTAGAAGGTAACTACCAACCTTTAAGAGATATGTTTGGTGGAGGTGTAGGTAGAATTACTCAAGGTGCAACAAGACCACTTGATCCTATCAACCAAGTTTGGGGCATGGTATCTGATGCTAATCTAAGTCCTGACCGAAGACAAGGTGCAGAGACTCAGAATCAAATGCTTCGTTATATTGATAATATACTTGGTATTAAAAACGAAGGTATGCCAAGACGAGCTACTCCAACAAGAGGTAGACAGTTTGTCCCAGATTTAGGAAAACAAATACTTGGAAACAGAACACTTCAAGTGCCTAATCTAATAGAGAAGATGATGAACGCTGCAGGTAGACCGTACTGGAAGTCAATACGTTTTGATGGACCTGCAGAGATTAAAAATAAAATGGATGCATTAGCAGCTCCGTTCTTTGAGACAAGAGCTTTAGAGTATTTAAAAAAGAATCCAGATTATTTTAGATTACCATTAGGAGATAAACAAAAGATATTAGATACGATATCTGAAAAAGTTAAAGAAGATGTAACTGACATCGTAAAAACAGGTATGCCTAAAAGTATAAATGTTTTAAAAGTTCTTTCGAGTAAAAATAAAAAAGAAGTTAGAAACGTTATGAAGTTTCTAGGTATCGAAGGTAGTATAGAGGACTTATTAAAAGAGGAGGATGGTCTCCAACAACTGTTACGAATACAAAGTCTAGTTGATAGCTACGATGATATATTCTACGGAGATCTGGACTTAGACTAAAACAAAAAGGGGGCTAAACGCCCCCTCTTTTTTATGTATCATCTTCTAACATATAGTCTGCCCAATCATACGATGCCTTTCGTATTTCTTCCATTCGCCAAGGTTGTCTACCTGTTGCAATAAAGCCACACATAGCTTGACCTGCTAAATATAATCGAGGTGTTAATTCTTTTACCTTAGCAGGTTTACGTTTTTGTCGAGCAAACTTTTTAGCTTCTTCTTCGAGACTCTTTGTCAAGTACTTGCTCCTTGTTTTTGAAGTAGGCTTTGTTAAAGCCAAACTCCCAGTCCCTATACTCTTTAGTATTTTGAGGATAAGGATTAGTTAGGTTTCCTACCAAGAAACCTCTATAGCCTTGATTAAACGGTTTGGCTACTTTCGCTTTTGTAGTTGCACCAGTGCGTCTAAATACCATTGTGCTTTCTCCAAATCTTGTACACCATTTTTATATCTCCAACGATGAAGATACTTTGCAATATTACCCCTATAATAACCTATTAACTCCTCATCTGTCAAGAAGTCTTCTATATATTTAATACACTCTATCGTGCCTTGACCATAGTGTTGAGGCTTTTTTACTGGGTCATAGTCATTACCCATAGTTAATGTTGTAGGACTGTCTGAGTCAACGGTTAGTGTAGCTATTGCATCATCGACATTTATCATTTTTATACCTCTATTTTATGTTCGCAATGTTCTAATAAAAAATCTACAGGAATCATAGCGGCAAGATCTTTTCTATCCTTTCTCGTATTTAATCCCCACAATCCTCTATAATGACTTGTACATTTATCCTCTAATATCGAATTTACTTTTTCTGGATCAACTAAAACAAATCCTTCTTTTACTCGAAAAGCTATAAGTCTTTTTACGTTATTTGGTGTACCCCAACCTGGTTTACCAGTTACATTTTTAAACTCCCACCAATGTATTGAATAGTCAATTGGTCCATTACGGTATTGTCTTTTAGGGGCTTTAATATCTATTTTACCAAATTCTTTATCTAAAACATCCCAGTGTTCATGTATATCTTCAGTGCGACTTGCCCTTCTTACAAAATTATCTTCTCTCAAAGATATAAACTCTTGTTCAGTAAATGTACCTTCTTGAAAAGATCTATTATATTTTTGCATACTATGCTCCTATATCTACTATTTCACAAACGTCACCAGTACAAGCAAAGGTCTGGCTGCTTGCAGTAGTATCTTCTTTTTCATACTCTGAAAGCTTTGCCCAGTCAATACTTTTTGGCATTATTTTTGATAATTTTTTATAATCGTCTTTTGTGCAACTCTGATATGGAGCCTGTTGGTAAGTATGTTCGTTGTAAGGTAAGAAACTTACTCCAGACATCTCATCAAAATGCTCGTAAACAAATGCACCTACTTCAAACCATTCATCCTTTCTTACGTTAATTGTTACACTTGGTTTATGCTCACACCAATGTCTTTGATATACTAGCCATGTTTTTAATTGTTCAATGGCTGAGACATTGTCAGTGACAACTGCTCCTTGAGGAGCTTTAACTGGAAATGAAAACACAGTTGTTTGATCTGGCTTAAATACATCAGGTTCACTTGGTATACCTTGATCTTTCATAAAGGTAGTAAGTGGATCTTTGTTATCACCTCGTACAGTTCTTATGTAGTGTGGTGAGTGACGTGGATGTATACCTGATGCTGAATCAACAAGCTGTGATACAGTCCCACTTGGCTTCACACAGGTGATTGCTGCACTTGTTGGAATGCCAAGGCTGTTAGCCCAATCAGAATTAGTACGAACAGCAACTTCTCGTAAATGTTCAAGAGTCTCCTCCAATCCTTTGTTTTTGGTAGTCAGTAATGAGTTATCCATTATCCCTGTGAGAGACACACCGAGCAATCGTTCTTCTTCGGTATTTCTGTTCCACACCTTTCGCAGATATGGGAACTTAGTATATTGGGACTGAATCGTTCCAAGTATTGTTGCAAGCCTGACTTTTCTCGCAATAGAATCCACATCGTCAGTAGCCCTGACAACAACTTCCGTAAGATTGCAGAACTGATACGGCCTAAGAATGATTTCACTACAGGGATTAGTTCCAAAGTCATAGTCAGGGTCACGTCTCCCATTTTTTGCAGCCTGATTTTTAGATGCTTCCCTATTGAATACACCACGTTCTCCACTTCCTGATTCTACCAGTGCCATCCACTCACGCATAAATGATACACTGTCTGGTTTCTCTGTATAAGCTACAGAATTATTTGCTAAGGCTCTTTGTGGATTGTTGTCCCACCAGTTGCCTGATTTAGCATGACGCATTCTGTCATCTGACAAGTTAGATAAACTTATCATTGCAGATCTTCGAACACCACCGACAACAACAACTTCGCCAATCTTACACATTAGATCGTGACACTCAATTGATGATAGCCTACGTCCTTGTGCCTCCTTGAATATTGTAACTGCAAAGTTAAATAAGTCAACCAATGGTGCTGGACCTGATGCTCTACCACCAAAGGTTTTTAGTCTTGCACCTGCAGGACGAACTTTAGAGACATCCCACTTGGGAATCTCTCCTGCCCATAGAAGAGCTAGCAATTGTCTAAACGCCTTAGCCCACCCTTCCTTGCTGTCCTTTACCACAATGGTAGTATCACTCTCGAACAATTCAGGCACTTCGGGAAGCTTGCTAATGAACTGCCTCTCGACACTGAATCCGACACCAGTGCCACAGAGGAGAATGAACATAGCCTCATCGAAGGACTTTGGATCATCTACAGGTAAGTAGCTACAGTTATATCCTGCAGTGTTATCTCTTTCCAGAGCTGGACCTGCAGTCATCATGGCTCGCATAGAAGGCATTACTTCTAGTCCAAGTATAGCCTCTCTTATTTCGTTATAAGTGTCGTGATCTATGTCGTAGCCTACAACGTTACCCATGTAGCGATCTACTGTTTCTGACCAAGACTCTCGTCTTCCCTCATCCTCAAGCCAACGAGCATACCGTGAAGTATGTATGAAAGCTTGATAGTCAGTTGGTAAATAGTTATTCATCTGTTGTCTCCTGATCCAGATATTACACCACGTTTCTTTCTGTCTTGCAGCTTGCTAAGATTAGCACGAGCTACATCATTCATATTAACATTTAGATCTCTGCACAATGCGGCAATGTACCACAGGCAATCTCCAATCTCATCGGCTACGGCTTTACGATCAAAGTCACCATCACGTAAGATCTTTTTTACTTTGTTTGCAACTTCACCTGCTTCAGCAGCTAGACCAAGAGCAGGATATATAACAGCATGTTTGCTACTGTAGATAGCAGTATCAGCGGCTGTCTTTTGATACTCTTCCATATCCATTGAATTATAATATTTAAAAGCTTCTATATCAGTTTCATTTATCACGGTTAACCTCACACTCTTCTACGACAATATCATCTATATCATACAAGCTTGTCATAAGTAAATCTTGTATGACCTCACAGTTATTTCCAAATGTTTCTAAAAAGTTGGCATCAGGGTCAACTTTTATTCTTAAAGATATTTCAAACTCCATCGGAAAGACCCCTAGTTATACTCAGGAGTATCAGGCATGTCAACAACTAATGGTTCAATGTTTTTAAGAAAATACTTTTTCCATTCATAAGCAGATTCAAAGTCATCAAACCAAAAATTATCTTCACCCATCACACCATCTATCTCTGATTTACAGACAAGGAAATAATTAGATCCTAGTGGTACATCACTATCTTCTATATCCTCTACTGCTATTGGACCTTCCATAACGCCCCATACTTTTACTTTCATATTATTTCCAATTTCTTAGTAAGTCCATGTAGTGCTCAAGACTTATCATTGTTATCCAGTTCTTTCTATCAGCTCGAAAGAACACTACTGGTTCACCCTTTCCATGTTTACTAGCTTGCTCCATGTAATCATAGGCTGTTTTCATACCAGACTTTCTACGTTTAACTTCGATAGTTATTGGTAACTTTTTTCTGGCTGCAGGAGATAGTTGAATATCTTCACCTGTATCCCCCATAGTTGTAGACTTAATGTCATCTTCCTCAAACTCTGGAAATGTTTCTAAGAGCTTGTCTCTGATTTCATTCTGTCCAGTTCTACCTTTTGCTTTAGCTGCTCTTGACATTTGTTATCTCAGGAACTTTTGGCTCTTTCTCAACATGAACCAAATACTCAACACCATAAGAGTATTGAAACTGTCTCAAGTTAGGCCAACAAACTTTTTTGTATTCACAGAACTGACAGGATTTGTCTAGCTTAGTATTAGGACTGTTCTTACCTGCAGGTACTGGTTGGATACGATCTGCAGGTAGATCACCTGCAACTAATTCTTTAGCAGCTAGCATCTCAGCTTCTTTAGTTTCTAGATCTTTTGTAAAGTCATAAACATCTAGACACATCTCACCGCTAACTTTGTCAACTGCAAGAAATGCTCCATGTGTCTTATCTATAACAAGCGGATCATCTTTACCTGCATAAACATAAGAACTAAGTTGGCTGATATAACCAAAAGCATCGTTGTCTCGAAGACTACCTTCTTTAAATTTTTTAAAGGCGTAAGAGCTACAAGACTTGACATCAACAGTCATACCATCAATGATGCAGTCTCTGTGACCACGGATACCATGAACATCAAGTCTATCTTGAGAACCTTCTAGCTTGTGACCAGAGGCTCTTACCATAGCAAGAATTAGTTCTTCGATCATATCACCGTAAAAGAATCTAAGTAATAAGTTAGCTGATAGTGGTTCACCTAAAGCAGGTTGATTTACTTTGTACCAAAGTTTGCGTTTGCAGGGTGTACCAACAGACGAAAGAGATAGATACCCACGAGGTTCTTGTGGCTTACTAAATCTTTTGTTGGCACTTATACCAATATTCTGACCGAGGTTCAGAGCAATTGAACGAGTCCAACCACCAAGTCCATATATCACAGACTCTATATCATCTATTAAAGTATCAATCTTTTTCATTATTTATCCTTAAAAGGTGGCCCCCCGAAGGGGGCCTAGTTGTTTCTGGAGGAGGTTAGAACAACACTTCGCTTTGTTTTTCTTCTTGAGCTACAGGTGGTGGCGAAGCTTCATCCCCTGCAGTATCTGCTACATAGACTACGTGATCTAATACTTTGACCTTATCAAGTCTAGTACCGACTATGTTAGGTCGGCTTGTATCATAGACGGAAAGTTCTACTTCTACAGTAGACCCGTTACCAATGGTACCATCAGAACTAATATCCCAAGTAGAACCATCAGACTTTTGAACAACAGGTGCACCACTGTCCCAATCCTTTCCTGTGTTAAATTTACGTATAAACTTTACTTTAGTTCCACGTCCCTCTGCATCTGGTGTACCCTTCTTCATTGAACGAGAGGCTTTCAGTGCAGCTAGGTTATCATCATCCATAATAAGATCAATAGTGCAAGCACCATCGTGATCTCTATAGACTCCGTCAAAACCGTCCATGTCACGGTTAGATTCAAATACTCTTGCCCATTCGGCAATGCCAGTCAGTTTAACTTTACGTGTAGCCATTTGGCCCTCCTTTGTTAATGCACGTCACTATAACGTTGACCATACTGTATGTCAATACCTAAGTCAACATTTAATTTCAATTCTTGGTTAAGTTTTTCAATAGCCCAGTTTAATGCATCACTGTGCTCATTTTGCTCTCCTTCTTTTACTAGGTTAATAGACTCGTCATGAAACTGACCAATAATGTTTGGTCTACGTGTTCGATAGTAAGCAACCCACTTGTCAAAACAATATGCACCAGTAGATTGATTAAGTGTAGAGAACACATCTTTCTCATAACGAAGCGAATGCCAGAAGCCACTTACAGGATTTTGTACCCACATCTCACCGTTGATCTGTCTTACCTTTTGATCTTCGGAAAACTTCTTCACTGACCAGTTTCGATTCCAATATGCGTCAAGCAATGCTTGAGACTGTGGGACACTCATCCCTGTGGTTCGAGATAACTTGGCAGCTCCAACGCCATACGTTGCAGAATAGTTGACAACTTTGTAGTTCTTACGTAGTGCTTTCAGCTCTGGTTTTGTTCCGTGGTTGTAAGCATCAATGTCAGACTGCTTGATTGCCCCTGCATGTTTGGCTAAGTCAAGATGTGGGTCAAAACCTGCTTGAGACATTTCATGCACGTAGTCGGGATCGTAAGGCTGCATGTAGTGTCTCTTGGTTGTATCCTCAAGAGAAGTCATATCCGCACCGCAAAGAACATAACCAGTTGGTGCTGTTAAGCAACCACGTATCTCTTTGCCCCACGGTCTGTCAACTCCTGGAAGATTGACCAAAGGTTTCTTATGCTTGAATCGTAAGGTGTTAGTAAGACCGTCAATCTCAGCTCTAACATAACCGTCTTGCTCGCAATCAAGAAAGCCTTGAAAGATTCCAAGTCGGTGTTGCATCACAGTCAAACCCTCAAGCACTTCTACCATTGGATTAGTTTCTGCAATTAGTTTTACTGAGTCTGTAAGTTCACCATCCTTACGGACTTGAGGTATTTTTCTTTCTTCTCCTGTCTCCTTATTTTTGTCATACTTAAATGTGCAAGGTTCCCACCCTAAAGAGTAGAGCCAGTCCTTAACTTGGTCTGTAGAGTTAGGATTTGGATCTTCCCACTTCCTGATAACTTCTACTTCGTCATCAAAGTGTAAAGGCAAACCATTCTCTTGTAGGAGATCAAACCAACGTTGTCCATGAGCTGATGCGGTACCATCTTTTCTGAAACAATTCTTGGGTCTACTCTTTTTGGTGGTTACTTTCCGCTTTGGCATTACGCTAATCAATTCAGCTTCTTTGTCAGCTTTTTGTTTTGTAAGATCGGCAACACACTTCTGTGCCAACTCTACATCTAACTTCCAACCAACCTTCTCAGCCGTTGCTGCGCAATCCATTTTAAATTCTAGGTAGCGGAAAAACTTGTCTAGACTTAATTTGTTTTTGTATAGAAACATAAACCTTCTTAGAAGATCTTGCCATAAGCACCAGTTTATCTTTACATCCTCTGTGCATCTGTGAGCATACTCCTCATTAGTTAGATTGTGCCAATCATCAATCTGTGGTTTGGGAATACCAAAGTCTTCACCAAATGATTCCAGACCATGCTTGGAACGGTTATAGTTAAGTACCCAAGACATAGGTAGAGTATCGAACAAGCGAGACTTGATCTTGATACCTAATATCTTTTCTATAAGCGGTACATCATATCTAATAATATTGTGACCAACCAACCCATGCTGAGACAGTATAAGATCACGCATATCAGAATAATCGAAGATAGTTTGATAATGTTTACCATCAGTAGTATAAGACAGGCAGTGTATCTTTGTTGCTTTGTCCAACAATCCGTTAGCTTCTACATCAAATACAATCATGCTGCCATATCACTCCTTTCATATGGAATCTCTTCAGATAAGATCGTAGTCTCTGG
>BCSF01000858.1_pt1 | contig 10732 bp, 9 predicted proteins | sample 1016431 | NCBI WGS metagenome assembly BCSF01 (sample SAMD00045685;SAMD00045686;SAMD00045687;SAMD00045688;SAMD00045689;SAMD00045690;SAMD00045691;SAMD00045692;SAMD00045684;SAMD00045690;SAMD00045691;SAMD00045692;SAMD00045684;SAMD00045685;SAMD00045686;SAMD00045687;SAMD00045688;SAMD00045689, study...
TGTTCCACCTGCGAGGGCAAACTTGTTATCAAGCTCTACTTTTGTTTTTTGACCCAATTGGGTAAGCAAACTAGACATAATATATAATCCTTTGTTGTGGGTTAGTTGTGTTTAGAAAGAGTATAAGTACAGCTAATAACTGTCAAGCGACAGGTTCTGTAATTAAGATAGCTCCAGCCTCAGTCGTTAAGCTATCTCCATCTTCTGCAAGTATATGCGTAACAGTAGGTACCGCACCACCAAGCTCTACGATTTTCCACGCTGTTCCGTCGTCAACCGCTATACAAGGACCACCGCTACCATCTCCATCGGTAACATATATAATACGTCCTGATGTACCTGCTTCTGGTAAACTTGATGTAAGATATGATCCTATTTGCAGAGATTGTGATATATTTACCGAACCACTAATCAAGCCTCCGGACTTATCAAACTTGTTATCAAGCTTGGCTTTAACCTTCTGACCTAATTGTGTAAGTAAACTGCTCATCTAAATCTATGGTGTACTCAGACCGTCTAAGAAGTCGTTGTAATCTCCAACCTCCTCTTCACGTGCATCTAAGAAGTAAGGCAAGTCGTTCCAAGCAGTCGTCCCGTCACCTATCTTAATTCTATTACGAGCAGAATCGATCTCGATACCGATCTCCCCCTCTAAAAGTACAGGGTTGGCTGATGCCCAGTTGCTGGCGGAATCGTTTCTAAGTTGTATTCTTTTACTAAATGTAGCCATTTGTTATGCTCCTCCTCCATTGTAAACATCTAAGTTATCACTAGCAGTTGCTCCCAAACCATCGATCTGTGGGTCAGTCAGTGCAGCGTTACCGCCAACCAAACCTATGATGTCTGGGTCAGATGTAATAGAATCTGTTATCTCTTTAGCTGCTGCGGTTGTAGCTATTGCTTCTGCCACTCCTTTACTAGCAACATTACTAAGTGTCCGATATTGAGCAGACAGTGGATGAGGTCGAACTATAGGACGTAGTGGCATCTGTTAACACTTCCACCTACGCAAAGCTAAAGCCTTACGGGTCGGACGACCTTTACTATCTTTCATTGGTCCCTTCACTCCAGACATACGAGCACAGAAGGAACGCTTACGTGGACCACCACCGGGCTGAGGAGCTTTAAGTTTAGAACCTGTAGCTCTGTTGTACTTAGCTCTTCCCTTTGCAGTGAGTCCGCCCTTCTTGCTTTTCTCACCTCTGCCTATCGACAAAGATACACTCACTTCTTCTTAGGAAACCCACGCTTCATATTAGCGTAAGCCTTTGGTGTAATGGTTGACTTCTTTTTACTACGGCTAATACCGAGTTTTCTTCTTCTATTAATGTTTGCGTATAATCCTTGTTTCATCTCTGTACTAATACCTCCATCATACGATCTAATTTAGTGTGAACTTCTTTAAGTGCTTCTTCTACCTTTCCGATCCGTGCTTCAACAGCTCTATCTCTTTCCCGCTGTGCAGCTAACTCCACCTCTATCTTAGTCATTCTTTTCTCACCGAGATCAAGACGTTCAATAACACGTTTGATAATCCACCCGATCACGCCAAGAGCGACGACAAGTCCGGTGTTAAGAAAGCTAGAGATGGAGTCGATCATTAATTAACACTCCTAGCTATTTCGTACCAATCTGTACCATTACAAATCAATTCCAAAGTGTCCGTTGGAGTCATTGCGAAGTTAGCATTTCCAGCTAAAAATATTTTAGCATCGGTTGGATGAGTTGTTTGATTTTGTATAGTACGATTAGTGATTGAAACTAGGGTTAAGCGTTGACCAGCCGATCCGTCTTGAAGACTTGTAACCGTTGTGCCATCGCCTACAGATGCTGCGTTTAAGTTTTTAACGCTGGGTTTAGCATCATCTCTAAGGAACCCATAACCGTCTGCAAAGTCAGCTTTTAACTCGTAAGTATAATTAGTCACGGGTCTATCTGTTCTGACTGAGAATCTCTCAACTAAACCGGAAGAACCAGCTCTATAGACTCCAATAAATATCTTTTTAACAGCAGAACCAACCGTTAGTCTTTGAGTCCGTAGTGTTTCAGTAGCCACAATGTTTGATACCGCAGTTGCCCCAGAACCGCCTCCTCCTGTAATGACTATATCAGGCGTGGATGTCCATCCTGTTCCAGCATTAGTGACCGCAATACTTGTAACCTTACCACCTGAAATAGTGGCAGTAGCAGTTGCTCCTGTTCCCCCTCCTCCAGAGAAACTAACAGTAGGAGCTGATGTATAATTTGATCCTTGGTTGGTAACGGTTATAGTAGCTCCTCCCCGTACCGTTGCACCAAACCATCTATTATTATAACCTACAGGACTTGTATTCTTATTAACGGCTACATCTGTAGGTTGTGATCCTGTAGTAATTTCGTTGTCGGATGAATCGTATAGAAAAAAACTAGGACGAACATCGTCTATGTAACCAGCTGAATTAACAGGTTGTACATAATCTAAATAGAATGTTTTAGCGTGTGTAGCGTCCAACATAACACCCATGATAATCGAGCTATCGCCCAAGTTAAAAGCGTCGCCTGATACACTACCGCTAGTAGAAGCCCGTTTATCAGCATAATCAGCATCCAATGTGTACTTTTTCAGAAGTATATCTCTAAATGACCACAGCGATAAACTATCAGGCATAACCATTTGTCCCAACGGTCCTGAATTAAATACTTCTACATTGTAGTCTTTTACGATTTCATTAACTCCGTCATCTGCTGAAGATATATCTACGGTTGTATCCGAGGTAGCAGCAGATAAGGTAATCTTATTATCAACACATCCCGAAGTAGACGGAACTTCTACCTTCATTAAATTACCGTCGTTAAACTCGACATAAAGTTCTTCAATCGAATTGTAACGAGTTTGTTGACTAACAAGTACAGGCCAAGACTCTACGCCTGTGTCATTGTTTCTTAACTGAATAATAGGAGAGTAGAAAACATTAGCGTACTTTTGACCTGATGAGTTACTAAATCTTATACCGTATCTTGGTTTTGTTGTATTAATAGTAGGAGCGATTAGATGCTCAAAACTATAAAACTTACAACCAATAACATAACCGGGATTACTTATACTATCAGTAACTATATCAAGTCCAACCGCTACATTCTCTATAAAACCGTAGTAGTAGCTGGATACATTTCCCCTTGCATTATTACCTTCTACTCGATGCCCTACAGTAAAGTTTCTAACTTCTAAAACCTCTGTAATACATCCTCTTAGGTTTATGCAATGCACTCCAACATCTACTTCACTTCCATAACTTTCATTGAAGTCAGACCGATTAGTACGGGTTACTCGTATTCCTTTAAAACTACGATTAAAAGTAACAGCACTATCAGTACCAATCGTAACAATAGTTTTATAAGCAGTAATACTTCCTGTATAGTTAATAACACCTTGGCACTCTAAACCACCTGTTATCGCTGTAAGGCTATCATCTACATCGTAAGTGCCTGATGGAATAAATACCGTTGCTCCTGTAGAGTTTGCATCTGTAATAGCTGCGTTTATAGCTGTAACATTAGCAGATGCACTAGCGGAAGTAGAAGCCCCGTAATCCAACACGTTCACAACGTCATCAAACCGATCAGCAAGACTCCTAGCCCGTGTTGAACCTAGTGCTGTAACATCGTACCCACCAAGCGATACAATAGCAGGACTACCACCAAGAGCTATCGAGTTGTCTATGGTTTGATCTACGTATCCTTTGTTAGCAGCGTCGGTAGAATCAGTAGGAGTACCAAGGTTTATTATCTTGTTACCTTCAGCGTCGTAGTTATCTCCTCCCTTTTTATTAAGCAATTCATTACCAGTACCTTCTGATGCTTCCTGCGATACAAATAAGTTGTGTTTGTATGCTTCATCTAACTCATTCTCTGTAAGTACGGAACCGTCTACAAAGTCAACAAGCGGGGAGAAATCACCACGACTGTCACGATACACTTTTACTTTAGCACCATTAGCAGGAACAGTATTTAGATAAACTCGTTTAGTGGGTAGGTCTGTATTAATAACGAAACCTACCTCTGACCCGTCAACTTTTACTTTTACGTGATCATCTCTAAGGTATTCGAAATTAAGATTGAAGTAACGATTACTTCCGTCGCCTGTGTAGTCGTTGTAGGTGTTAGCCATGATGTTAAGTGTATATTATTAATTATTGAGTGAGAAGAGCAAGTCCTTAAAAGCCCATGATCTCTGATAATGGTGTTGGCTCCTTAGATTTTTCTACTGTGCGTTTATCGAGTTTCTTAAGTTGTTGTACTGTGTCGTAAAGGGATACCCCTTCTTCGTTCTTAAATCTCTTCAGTAAGCTTGTGTCTTTCAATAGGTGTTTTTCTAATCTATCAAAGTATTTATTCTGCTGTTCGGATAGAAATTTCAATCCTAAGTTTTTAGGTATTTCAGTAGGATCGTTAAAGTCTACCTCTTCTTTTTCATACTTTCTAGCCCAGTTATCGTCTTCATAGATTCTATAAATAAACTCATCCAGTAAAGTCTTACCGTTAATTTTAAAAGTCTTTTGTAGTTGTCTACCGTACTCGTTCTCAAAGTGGCTACCATTATCATCAGTATATTCAGACATTACTATCTTATCTTCAAATATAGTTTTAGGTAACTCAGACTTTAATTGTTTATACTTTCGATTATCAGATAAGAAAACATCTTGAACTTTTTTTGGTATTTCTTCGTGTGCTTTATTATCCTTTTGCCAAATCCTGAGTATATCAGAACCCCAGTTACTAGTAGAAATTTTCTCTAACCCGAAAGCGTCTCGTTCATAATTCACGCCCCCGTAACCTGCTATATAATACGCAGCCTTATCCGTAAAGTCTCCGCCTCTTAAGTCTACAATTTTACCTCCAGTACTTAATCTTCTTGTCGCTTTTTTAACAATAGCTGGTACTGGTATTTGTTCAGCTAACACTCTAGCACCTACTCTTTCTCTTTCTTCAGGCTTTCTTACAAAGTAATCAAAAGTATCGGATAAACCTAAGTTCAAAGGTGAATCTTTTTGAATTTGTCCTGCAGACTTCCAAAGCACATTCATCCAGTCCTGATCATCTCTTAGAATTTTTTCTCCGGTTCTAGCTTCAAAAAACTTTATTTTACCCCATACTGTCAAATCAGCCACAGTAGCCATAACATGCTTTATTGGTTCCCAGTATTTATAATCAAGCCCGCCCAAGCTGTAAGGGTCTTTTCCTTTAAGCCAACCTAATCGTTCCTTTTGTTCTTTATCTAACCATATCAAGGAGCCAGTCATAGTACCATTCCAAGCAGCTATAGCACTTGCAGCTAATGTAGCCACGCCGATCATGGAAGTAGCAATTTCTTCTTGGGCGTAAATGTGTTGTCTTACCTTAGCATCCTGTATCTTTCTTTGGTTTTCTTCTATGTTTTTGAGGTATCTTTCTTTTAATTGATCATCTAATACGTCGGCTTTATCCGTTAATAGATTCCTAGCTTGCTTTATAGCTGCTTCGTATTTACGTATTTTAGATGCATAAGGGTTTACCACTGTAGCCCTAGCAACGCCAGCCAACCCTAAGGTATAACTATAAGCTAATACTTTACTACCACGGTACACTCCTCTCAAGGCCATAGGTATAAACGGTGCTCTGTTTTTTATAATATAACTAACAGCTGGGTTAATGCCTATAATTTTCTCAACATATTCAAGTGCCTTATTAACAAAACTTGTGTGTATCTCTTCTATTTTATTTGTGTCTGCTGCGTAAAAGAAAGCATCATCTGCTCGTATAATTTCTTCACGCAACTTGGATTCTTCAGTCAACACACGGATACCGTCATCCATTGTTGTTTTACTTTCAAATATCTGTTCAGCCCTAGCTTCTATAGCTTTCTCTTGTAACTTAACATCCTCTATACCTTTTTCTCTAACTTCAAAGTAAGCTTCCTTTAATGACTCAGACCACAGTTTCTGCATGTTATATGGTCTTCTAAAGAACTCATCTGCTGCACCTAAAGCTCTACCAGCTGTACCCCAAGACCTTTCAATTAAATGTCCTAGTTCTACTAAATCTCCGTCAAGTATACGGGTGAATGTTTCATCTAAGGTGCGTCGAGCTGCTTGTTCTTTTTTTAATTTAACCTCAGCTGATTGCATTAAGTGCTTAACTGTCCTGTCATAATTGCTAGAACTCATACGACTGCCTTTGCTGTCTGTAGCACTACGACCGTCTTTATAAGTTTTAGATACTGCTCTTTTTAATTCGTTAAAGTCCGACCAAGCTTTCTTTGCAGCCATTATATCGTACTTAGCTAATTGTTTTCCTACTGAAAAACTTTTGTTACGAATGCTCTCATAAAACAATTTAGTAAGAGGAGCGAAGGTTACAGCTTTTGTCCATTCCCATGTAGCACTAGGAACACCAGATAACACTGATCCGGGTTGGAATAAAAAAGCTGATTTTCTTACCCGTAAGTGCCAATCTAAAAATCTTTTCAATCTACCTACATTAGAATTATTAGAAGTAAGTTTATCGTGCTGTACTAAATAATTTATTATCTCAGCATCAATCTCTTGTTTTATTATAGCGTCGTTTGCTTTCTCTATTTCTCTAATAGTTTTACGCATATCAGCTTTAATAGCTGCTTCTTCTTTTTGTAACTTGTTTAAAGCTGTTTCTACTCTAGGTCCTTTTGGTTTAGGTTCTATCTCTGCTCGAATCTCACCCATAACGGCCCTGCCTTTTATATCAGCAAGTCTCGCTATCTCTTGTCGTTTCTTTATCAGCTTAGGTATTTCGTTAAGAACCTTTTGATAGTATTTTATTTTAAGCTTCTTATCTTTAAAAGTTGGATCATCTTCTATCTTCTTTCTTTTGCCTGTAGCTTGAAACTCCAACTCATTCATAGCTAGAAACTTAGCACGATAGTCATCCAACTGTTTATTAAGTTTAACTTCTTCAGCTTGGTACTGTCTCTCTAATCTTCTAGCTTGCTCAACAGGGTCTAAGTCTTTTTGTGCTTGGTCTATTTCCCTTACCGTATCTCTTAAGTTCTTTCTAAGGAAAGCTATATCCTCATCTAATTTAGCTTCTTCTTTACTCTTAGCTATTACAGGACCTTCAGGTTTAGGTTCTACGAATGCTCGTTTTTCTCCAAGAGGTGCTGTTTGTTTTTCTAATAACTTAGCTCTCTGCCTGTATTTAGCTTGTATACGTAAAGCAGTATTCTCTGCTCTTTTATAAAACTCTATCTGTCTTTTTACTTCAACGATCTCAGGGTCTAACTCTGTCTGTTCTTTAGGAATCTTTTTAATAGCATCTAAATCACCAAAGCGTTTCCTTAGCTCATTAAGTTTGATGTTTAGTTTTACTAGTTCTTTCTGAACGTTGCTAACTATTTGATCTGGGTCCTGTAGACTTAAGTCAGCTTCAATTACTTTTTGTTTTAAATCTTTCTCAGTCTTTTTAACAACACCTCTTAAAGTATTTAAATAGCTTTCTACCTTTTCAGGTTTAGTAAAACTAGGTGCAGGACCTACTTCTTGCCTTATCTTTTCTACATCGCCTTCATCTAATAACTTGAAGAAACTATCTAGCTTCTCTTCTAATACAGATATTTCCTTAGCTTCCTTAGTTCCAGTTTTGTAGAATTTTATTCTATCTTGTAAGTCTTTCTCCTTTAATGTCCGTTCTATAGGTTTCTTGGCACTAGGTCTCTCACGCTGTCCTACAAGTATCTCTCGCTCTTGCTGTAATTGTTTCTCAAGTTTTGTTATACGTCTAGCTTGTGCTTTAGCTTCATCAACCTTCTCTGGTTTTAATACTGCTTGCTGTTCTGCCTCTGTGTATTCTTTCCTTTTTAGTCTGCGTATTTCTTTACCTCTGACCTTTTGTTGTTCTTTTAATCCTAAATAGTCTTCATGTAATTTAACAAGAAACTCATTATGTTTAGTGCCTTGCAATTTAGCCTCTAAAGCATTTTCTAAATTAATTAACACAGCTCGTCGTTCATCAGCCGCATCGCTAAATTGTTTGGTTGAATGTTGTTCAGCAGTTACAGTACGATCCCTAGCTCTTAAACCTCTACCTAAATAAGCATCGTGCTGGTCTGTTACATCGTGTATTTGTTGTAGGAATCTAACTTCATTTAAACTATTTTGAACATCGGCTACATCAATATTTTCACCAAAACGCCAAGCCCGTACTATCTTCTCCTGACTAGCTGTTAACTTTAAGTTTGTTTCATCTATAAGTTTAGTAGCTAAGTTAGAAACTTTTTCTACCTCTATAGTAGCTCCTTCATCACTCGGTCTTATTTTCCTAAACTGTTTCTTTAAAATGTCTAACTGACTTTCTCTTGTATCTTCTACGTATTTAGTCCTAGCAGGTTCTTCTACTTCTACTTCTTCTACGGCTTTAACTTCCTCAACTGGTTCAGCTTCTATTTTATTTTCAGAAGTTTCTACAGGTTTAGCACCTCCCTCTTCTACTGGTGCTTCCACTTCCGCCTCTACTTTAGTGGTCTGATTAACAGCATCGAAAGCTTCTTTTGTTTTTAACTCAGCTTGTGCTATATCTTCTTCGATAGTTTTAACAGGATAACCTTCTTCTTCTAGTTTTGTTTCCGTTTTGTCGTGTGCTGCTAAACCTACTTGAGTGTCTTGTATTAATTTTATTTGAAGCTCTAAGTCTTGCTTTTGTTTTAACAGTCCGTCGTGCACTTGTTTATATTGCGACCACGTGCTCCAACCAAGACCAGATGTTATTCCTTTAGAGCTTGGTTCCGTTAGTTCTGCTATTTGTTTTTCTACCTCTGCTAACTCTTCTCTCTTATTTATCTCCGCCTGTTTAGCACCTTCTGCTATCTTACTTCTACCCCAACGAGATGAAGCTAAGCCGTGTATGCCTTGAACGCCTGTCTTAAAAGTCCCGCCAATACCAGCAGCAAAAATATATTCGTAAATGTCTTTATCTTTACCGTTGAACATACTTTCCATTGCACCCACAAACGCTTGCTCTGCTGCACCTAAAGTAGCACCGCTAACAAAAGTCTTAGCACCATTAACAACCATAGACTTACTAGCCCAAGCTGCTGTAGGAACTCCTAACTTCAATGTCCCGTCTACAAGTTTCTCAACTCTACTTAAAGAGAATAACCCAGCTCCAACGGCCTCCCACATTGAGTACTCTTCGTTAGGGTCGATTCCTAATTCCTTACCTACATACTGACCGCCTAAGTTGGAAAGCACCCAAGGTCCTGCCTTTAGTAAGGCTTCCGATCCAAGAAAACCTAATACGCCTGTTACTGTAGAATATGGTTCAGCTGCTTGTGGTCCCGCAAATCCAACCATAGAAGCTGCTCTAGTACCTTGTAAAAATGTTTTTAAGGTAGGCCAGTATTTAGCGGCTGTGTACTGTAGGCCCATACCTCCTACTATTTCTGTGCCCGTACGCCATGCTAAAGCGGCTTTATTATCTAACATGTAGTCAGCTCTAGTCTTTATCGCTTCCTTGAACGACTCCTCTGTTTGTTGATAAGCAGCCCTAGCTGCCTCGATCTCAGGAGTAGGTATGAATGATGGAGTTACAGGCTCTACTTCTGGTTCTTCTACTGGTTGTTGAAATCTTGAGCGTAAACTTTCTTTATAAGCTTCCAACTCATCGGTGTTAAATTCATCCGTCATTCTGCGATCCTAGAGTTTCTTAGTTCCATTAACTCACGCTGTCTAGCGATTAGGAGGTCAATATCCTCATCATTATATAGTTTGTATATCTTAAGTTCCTCAAAAGCTTCTTGGTCTTCTTTATTTAACTTTATCCTTTTACTCAATTTATAACGCACAGCACCCCATCGCTCTATGGTTACATCCTCCATCTCAGCTTCATCGGCAAATATAATAACGTCATCCCAATCTAAAGAAGTCTCTGCTAATAGTTTACCATTCTCTTTACTGTATGAAGTAAAACCATGCTCGTACAAACTAGAACCTAATAAAGCTTTTATTTCCTCTGCTCGGTCTGGGTTGGTTGTTTTTACTGCGTTTATATCTTTCAACATCTCAGTCCTGTCTTTTTTAACAGACTCCATAGAAGGCTTTGCTTGCATTAATGATCTGTACTTAGTACCACCACCTTCAATAGAGAACAAACTTTTAAAGCCTCTTTCCATCGGACCCGGTTCTTTCTCTTTTTCTTTCTCTACATCTTCTTGAAATATTTTTAATTCGGCTTCCGTAGGCTCAGATAACTGTACTCTGTTTTTAGCTATGTTAACCAGCTGACTAAATATAGCAGCATCATCCTGCTTAACCTGTTGTATCATTTCCTTTATTTTAGGAATCTTTTTATCTGATGGTATCTCAGGGTTTAACATTATATCCGATGCTCTATCCCTTATTTGTTTCTTTAATAAAGGTACTGAAGTTTGATGGTAAGTTGCTAAAAACTCAGGAGGTAGATCACTGCTTTTAAGAATACCTTGTTCGGCTGATTCAGCAGCAGCTTCTAAGTCTGTTTTTAAAGTGGTACTTAATTGTTTAAACTCCTCTATTTTGTTAACAGCTACACCAGCATTTAAACGTTCACTAGCTTCTCTGCCTTCGCTCCATGAATCTGCGTCTATACCCTCATCCCCTAAGTAATCATCAAATGTAAATTCTTCCCCACAGTCAATTGATCTCTTAGGGTGAATTTTTATATAGTTCTCTACTACTTTATCCAGTCACTTCGGAAAGATTAAGTTGGG
>BCSF01000859.1_pt1 | contig 10719 bp, 14 predicted proteins | sample 1016431 | NCBI WGS metagenome assembly BCSF01 (sample SAMD00045685;SAMD00045686;SAMD00045687;SAMD00045688;SAMD00045689;SAMD00045690;SAMD00045691;SAMD00045692;SAMD00045684;SAMD00045690;SAMD00045691;SAMD00045692;SAMD00045684;SAMD00045685;SAMD00045686;SAMD00045687;SAMD00045688;SAMD00045689, study...
CAACTGCTGCATTATCTCAAGACGCTTTCGTTGACTATCACTTTAAAGATGGTGCTGGGCGTAAAGTAGCTGCTGATAACCCACGTAAATCTACTGGTAGACAGATTATAGCAGATGTTGCAATGGATATATTCAAAGATGATTTGGCTACAGATGGACCATTGTCACAAGCATTTGCTGATCGTATGGACTTATTAGAACTTGCTTTAGGTGAAGACTTTGCTTCTACTGTATTAAAAGATTTAAACTCTACACAAGGCGATAATAAGTTTAATTTATTAGTAGAACAGCTAAACGAAGAACAAGACGCAGAGTTTACTGATAACGATGTTCACTCTATGTTACAGCAAATCGAAAGAGATGGTGCTGTTAAGTTTGCTGAGCAAAGCCCAACAAATAAAAGTATATTAAGAATTTTCTTTGAAAACGCTTTACAAGCTGTTCAAACTCTTGGTACAGGTGAAAAAGTTTCAGGTCAAACAAAAGAATCTTTAGGTGCTGATGAAATATTAAAAAGCGCTGGGTGGAAACAATCTTACTACAAAGCAATCCCGAAAAAAGAAGCAATATCAAGAAAAGCTATTTTAGATAAACACCATGTAGCTTTGAAAGATGTAGCTCAATACTTGCCTAAAGAATTTTTAAATAGAATGCCGTTCTTTAGAACGTTTTTAGGGTTTACTGGTGATGGTTATGCTCAAGCTGGTAATAAAGCTGATATGGTTAACTTGTTTGGGTTTAAACATACGAAAAAGAAAAGCAAGAAAACAGGTAAAGACGTATATACTATAGATAAAAACCTTAAGTCAGACGCTGTAGGTAATTTACACGAAGAAGTTGCTCAATACTGGGAAGGTGTTAAAATTGATAAATTACAATTAGAAACATCTGCTTCTACAGTTAGTATGTTTAATAGCAAGCTAGTAGCTATTGTTGAGGATACTAACCTGACTGAAGAGCAACAAATGAAAAAAATAGATAATTTAAAAGGCAGAGAAGAAGCGATCAAGTCGCATGAAATGCTTAGAAAGTTAGACTATGCAATGCATATGACTATTCAGCATGTTGCTAATAAAAAAGGTGAAGTTGGAAGTAAAGAAAGAAATAACTTTATAGCAGATATGACGCCTTGGTTTGCAGCGCAATCAAAGTATGGCAAAAGAGTTTTAGCTCCTTTTACAACTATATTAATTAATCCTACAGGAGAAGGGGGTAAGTTTAAAAGAAAGAAAGGAGAGCATTGGAAGCCATTAGCTCAAATGAACTACCTTGATATTAAAGCTATAACTTTAAACGCATTTAATGAAACTCATTTTCAATACTCAAGAGCTGGGTTTGAAAACGCTTTAGGTGAGTTTGAAATATGGGATGCTTTAGATAAAGGATTAGGTAAAACTACTAGGGTAGGTAAAGAAGCTAGAATACTTTTATTAGAAGGTTTTATTAAAGGTATAAAAACTCAGGTTGAATTTAAAACATCTGCAGGTGAAGTGCTTAGTTATAAAGCTAATCCATTTTTATACGATTGGACAAAAGGTAAAAGAGCTTTTGAGCAGATAATAGTTAATGAAAACAATAAACTGCGCCAAATAAATAGCAAGATCGTTAAGACTAATAATAATATGACTCTTACTGATCAAGTAATGGTAGCTGCTGCTGAAGACGCTATAGCTAATTCAAAGCCTAATTTAAAATTTAAAAAGAAAAAAGTTAATGCAGAAGAACTCGCTAAAGCTCAATCACAATTATTTGACCGTATGGTTGAAGATGCTACAAAGATTTCTTTTAAAGATCGTATATCAACAGCAGAGCTTCAAAAGATAGCAAGTAAAAAGAAAAAAGGTTGGATTAAAAAACTGCAATACAATGCTAGTGATATTGAAGGTTTGCTTTATAATTTACTAGGCGAAGGCAAAGTAGGTGAAGCACAACACAGATTGCTTGAAGATGCATTATTAAATCCTTATAGTAATGCAATGATTAAGCTGTCTGTATGGCGAACTGAAACTAAAAAGAAAATTAGAAATCTTAATAAATTAAGAAATAATAATTTCATAATACCAGGGCGAAAAGAAAAAACGCTTAAAATGTTTAATTTAACTGAAGATCAACTTGATGAATTACAGTTAAAAGATGCAGATTTAAATAAAATAGTATTTGGTGACTTTACATTACAAGATGCTATTAGAGTTTACAACTTTACACAAGCTGGACATGAAGTTCCTGGTGTAGATCAGAAGGTAGTACTAACGTTAATGCAAAAAGTTCATTCAAATAAAGCAGCTAGATATTTTGCAAAACAATTAGCCTTGTCTTTAAATGTACAAAAATACCCAAAACCAACACAAGATTGGATTAGTTATGATCTAGCACAGGATTTAGATGAAGCTCAAAAGCAAAAAAGACAGGAATTGTTAGGTGGCTTTAAGGAAACGTTAGACACATTGTTTACTAAAGAAAACTATATGAGATTAGCGGCTGGATTTGGCCCTCAATACTCTGAAGCAGTTAAACAAACTTTTCAAATGATGTATACTGGTAAGCACCCTAAATCAGGTAACGCTTTAATTTCAGCGCCAGGTAACTTATTTGTTAGTGCTATAATGTGGTTTAATACTAAATCCGGTATTTTACAATCTCTTTCAACTCTTAACTATTTTGTTGCACCAGATTTTTATTGGGGTGCAGGCTTAAAGCCGGGTGAATTTAGTAAAGAAGTTGTAAATAGCTGGGGTAAAATACTTAAGTCACCTTATCTTAAAAATCGTTTTGATTCTGCATCATTTGAGGTTGTTTCTAAATCTATTGAAACAGCTATTAAGTCAGAAAAACAAGGTGACTTTAAAAAGGTTTGGAATAAAGTTAATGAGAATCTTAGAAAATTAGGTTATATGCCTACTAAAGCAGGTGATGCATTTGGTATATTAGCAGGTGGTGGATTTTACTATGCAAGTAAATTCATGGAAGGCAAGAAAAACGGTTTGTCAGATGAAGATGCTGATAAATTCGCTATGACTGCTTTCGTGCAACAATCTGAATCTGCTCAGCAATCAAGTAGGGAAGATAAGATAAGTTTGCAACAAAAAGATCCTACTCTTAAGTATTTATTATCATTTGCTAATGCACAACAGCAATACTTTAGAAAAACAGTTAAAGCTGTTAAAGATTTAAAAGCAGGTAGAGGTAATAAGCTTTCTAACGCAGTACAAATATTCAATTATGCAATTATGCAATCTGTATTGTTTTATGCCGCTCAAAACCTAGAATGGCCATTTGGTGACGATGCTGAAGAAGAAGAAAAAGAAAAAATGATGATGAGTATATCTGAAAACTTTTTAAGAGGAGGTGGTGTACTAGGACAAGGAGTTATGGTGCTTGCTAAAACATTGTATGTAGAACTTGCAATGAACGGCTATGATCACTATGGAACAAAGACTGAAGATATGTGGATGCAAATGATACCAGCTTTAACTTTCTATAGTAAAAACATTACTAAAGCAACTAAAGCAATAGGTGAAGTTAATCAATATAGAGATAAACAATCTTTAATAGATTTAACAAATGCTGGTTTAGAATTTACACCTGTAGGTAGAAAAGTAAAAAAAGAAGTACAAGCAGTTGATGTAATACAACAAGTACCAGATTTAAGCTACCTAGAACGAGCTTTATTACTTATTGGTTGGAACGAATATAACTTAGGATTGAAGAACTAATGAATATACCGATATTTAAAATAAGCGAACATATTTCATTCAAAGAAGCAATGCATTCAGCGACAGCAAAAAGGAAAGGTATAAACAATATGCCGGACCCTGATGCTGTTGCAGCTATGCAAAAATTAGCTGAGAACGTGTTTGAGCCACTTAGAAGCTTCGTAGGCGGACCAATTAAGATAAATAGTATGTATCGCTCAGAAGAATTAAATAAAGCGATAGGAGGCTCTAAAACGAGTCAACACTGTAAAGGTCAAGCAATTGATATTGATGATGTATACGGACATGCTACCAATGCAGTAATGTATAAGTACATTGTAGAGAATTTAGATTACGATCAAATTATATGGGAGTTTGGTGACGACGACAACCCGGATTGGGTACACGTTAGTTACGTATCAAAAGAAAAGAACAGAAGGCGTCAGCTTAGAGCCGAACGCAAAAACGGTAAAACAACTTATTCACTAATTTAAAAATTATTATTATGCCAAAAGATGCATGTTATCACAAAGTAAAAGCGAGATACAAAGTGTTTCCATCTGCTTATGCAAGTGGAGCTATAGCTAAGTGCCGTAAAAAAGGTGCTAAGGCATGGGGTAACTCTAAAAAGAAAAAGTAATGGCAGTACGTAAAACCAAAGAAGGTGCTGCACTTAAACGATGGTTTAAAGAAAAGTGGGTTGATACAAAAACCGGTAAGCCATGCGGAAGACGTAAAGGCGACGGCAGAGGTGTACCGTATTGTCGACCATCTAAACGTATATCATCGAAGACACCTAAGACTTCTGGCGAAATGTCAGCGGCTGAAAAAAGAAAAAAGCAACGTGAGAAAAGCAGACTTGGACAACCTGCTGGTAAACCACGTAGAGTAAAAAACGTAAAGCGTAGAACTAAAAAATGAGTAAGATAAAAGAGAATACAGAAATATCAATGGATATACGTACTATTATCGGTATTGTGTTAGGCATAGTATCGGTAGCAGGAACGTATTTCACTCTTGACGCACAAGTAAAAAGCAACAGAGTTGAACTCAATAGAGTTAAAGAATATGTTAACTTGAATAATGAGTTTAGAATTAAGTGGCCTCGTGGTGAGATGGGAGCTTTGCCAGAAGACGCTGAACAAAACTTAAAGATCATTTATATTGAAAAGCAAATAGAAGAACAAAAGAAATTACTTCGTTCACTAGAGCGACAGCTTATAGAAATGAAAGCAAGTAAATAAGAACACGATAAAAACAGGCGCCATACCTGACAGTTCTTATAAAGAAAACGCCAGTAATTAATTTTACCGGCGTTTTTTTATTTTTATTATCCATCACAAGCAAGACATTCTTTCATTGCTTCTGAGGCAATATCACCTCTCAGCACCGATTCTGTCCGCATGTAATACAGAGTTTTAATTCCTAACTTCCATGCTTCCATATGGACCTGATTAATCCATTTAGGTGTAGCTTCTTTAGGAAATGCTAGGTTAAGCGATACAGCTTGATCTATGTACTGTTGCCTAAGTCCAGCTTGTCTAACTAGTTCTAATTGATTGATCTCTTTAAACGTCTTAAAAACGTCTTTAAATGGAATATCATTATCTAACATTATATCATCGAGCTCAGATACACCTTGCACGGATCCACCGTCAGCTAATATCTTATCCCATATTTCTTTTGTATTAAGTTTATACTTACGTAAGAACTTAACTAATGTTGGGTTCTTCCTAATGAAAGTACCTTTAGCAGTCTGCTCAGTAAATACATTGGCAGCCCAAGGCTCAATACCAGGACTAACGTTACCACCAAGCTTGCTGTTAGACACAGTAGGAGCAATAGCACGAAGATGCGTGTTACGATACCCAGTATCACGACACCAAAGCGGTTCGCCGTATGTCTCGGCCAAAGCTCTGGAAGCTCTTTCAGACTCGATTTTAATCTGTGAAAAAATCTTCCTAGTTTCAAACTGAGCTGGTAAACCTTCAAATGGAATCCCTGACTGCTGTAAGTACGTATGCCATCCAAGTACACCCAATCCCAGTGCTCGCCCTTTCTCCGCTGAACGAACGGCATTATCAAATCCACGCATTCCCTTGGCTCTTTGAATAAATTCTTCCAACACGCCATCCAAAAACCAGATCGCGTCATATATAAGATTCGTGTCTTTCCATTCTTCATATTTAGCTAAGTTTAACGATGATAGGCAACATACAAAGCTGTGGCTTTCATCTGTGTGTAAAGTTATTTCAGAACATATATTAGTCATATGTACTTTTAATCCATTCTTTTTATATGCAGCTGGATTAGATTTATTAGTGTTTCCTTTATATAAGATATACGGTTGTCCAGTAGCTTTTCTCTTTCTAATAAGTTTAGACCATTTAGATCTTGCTTCTGCATCTCCTTGCTCAAGCCTTCGCATAAACTTGTCACCAACAACTGCGCACTGATTAAGATTAAGTGATTGTCTATTGACATCTCCTTTAGGTTCTCTAATTTCAAGCCACTCCTCGAAGTCTCCGTGTTCAATGTTGAGATTAACAGAGGCAGCTCCTCTTCTAACATTTCCTTGGTTTGTTGCAAGAATTGTTGAGTCATATATTTTACAAAAAGGGACCACTCCGTCTGATGTTCCATTGCCAGTAATTTTAGAACCAGCAGGTCTAATCATATTGATACCTACACCAACTCCCCCGCCGTGTTTAGCTAGTAGCATCATCTCTAAGTTCTTAGCACCGATCTCTTGTATACTATCACCAACATCGATACCAAAGCAACTTATTGGTAATCCACGATCAGTACCAGTATTAGATAGTACAGGTGACGCTAAGCATAACCAACCGTTCCATATATACTCAAAGAAAGTATCAGCTAACTCAGGTTTGTATAATCTCTTAGCCACACGAGTAGCAACGCGCATATAAGCATCACGAGGAGTTTCACCAGGAAGTAAATAACCTCCACCGATTGTTTTCTTGTAAACATCGTTGTCAGCCCACTTAGGATAGTCCTCACCTTTAATCCATTCACTATTCCACATCTTTTACCTCCTTCTCAGCTATAGATTGTATAAGTTGCTTTTCAGCTTCTTCATAATCAGGGAAGTATTTTAATAACTGGTGATGCCCTACCACCATAGTTTTGGTATTTTCTACCTCTTGCAATAGAAAGTCTATAACCCTTGCCATAGCTTCTACCTTGTTCTTCATTTCAACTAAAGTTTGTTCTTTCATAATTTAAAACATATCGTCCCAGTCTTCATCAGTACCGGGTTTTGAGTAATCTGTTGGACGTATTGCAAAAAAGTCTGTGTGTGTATGACCACCAGCTAAATGATAAAACCATTCAAGATTGTCTGCTGACACTTCATTGTACGGAAAGTACGAGCCAAGATCAACATAACCAAGCTCAACCAGCTTTTCATTTGCACGTCGTTTAATAAAATTCTTAAGATCAATTGCTTTTATACCTTCTACATCACCCATTTCAAACATCTTATCAATATAATTCATTTCAAGCTTTACCATCGCTTCTGCAGCTTCAAGTACATCTTGTCGACATAAATTCAGTAATTGATCGTTTTCACTGCACATATCGCGGAATAATCTGCATCCCATACGACTGTGTAAACTTTCATCTCGTATGCTCCACTTCATTTGTTGTCCAATACCTTTCAAAAGGTTTCTCATTTGAAAAGAGTATAGAACAGCAAAAGCAGAATAAAGACTAACGCCTTCAGCAAAGGCTGAGAAAATAGCCAAGCTACGAGCGACACTACGATCATCGTCTTGATCAGTTGCCATAAGGTTTTCGAATCGAGCTGACGTCGCAGGTTCATGTAAAAACGCTTTAAAATCATCTAATCCTAGTGTTTCGTTTAAATAACTATATGCTACTGCATGGATAGTTTCCTGAGAGCCAAACATCATAGCCATCTGTTGTATCTCGTGTTTAGGAAACCAGCCTACCACTTTTTGTGTCCAGTAATCAGACACAGCACACTCAGTTTGAGCAAAACCTAATAAGATATTACCTACTAAGTTCTTTTCTTCTGGTGTTAACTTTTCATTCCAATCTTTCACATCACCACCCATTGGTATTTCAGTATGCAACCAAAAGGCTTGAGCCTGCGGTAACCAACCCTCAGTAAAATAATCAGGGTATTCAAAAGGTTTATATTCAATACGTGGTGTTCTAATCGGTAATGTCATCTTCTAATAAATCTTTAATTGTTAGTAATTGTGCTCTAATCGCGTCTAAATACGCTATAAGTGTGTGTTTAGTGTGTTTACCCTTCAGAGCTGCATCAGCTAACTCAAAGGCTTCGTTGTTACTCCATTCGATGTAATTAATCAGTGCTTTCGTCTTGTCCATTGTATATTGTAACACATATATCAAAGAAAGGCACATATAACACGTATTGCGTAAATGTCTGCTCTACGTATGATCTTACACCAAATAGTATTCCTGGGTATAAACCTAATGTTATTTCAAAATTCATAGTACTTTTATATTATAATGATCCTGTAATTCAACGAGTTCTTTATATTTCATAACACCTCGTTTTTCTATTGTCCACTTAGCCCATTTGTTTATCTGACGCTCAGCGTACTTTTTTCTTGCTACTGCTTTATTTTGTTGCCTAGTCACGTTTCTTAAGTATTAAGTTAATAACCTCATCGCAATGCCCTTGATTTTGGGGCTTGTAAAGCGTAGTGCCTGGCATTTTTTCTTGTACGTATTTCTTAAACATCTTATAACGCAATGGAAAGCTTTCGTTAGCTCTACCTTTACATTCGATGATAAAGTCTTTACCAACAAAATCCGGCGTGTATTTGATAGGTAGGATTTTCTTACGTCCTCTATCTCTAAACTCACCTTTGCCATTAGCTTGTCTTTCGTATGCTTCGCTTGTAAAGTCAAAGCCTTCTTGTAACACGTATGTTTGACCTTCATAGTCTGCTTTTATCTTAGCTTTCTTGAGTGCCATGTACATATAACGTTCAAGACCTGAAGCAAAGTTGATACCGTCATACGTTACCTTCTTTGCTTGTACTGGTCCTTTCTTTCTTCTTCTAGTTCTTTTCATCTAGTTTTTGGATTATCCATTCAATGTAATTACAAGCATCCATTAATTCTTCTTGGTAATGAATCAATCTTGCTTTCATTGATTGGTTATCATCAGCTAAAGTTACGCCATACTTTGCATAGCCGACTTCTGATCTGCTAACGATTTTGTTTACAACCTTTTTAATTACAGGGTCTTGAATTTCTAATCTTACTATTTCTTTACTCATAATGTTTCTTTTACGAAAGTTCCACCTTTCATCTCGCCTTTGCGGTTCTTAATTTCATTGTATGCTGAATCAATACAATCTTCTATTCTCAGTCCAGCTAAGTGTGATAAGTTAGTTAACACAACAACCATATCACCGATAGCATCGACAACTTCTTCTTCACGGTCTTTTAATATACCTTGAGCTAGTTCACCAACTTCTTCAACAAGTTTTGCAAACTGTGTTTTAACATCGCCTTTATCATACAAACCACGCTCTTGTGCCCAGTCACGTATTAAATCAAACTTACTTACTAATGGTTCATCACCAGTAGCTAAGTCATTCATATACTCTTCTAACGCTTTATTATATATATAACATCTATTGGTGTTATATTGTGATGTTGTAGCGTTCTTACAAATCCAGTTAAATATTTCTTCAGTTATTAAAACTTCAGTATCATTCATCATAAATGATTTACCAATCAAGTCATGTAGTCTGCCTCTTAACTTGTTTAGTGGTACTGGAAATGTGGTTGTCATCAAAGTGACGTTAAATTTGTCCATAATAGAATTACGTTTTAAATGTTTAAGATTCTTATAAAGCTGTCTATCAACTTTATACCCGTATTCTTTCTGTAACTCAATCTCTCTAAGTGATACTTTATCAATACACTTATGAGTTTCAAGTATTTCGTACTCTCCTTTTTTATAACCTTGCATCGTTTCAATTCTAACTCTAGGTGCTTGTGTAACACCAATCTTTAAGCCTGGAATATGATAGATGTGGTATAGTTTATTATTACGTGCTTTCATACTTTTATACAGCTACTGGAGCAGTAATTACTGGTCCGTGTTTATAATTTATTAATTCAACCTTACCAAACCTGAGATCAACATTTTGACCGTACTTGCCTGGTGCATTGTACTTGTAATCAGGTGTATCGTACATAGGCGTCTTTAGATAGTCCATAACTGGCCCTAATTGATTTGCATATATATGAGCATCAATTATATTCATGTCTATTCTATTAGCTTTTAAACCAGTCATGTGACTAATATACAATAAAATTTGTGAAAATAACGCAACATCGTAAGGAATTCCTAAAAATACATCTCCTGATCTTTGTACTGCAAACATATTTAGCTTATCACCATCAACAAAAAACTGAAAGTATAAATAACACGGTGGCAACTTCATTTCAGAAAGCTGTTCAACATTCCAAAGACTAATGATATGTCTACGACTATCAGGAAACGTCTTTAGATTGCGTATAACGTCTTTTAATTGATCTGTACCAGTATTGTTCCAGTTTCTTAATTGGTGTCCATATACGGGCCCTAAATCGCCATTCTTATCAGCCCAAGCATCCCAGATTTTTACACCAGCATCTCGAAAGCGTTGTATATTAGTTTCGCCATGCATGAACCAGTTAAACTCAGTATCAAATGATTTAGGAAACATTTTGCGTCCAGTTATCATAGGAAAGCCATCATTTAAATTCCAGCTTAAAGTTTTATTGAAAGCAGAGTAGCAACCAACACCTGTTCTATCATCACGCTTTACGTTATTCCTGAATATATCATTCAGTAAATATCGGTATTGTTTTTCGTAATTATTTTTTATTAGAATATTTCTCATAGTAGTATAAATAAAATTTAAATATATTTTTGTATAAATTTTTATGATCGTATGTCTCAGGTGATCTATGCTGTACACCTTTGTTCACGATGTCTATATACCAC
>BCSF01000860.1_pt1 | contig 10715 bp, 6 predicted proteins | sample 1016431 | NCBI WGS metagenome assembly BCSF01 (sample SAMD00045685;SAMD00045686;SAMD00045687;SAMD00045688;SAMD00045689;SAMD00045690;SAMD00045691;SAMD00045692;SAMD00045684;SAMD00045690;SAMD00045691;SAMD00045692;SAMD00045684;SAMD00045685;SAMD00045686;SAMD00045687;SAMD00045688;SAMD00045689, study...
GAGTGTAGTTGGTGGTGGAGGGCAGGGGTATTAATGGGTGCGCCGGTAGAGGGATGGCACGTTCAACCCGTTACATCAATGCTTGGGACCGGGCCAGGGTGGCCAGCGGTGCCTTTTGATGCAGCTGTAATCCGACCTTGAGCGTCAACGGTGATGCTTGCGTTGGTGTAAGACGCAGCCGTCACACTGGTGTCCGCCAACTTGTCTGCGGTGACCGCATCGTTGGCAATGGTCAATGCACCTGTGCTGGAGATGGTTGCATCGCCAGAAAGCGTGACTGCTGTTGGTACGTTGCTGCTGTTGCCAACAATCAGCTGGCCAGAGGTCAGGTTTGCAAGCTTGGTCAGCGCGATGCTGCCAGCCAACATTGCATTAGAAACCGTGCCAGTTGTGCCAGTCAAAACCACGGTCCCTGAAGCATCAGGGAACGCAATTGAGCGGTCAGCGGTTGGATTCGTAAAAGTGAATGAGGTCTCGTAATCGTCAGCGGAGCTGCCTTCAAACGTCAGAGTTGCCGACGTTCCAAGCAACACATCGCCGCTGAACGTTGTCGTTCCAGTGAACGTCGGGCCAGACAGCGATGCTTTTTCGGTGTCAAGCTCTTGAATCGCAGCTTGAACGTTGCTGGCCGAAATGTTGCCTGCAGGGGCAAAGCTAACGTTGTTTGCGGCTGTAGCTGCCAACGCCGTTGACAGGTCAAGAACTTCCCAAGCTGTGCCGGTAGACAGCAAGAAATCAGGCGGTGCCAAGGCAACTGCTGGCGCGTTACCTGATCCAGTACCCGACTGGCTAACGGTTAAATAATGGTTGGAGTTGGATGCAGCTGGTGCGATCAGTGGCTGACCAACCGTCAGACCAATGGATGTTCCCTTTGGTGTTACAGATGCAACGAGGTTCGTGCTGGCGTCATACGTTCCAGCGAGCACAATCTCGCCACTAACAATGTCGATTGACTTGAAGCTGTTCCCCGTCCAGAGGTACAAATCATCGTGATACTCGTCATATAGGAATTGACCCTGGAAGTCTGCAGTTCCAAAGTTGACGACACCTGCCGTATCTGGTGCGCCTGCAAAACGAACGGTTGAAGAGTCCGCAAGCTTCCCACCTGTCACCGCGTCGTTCGCGATGATTGACGTTCCAATCGTTCCCGAAGTCAGCTTGGCTGCGCTGAGATCTGGAATATCAGAAGCCGACAGCGTGGTGCCTGCAGTGACGTGACCACGAACATCAACAGTGACTTTCGGATAAGTGCCTGCAGTGACGCCTGACGTGTCATGAGTCAGAGCACCAGCGCCGCTGACTGACAACGCACCAGAAGGTACAGATACACCACCCTTGTCGGTAGTGGTGCTGTTAGGCAGATCAGTCCCGGTCAGCGCAGTCGTTGCCGTGATGTGACCCTCACTGTTAAAAGTGATGCCGCTAGTCGTTCCAGCCGTAATGCTGTCGGTGTGATTCAGCTGGCCACTACCAGTAACGCTTAGGCCGCTGCCAACGAAAACACCACCAACTGCAGAGCTGGTCGCCTTGGGCAGATCACCGGCAGCAATACTGCCGACAGCAGTGATGTGACCTGTGTCGTTAACCGTAAAACCGTTTTTGGTCTGACCAGTGACGCTGGACTGGTGTGAGATAACACCGCTGCCATCGACATTCAAGCCAGAAGCAGCTGGCAGGCTGACAGCTCCACGAGTAGTAGTTGTTGCAGGCTCAACTGAAAACGTTCCAGACGTAGAGTTCAGGCCAGGGCCTGCTGCCGCACCACCAAGGGCAGATGCAGTTGCTGCAGGCAGGTCAGTTGCTGCAATGACCCGTGAGGTGTACGCACCACCTGCGCCAGTCGGGCCAGCAATAAACTCCTTTGCTCCTGTACTGCTACCTAATGAACTAGGACTTATAGATGCAAGCTTGGCTGCCGGAATACTGGCGTCATCAATCAGGTCAACACCCTGCTCAACCAGACTCTTAACAGTGACCTTCTTGGTCTCGCTTGCGCTTACGTCCGCAATGGGCAGAACATCAGTTGAAGCTACGTCGGCTTCAGCCAGCTCTGTAAGGGCTGTGATCTTCTGATCTGCCATTACGCCAAGCCCCTAGGAGACTAATCTTCAAGCTCTAGCTTACCGCTCCCAGGCTGCTCAAGCAGGATGCGATCGGCGTCTTCTTTCAGCACATAATTGGTGATGAGGCCAATTCCAAGCTTCGGAGTGATGGCACCAGTGGTCACAAAATTGAAGTTAGAAACTGTCAACTGACCTGTTCCCAAGCCGATCGCAGCATTAGTAACCATGCCCTTGAACTCGAAATAAAACTGATCGCCAGTCGCATCCAGGTTTTTGCCTTTTTGGACAATGTGCAGCTCAGCGTCAAACTCGGCACCCAGTTTTTGCCTGAGGATCAACTCGTGCAGATAGCTCGGTACGTCTGAATCAACCGTTAGGCCAGAAATATCTGGGTCGTAGTGGAACTGGCATTCAATGCTGCCGCTACCGCTGATCAGCCCGCTTTCGTTCTGGCGGACCTCATCGCTCAACCCCGTCACGCCTACAACCGCACGGTCGTTGTTCAGCTCAAAAGAACGGACCAGGCCAAGGATGTTGTACTCAGCCTGGACGCTTTTGACCTCAATCGGGATAGCGGTTGTAATTGCCGCCAACGTGATCTTGCCCGTGCTGCCGCCGTTCAAAGCATTAGCAAACGTGTCATAAAGGCAGATGCCTCCAAGTTCGTCAACGTTGATATACCAAGCGCCGTCAGGCAGCTGACTGCCACCGTCCCAGCCGGACCCGTCGATAAACGCCAGATTTACCCCATTGGTGCTTTTGATCTGCAGGCGATCACCCGTCAGCAGCATCTCTTGCGGAAAGTCGAAGCTAAACCGCTTCTTCGTGACGTTTACGTCACCAGGGTCAACCGTGCTGGCAAACGTGGTGGCAGGTGTACTACGCCGCAGCTTGACGACGCCTGAGTTGCCTACAAAGACGGTCATAGCGACTTGCTGGTGAAATCACCGCTCATGGTGTAGTTCACGTTGACGCGCATCACTTCACCAACAACACAGGCCAGTTCAGCACTGGTCAGCACTGCATCAAACTCCAAAAACTTATCGTCAAACTTCAGCTTCAACCTGGCAGTAGCAGCAATCAAAGGGTCCGCCGTTGTGTCTTGGTTGACCTGATTTAGCAGCTTGACTGGTGCGTCGTCGTAGTACAAAACAGTCAGCGCTCCAGATGCAGACCGGACTCCAGTCGTAAATTCTCGAACGTCCTGGCTTAGCGTCGTTACCTCTAGCGCATCAGTATTGGCAGTAAGCGACCACTGCACAACCTTGGCGACTGCATTGCCCCCAAGCTCAACGCTGCCATCTTGACCCGCGTAATACTTAGCCAGGGTCAGGCACCCTCAGGCTCGCCAAGGAACGCACACGTCACTGTAGACAGTCCTGGCTTAACGCTTGTAACTGATGGTGGCGATGCGTATTTCCACTTCAACAAGCTGTTTGTTTCCCGAATCCAAGGCACTAACGAATCACCCGCCCCAGCTGCCACATTGCTACTGGTGAACTCGGCATAGTTATCGTCATCCATCACGTCCACATAGTTCTGCAAAATTAGTGATGCGTTGGTATCGGTGATATTTGCAAACGTCAGGCTCAAGCGGCTGCCTGCTCGTTGATTGCCATAACGAACCCGCACCACAGCACCGTTTTGTGCCTGGAACTGCGTCTCAGGAAAAACACCCGGCTCGTAAGAACGGCTGCTTGGCACCAAGGCTGGGAAGCTCACTGCAGCCATCAGATTCCAGTGGAAACGAACTGGGTATCGTTAAAGTCCAGTGTAGCCAATGAACCTGAGTCAGTCAGGGGCTGATGAGTCGCTCCAATATCCACGTATCCCTCGTCGTCAATCGTCAGGCTGTCAACCTTGTAAACCCTTTTTTTATCGGCTTCAACGATGAATTTGGTAAACACCGTGCCAAAGAGTTCAGAGTTAGTTGCCTTGCCGCCTTCGACAATCAGGTTGCCTTCCTCCACTGTTGAGTTTTCAGGCTTCCAAAAGTAAACCTTGTGCGTTCCATCCGTAAACGCGGAGCTTGAGGTGATGCCGCCAAACGCATCAACACTGCCGTTATTAAAACGACTTGCGTGCGTAACATCAGAGATCACCTTGATGTAACTACCCGCCTCAAGACCTAATGCAGAACTGGGAGTTGTTTTAAAGGTGATCGTGTGATCTGTGTGCTTCCGTACCAACAAACGGTATTTAGCCACCTTCAAAGCATGGGCAGCACTGGTGCAGAACTCCGTCATGTCCAAAAACTCCTCTGGATCCTCCTCAGAACCGCCTTTAGTGTCATCAAAACGGACTTGTATCATTTTTTGGGACGAGAAGCCGTTCTTAACTTCCTCGCGGTACGAAAGCGTTGCCTTGAATAGCTGGCGCTGCTCGGGCGGCAAAAAGCTGACCTGAAGATCTTTCATGTTGCCGTCGGTAAACAAAGCTTTGATGCTTTGCTCGACGTTTTGTCCGTTGTCAATCTTGTAGTTTCCGTCGTACAGCACCGCAGGAGTCAAAGAAAACTTGCCACCCTTAATGGTGAAGTCTAAAAAGTTCAGAGCTGCGTAATTGAAAATAAACTCACGGACTTTGGTGCGTTCACCAACCACTCCGTCAAATGTAAAGTCGTTTGCTCTGCAGAACTTTGCCGCAAGCTCCATTGCTGTTCTGTCTACCGTATTACGTGGAACGCGCTTGCCCGCACCAAGCCGTGGACTGACCAAAAGGTTGTACGCAATCTCCGCAAAGTTGTTTGTTGAAGCGGTAAGAGACGACGTGCTTACGCCAGCATCAGTAATTAGCCGCTCCACCTGTATGCCTTGCTGGATGTACGCGCTGAACTGACCCATCGTCGTCCAATCCTTACCAGCCAAAACACGCAGTCCAAGCAACGAAAGGTCTTCGTACTTGGGAGCAACATCTTCTCTTCTTAGCTCGTTGACGTAAACGATCTCGTGTTCAGGACCATCTTGATGGCTGGTCTTTTCAACGTCGTATTTTGGATAATCCGCAATCGCATCTTTCAAATTAAGAGGATCCCTTTGCTCTCCAGGTAGCACTACGGTCTTAATCTCTTCAACCCTGACTGCGACTGCAGTCCCATCAACAAACTCAAAATCAATTACATCGCCTTCTTTATACCCAGAGCCACCATCAGCAATGTTCCACTGCCAGTGGTCTACCGCCAGGCTTGACGCATTTAAACGAAGACCAGTACCTGAGCCCGCTCTTCCTCCGTTTTGAGGCGCATACTCTGCAGGCACATAGCGGTAGTCAAACCTTTCGTGGTCAAACGCATATTTAGCAATGCCGTACACGTTGTATGCAGGCTCAATCTCATTCAAACTTCCCTTTTGAATGCGACGATAATACTTTGGCTGGCCTGCAGGGGTTCTAACCCTTCTTTTAATTGCATGAACTTTGCCGCCGGGAATAACCAGCCTGTGTGGACGAACAATTACATAAGCAATATTACTCGCGTCAAACTGCTCTTGTCCTTCCTCGTACACAGGTATTCCTTGGCTTCCAAGACGCGTTCCGTTCCAGAAAGCATTCTTATCGTCCGTTAAGTCGTCCACCCAAACACCGAAAAGCGGGCCGTATTGACTGCCCGGATTTGGCTGAAACTGCTCACCTTCAGCAGCGTCATCAATAGACTCAGCGGTTTGGTTGATTACAAACTGCTGGCCATTTGGCTCTGCTCTATAAATCTTTGTGGAGTCAGAAAGAGATGCAGCATTGTTCGGATCTTGCGTTTGCGTGCTTACCAGCGCTCCATTAAAACGCGCTTCGACCAAACTTCCGCCAGCGTCTACTTCAACAAAGTACTCAGAGCCTGAAGACTGGCTGTACTGCGCTTGATCGCTAACTTCAAATCTCTTAATTGCTGGAATTACGCCAACGATGTTACTTTGCCCGGTATTGTACTGATACTCAGCGCCAAGAGGCTTAATTTCTCCGTTATACTTACCAATACCATTTATGTTTTGGTTTGCCTGGCTTGCGTCAACAGCAACGCCGTAGATCAAACCCGAAAGGTTCGTGCCAACCGGGTTGGGCTGAACTCTTGGTTCCTCAATCGCAGTATAGACAGCATCCTTTGACGCTTCTCCGTCTGAATAAACATTGAGATCAATAACTGATCCTTCTTGTTCAGTGCCTGAAATAACTTGCTTGAAAATAAACTCGTCGTTTGACGCTTTTTTATCTGTAATAAAATACTCGTTGCCGGTGTATCCGATCTGTATATTGCTGCTGTGATAAACCTGTCCAAATCCTTGGCCAGTCAAGACGTGAACCGGATTTGATTGTCCAGCTGGAGCAATATGCAAGTCATCTGCCGTACTACCCGGCAATGGCAAAATCTTGAACTCGTACTGACCTCTTGGATGTGAGATCAATAAGCTGTTGTATTGAGGCTGCGTGTTACTGCCCCTGACCGCAAAAATTTGTTCAGAAGAGATGTCAATAAAATTAGAATCGCCTACAGGCCGATACAAAATCTTGAAAAAACTGTAGCGCGACTGAAACGTTGATACACGTCCCAGAGAGAACGACTGCTTATCTTTTTCATACTCTTCAAGAATGTCTGTAGGCGGCTCAGAATTTACATTTGCAAAGCCATCAATTCTTTTGTAGACAACGCTTTTTATGCCAATTTCGGTTTGGTCGCACTTGCGATTGTTGGTAACTGTTGCAATATCAATTCTTTGCAAGTGCTGTCCAAATGGTGCATTGCCCTCAGCCTCAGGATCGTTATCCGCGCCAATGAAAAATCCAGCCCCGGCTTCGATGCAGGTAAACTTGTACTCTTTAGAGGGATCGCCTGACTCGTAAGGTTTAACCTTAGGCGCTTCCGTACATTTGATAATTGAGCTACCAAACGCATAAAGATCCCCAACGTTGATTAACGAGTCGGTAACTGAAATGCGTTCATCAATCGCTGTGTTGATGTCTTCAACGCCGTGAGGCGGAAACAGCTTTGTGTCCTCGCGTTCAGAAGAACACTTAAAGGTCAATATGTCGTTGACGCTAATGTTTTGCGTGTCTGCCCCGGAAGCAACTGGGTCATACACGGTTGAGCCGTTACGTTCCAACAACACCATGCCTTGGCGTGAGCTATACGCCTTGGAGTGGCCTGTTCCTTTAGAGCCGTTGATCTTGGCGCGTTTTTCTATTAACGAAGCTTCGTCGTCAAAGACCTGAACGAGGTCATAAGGCGGAAAATACGGTGCGCCGTTTGAGATTGGAGAGTGACAACCAAAACTGCGTTGAGAGCTTGGCGTTCTCGCTCCACTCGTAAATACTCCGTCAGCTGCGGTAAGGCGGTCAAAAGCTAGATAAATATCGTCGTTGCCCTTTTCTGTTAGATCGCCAGCGAAAGAATCTGACTTGGTGACGCGCTGCGCCCTAGGCTCAGCCTTGTTGTCCAGAAAATATGCTCTATACCGTGCTTCTTGGTAGCTACGCAAAAGTTGATCGCCAACTGCAAGACCTTCTGCCTCGGGTGTCGCTCCAAGCCCCAGGCTGGACATACCAAGCGCCGTAAGCATCTTTAGCTCTTGGTGCGAGCCCTTGCTAAGAAGTTGAGACCAGATAAGCAGGCCCTTGGCACGGATGCCACCAGTGCCTTTAGCGTCATCACGTCGAGCAAAAATCAACGGGATGATGCTGCCTAACGTGGCAAGATCCTGTAAACCTTCAAAGCTATACAGCTCAGCAAATCTCGTCTGACCACGAACGTCTGGAGTTCGGATTGGAGCAGGACCTTCTTCAAGGCTGGGCGGTTTTGGCGCTAGCAGCACAGAGGCTGCCGTAAAAACAAAGCTAAGAACAATGGTTGCTATCTGCGCTGAAGTCAGCGGTTCACCTGTTGCGCTGATCTCTGGAATAAGCGCATACTCTTGCCCCCGCTCCTTTGCCTTACAGTCCGCTAATCGACAGAATTCCCAATACTCATCTAACGTCAGACCTAACGCATCAATAATTTGCTGCTCTACCGGCAGTAAAGAGCGACGGGAGTAAGAGCGCTGCAGGGGATCCATGTCACTCGATGGTCTTTGAATTGCAGCCATCCGCCTTCATAGAAAGAAGCCAACCCATAGCTGCCATCAAGGCAATGGATTAACCCGAGTGTGCCCACTTTAGCGGCATCCGTCTTGACGCCCCATAGCTCTAACTGCTCCGAAAACACCGAATAGTCCTTACGCAACAAGCGTCGATACCAAGATCTTTGTGGAACGGGCATGTCGATCCCGTACCAGGACTGCACAGCCGTTGCCAAACTCAGGCAGTCAGCAGCACCATGCTTTTCAGGCACCGCTCCAAGCCTGTAGGGCAGGCCAATTAAGCGGTACGGCTCCCTCAAATGTTGCTGATTCGAGCAGTGACAGGCAGCGAGCCCACTGTTTTTTCAAGCAGAACTTTGTTTGGTACGGATGCGGTGACCGCATCAATGCTTGTGATCAGTCGAAGCTGGATGCCCTCAGCGTTGTAATTCATGCTGGATACAAGCCAGTTTTCAGTCGTCAACGTTCTGCTTGGCAAGAAAGTAGTGGGGTTCATTAGCACAGTGTTGACCTCTGCTGCCCAGAATTGAACTACAGCCTCATGTGCCAGCTCTAAGCTCAACTGATTAGCAGCCAACGTCAACAGGCTTTCGATGTTGTCGCCTTGAGTTGACCGGGTGGCACCGTTGTAGATAAACGGCAAATAGTCATACGACTCAGAGTCGTAGGTCAACGCAGTCGTTGTATTGCTGTTCTGGTAGTGCCCCTTATCTTGCGTGCCAAGTGTGAACTTGACAAACGTTGTTATCGCTTCGATCGTCATACGCCAATCCTGCTACGAATGCTGCGCTTGTTCACGAGGTCACTGTAAACACCTTGGCGTCCCAGTTCTGCACCACGTTTAGCAGCTTGATTCATGCCACGCTCGAACTCTGCAGCAGTGACGTAATCAACGTTGTTGATCCGTTCCACGCTGTAGCGGACATCAACGACACCGGAACCGCCACCCATTCCGCCTTCAGTTGACGCTCCATCACCCTCAGGAATAACAGCAGCGCCGCGAGCGCCACGGGCGTAACGACCCATAGCTTCTGTCATCTTGCTGGCTGGAATGACGTATTCCGGCTGGCCACCTTCGCCAATCAACGCCCTTGTGGGGCCGTCAACATATCCGCCTTGAGCAAACCTAGGCGTCGGGACTGGTGTGTCAGCTCCAATGCCTGAGTATTTCTCAATCATGTCTACATTCGGACCATCACCCTTACTTCCCAAGCCAGCAAACATGCGGGCTACGCCAATCGCGATGTAGGTCGCAATAATCTGCTTAGCTGCGTCCTGCAAAATTGACGCAATGCTGCGAAGGAAGTCAGCAAAAGCCTGCTCTGCAGTTTTTGTTCCCTCAACAACGGCATACAGACTGTCAAATAAACCGTCTGTAACTGGCACGGTAAGAGCCATAGCATCTGTAAATCGCGCCTGCGCTATCGCAGCAGCGTCAATAGAAGGCTGAAGCCTTTCATAGGAATTTCTTATTGCCTCAAGATCTTCTAACCTAAATTGCTCAGCCAGAATCACATCTGGATCAACGTTTTTATCTTTCAATTTTTCAATACGTTGCTGAAGTTTTCCAATTTGCTCGTTGTACGCTTCAAGCTGGGCAGCAGAACGGGCAAAAGTCTCTTCTTGGAAGTTTTCGCTTTCGCCAAAGAAGCCTCCCCTTAGCCCAGAAAGCTCAAACTTTCTACCAAAATTCATACTGCGAATTTGCAGCTTGGCGTTACGCTCTGATTCAAGCTTCAACAACTCACGGTTGTCCTTGATCTCTTGTTCTCGGTTTTGACGCAAAATCTCTGCTTGACGATTTTTCTCCAGCTGCAAGTCAAGGCTTTGTTTTTCAAGCCTTATTGCAAGATCAAATTTTTCGTTAATACGATCTCGCAGCTCTTGCTCGTTTTTGCCAACAAGCGCTTGCTCCCTTTGCAGCTCAAGACCCTCAATGCGTAGAAGAGAATCTACTTTTAAAATCGTCTGGTTTCGCTCAAAAGCTTTTCCCTCTAACTCGGTTAGCTTGAGCGAGGATCGTTGAACCGATCCAATGCTTTGGAACGTTTGGAGAATTGCTTGTTCATTAGAAGAAATTTCTCTAGCGATAGCTCGCTGCGCTTCAATTTCAGCGTTTTTCTGTGCTTCTTCGGCTTGCCGCAAAGCCTCTTTAGTCAAGTCTCGCTCTAACTCCAGTTCTCGCCTTTTTGAAGCCTCAAGTTTTCCGCCAAGCTGAATGGCTAAAACGTCCAACTTGTTTTGCTGAGCCTGAATAGCCAGACTTCCTTCTTCAACAGCAAAGGTGTCTCTACGGCTAGTTAACCTAGAAGCCTCTAAATGGGCTTTTTTTTCAGCAAGGTTAACTCTGTCAGAAACAACTGTAAGAATTTTTTGATTTAGTTCAAGCTCGGCTTTTACCTCTGGGTCTGCAGATAATTCTGCAACTCTTGCTGCGTTTCTAGCAGCTTGCACATTTGCAAACTCTCCTCGCACTCCAGCTCCTGGGCCAGATATTACTGGACCAGGCTGGTTTGTTGGATCTGTAAGTCGATCAAGCTCCGCAGTTTTTGAAATACCTCCAAACAAGCCAGCAACAGCTTGGTTAAGG
>BCSF01000861.1_pt1 | contig 10714 bp, 4 predicted proteins | sample 1016431 | NCBI WGS metagenome assembly BCSF01 (sample SAMD00045685;SAMD00045686;SAMD00045687;SAMD00045688;SAMD00045689;SAMD00045690;SAMD00045691;SAMD00045692;SAMD00045684;SAMD00045690;SAMD00045691;SAMD00045692;SAMD00045684;SAMD00045685;SAMD00045686;SAMD00045687;SAMD00045688;SAMD00045689, study...
GCGGTGGATATAAAGAAATCTTAGAAGGATTGAGAGATTTTTCTATTGATATTGATGGAGCTTATGCGTGGACTGACGCACAAAGCCCAGCAGTAGCATTAACTAATGGTGCTGATGACTTATTACAAACAAATATATTAGCTAACAGATTAGCTGTTGATTTTATATTTGGTGACACACAAGCGTCAAAAGATGTAAGTTATGCTGGAAGTGGATATATTACATCTATGAGTTTTACTGGTGGTACGGAGGATACCGCAACATTTTCATTAACAATCGAGGGGACTAGTTCATTAGTTCAAAGTGTTGTTGCATAAATTAAAAACTTAGGTGATTAGCTTAGGCACTATTTTTTGTTTAGTGCCTTTGCTATGACCCTTTTAAACTAAACAAAAAAAATGAATTATACTTTTATAAATATAAACGAAAAAAAATATCCTATTAAGTTCGGTTTTAATGCACTTAGAAAATATTCATCTAAAACAAATACAAGTTTACAAGATTTAGATAAATTAGGTGATAACATGACCTTAGACAGTGCTTTGACTTTAATTTATTGTGGCATTGAAGATGGTTATAGAGCTTCGAAACAAGAATTTGATTTAACTATTGATGACTTAGCTGATTTAATTGATAATGATTATGACAGTATTGGAAGAGCTATGGAAATTTTAGCTGAACACATGGGAGGTAGTAACGAAAAAAAGCCGAAAGCCAAGAAGTAAATAAAACACTATCTTGGCGTGAACTAGAAAAATTGGCTTTTGGTTATTTAGGAATGGGAGTTGTTGAGTTTTATGACTACCTTCCAAAACATTTTTGGAATAAGTTGGATGGTTTTTATGAGCTTGAAAATTTAAGAGAAAGAGGAAATTGGGAAAGAACAAGATGGTCAACAACTTTATTGTTGAACATACAAATAGGAAAAGGGAAAAAATTAAAACCAACTGACTTGATTGAATTTGATTGGGATAAAAATGATAAAAAAATAGATTACGAAAAATTGAAAGCAAAAGCTGAATATATTAAAAAAATGAGTGAGCATGGCAAATAAAAGTGTTGGTTTATTAACTATTGCATTTGGAGCTGATTTAAGAGGCTTTGAAAGAGCAATGAAAAAAGCTCAAAGAACTGTCAAGAAATTTGGTGCTTCAATGCAAAGAACTGGTAGAAATTTGACCAGAAATATTACTTTGCCAGTAATTGGTTTAGGAACTGTTGCTGTAAAAACATTTGCAGATTTTGAGCAATCAATGTTAAAGGTAAAAGCTGTAAGTGGTGCAACTGATGCTGAATTTAAAACACTGACAGAAACTGCAAAAAAACTAGGAGCTTCAACAATGTTTACTGCCTCTCAAGTTGCTGATTTACAATTTGAACTTGCAAAACTTGGTTTTTCTAGTCAAGAAATAAATGCATCCACAGAATCTATTTTGCAATTGTCTCAAGCAACAACACATGATTTAGCTGAAAGTGGTGCAATTGTAGCATCTACAATGAAGAGTTTTAGCATGGAGGCATCTGAAGCTAGTAAAGTTGCTGACATTTTTGCTTTGGCTAGTTCAAATGCAGCAATGGATATGACTAAACTAAGTGTGGCAATGCCAACAGTTGGTGCTACTGCAAGTGCTATTGGAGTAGATTTAGAAGAGTTAACAGCACAAATGATGGTCCTTGCGGATAGGGGTATTGAAGCTAGTACAATGGGAACTCATTTAAGAAAGATTTTTGTTGAACTATCGACCAAAGGAATATCTTTTCAAGATGCAATGGAAAGGATTAACAACTCAACTAACAAAGTAAAAACTGCAACTGATTTATTTGGAAAAAGAGCTTTTGCCGCTGGTTTAATTCTAGCTGATAATACAAAACAAACAAATCTTTATGAAAACCAATTAAAGAATGCAACTGGCACATCTAAAAGAATGGCAGACATTATGGATTCTGGAACTAATGGTGCGTTGCGTAGGTTAAGAAGTGCAGCTGAAGGTTTGGCAATTGATATTGGTCAAATGCTTATTCCAATATTAATGAAACTTGTTAATGGATTACAAAAAGCTATTTCTTTTTTTAAGAATTTAGATAGTGATGTAAAAACAACAATTGCAACTCTTGGCTTGATGGCTGCGGCTATTGGTCCAATATTGACAGTTTTAGGTAGTTTGGTAACTGCCTTTTCAATGTTGTTAAGTCCAGTAGGTTTGGCGGTTGGTGCAATGGTCGCTGGAGCTGTTTTGATTGTTGCTAATTGGAGCAAAGTCAAAAAACCATTAGTTGACACAATAAATTATTTTATTGATTTATATAATGAATCAATGTTATTTAGAGGTGCTATAAATTTAATAATAGCATCTTTTAAAAATATGTGGGCTGGAGCTAAATTTGCTTTTAACTTAATTTTTAAGTTAGGTAAAAACATGCTTGACAAATTAGTTGATGGTTTTAAATCAATGGGTAAAATTATAAAAGGTGTTTTAACTTTTGACAAAGAAGAATTTACGCAAGGAATTAAAGAATATGGAAAAACAATGGTTGATTCTTTTCTTGACAGCACAGATATTGTTGCAGAAGAGACAAAAAAGTTTGGTGATGAGGTTGCCAAAAATTTTAGTGATGCCATTATAGATACTATTTCAAGAGAAAAAATAGAATATATTTCGGAAGAGGATGTTGACAATACTGTTTCTAAAGCAAAAGAAATGGCAAATAAGGTGTTGGGTCAATTTAAAGAAATGTTTGGGTTTGATATGGGTGCTGGTCAAAAAACTGAAAAATCAAAAGAAACACCATTAGACCAATTTAAAAACTCACCTTTTGGTCAAATGCTTACAATGTTAAAGCCAGTAAATACAGAGCTAGAAAAAACAAAATCTTTAATGGATATTCTAAATGAAACTTTTGGTATAACTGAATTGGTTTTAACTGATTTAGGTCAGTCATTAGGAAATACTTTTATGCAAGGAGCTGAAAACATGAAGGAGTTTGCTAAAACAACAAAAAACGCAATTAGAGAAGCTATCTCAGCTGTTTTAGCTTTGGCTGTTGCTAATGCTGTGCAAAAAGCTATGGAGGGAATGGCTGCATTTCCAGGTTCTGTTTTTTTAATTCCAGCTCTTGCTGGTTTAGCTGGTGGTTTAGCCAAAACAGCTTTTAACAGTTTAATTCCAGCTTTTGCAAATGGAGGTTTAGTTACTGGTCCAACACTTGGTCTTGTTGGTGAAGGTGCTGGAATAACAGCGTCAAATCCAGAAGTTATTGCACCTTTAAATATGTTAAAAAATCATTTAAATGGTAGTGGAACACAACAAGTTGAGGTTTATGGTCGTATAAGTGGAAACGATATTTTTATAAGTAATCAAAGAGGTGGAATGAATAGACAAAGAAGCGTTTAAATATGGCATTTGCAAAACAGTATTACTCTTCATATAAAAGTAATAATGGCTGAGATTATTATTTAGAAATCTGGGTAGATGGTTTTAGTGGAAACGCATCTGAAATTACTCTTGGTGCTGGAGGACCAGTTATATCTTATGACACTGAACAAGAAGATAGGTTTAGCCCAATAATAAGTTCACAATGTGTTTTACCTTTTATGGTAAAAGGAGTTGGAACACAATCTTTTATACAGCTTTTAAGAACAACTTATCAAGAACGTCAAGTTTATCTTCATTTATATAGAGCCACCTCTTCAACTTATTCAACTGTAAAACCATTATGGTCTGGGTATTTAATAATGGACTTAGGCTCTGGTGAAGATGTGAGTTTTCCTTATGAACAAAACTTAACTTTTGTTGATGGTTTATCAGTATTAAAAGAAATTGATTTTGTGCAATTTCCAGAAGGTAGCCCCCCTTCAACACCATCTGACCCAAATCCAATACCTTTTGAGGATAGAACATTAGGAAACTATGCACCAGAAAATATGTATTGGGGTCCAGCTCGATATACTTATTGGATTAAAGAAATATTATTAAAATCTGGAGCTGCAACAACATCTCAAGGTGCTTCATTAGATTATGGATTCACAACAGCTGTAAATTGGTATAATGGTGTTATGACTAGCACCTCACAAAGTAGTGACCCTTTATATCTAACAGAATCTCAAGCATCTATGTTCCATACAAAAGATGAAAACAATTTTTTTAAACCAGAAAATTGCTACGAAGTTCTAAAAGAATTAATGAGACACTGGGGTTGTAGAATAACTTATTGGAAACATGAATTTTGGATTGTACAAATACCAGAATACATAGAAGATGAAAGTGGATTTATAGACAACCCAGATAATATAAATTCCAGACAATATAATAAAAGCGGAACATATTTAGGAAGTCAAGACCATTTAGGTGATACTTATTACACTAGATATGAACAAACTATTCAAAGTAATCAAATAAGTAAATTGGTTGGGACAAAGTATAATTATTTGCCAGCAATTCACCGAGCTGATGCTACTTTTTTAAGTTTAAACAGTGAAAACCATTATGGCGGATTTCCTTTTGGAAGTAATGCAACAACAAAAGATATTTTTCAAGGTAGAATTTTAAATCCTTCAAATGCTGATTTTTTATGGGTCTCTGTTCCTTTAAACTGGGAGTGGGATATGACTGGCACAAGTTTGCCAAATGGTCATACTGGAGGATGGTGGTGTTCTATAAAATTTAATTTATATGCATTCCAAAAAGTTGGAAATACTACTACCACATATTATTTGCAATATGATTCAAGCTCTGGAAATTATTATTGGATAGAAGAAGCTAACTGGGTGCCTTTAGGAAATACATCACCTAAATACATAATAAAATCTAGAAATCTTACAGAAACCGATTACATAGGTTTTCAAGAACAAATTCCTTTTGAGGACAGCTCTGGAAATGCTATTTCAATGACTGGTCAATGGGATTTTTATATGTCATTAGAAGATTATGGAACAAGCTCAAGTACTCCAGGCTCTTTTTATTGTAGATTTAGCGGATATCAGCAATCTAATTTTTATAGTTATATAAAAAGAAATCCAACTTTAACTACTCCATATTTACCAACTACATCAAATGTTTCTGGTAGTGGTCCACAAACACTTTCTGGAAAAGTTAGTTGGACTAATAGTTTACAAGATAATACATTAGCACAAGCCATACCTAATATACAACAAAACCCTAGTGGTTATAACACTGGAAGTAGTTATAATATGGATATTAAGTATAATTTTGTATCACCATTAAAAGGGTTTTTGCAAGTTTTAACAACATCACAAAACAGCACTTATGGTTTTACAAACAACACACAAATAACTAACAGCACAAACACAGAATCTTTTAGCTTTGGTGATTTAGTTTGGGGTGATACAGTTCAAAGCACTGCAAGAGGAATGCTGGGTGTTTATAATGGCTCAGATTTTGTAAAAACAAATCCAAATGGTCAATGGGGTCGTGGCACATTAAGTGGAACGCAAACTTTTACACAAATATTAATTGATGAATTTTTAACTGGGCAAATCAAAGTTTTAATATCACCAAATATGCGTTTAGTTGTTGGTGAACAAAACAAAGACCAAACAGCAACTGCAAGTGGAGGTGGAACTGCAACAAGACCAAGGTTTGTAAATCCAATTGGAAGGTTAAGAGAATTTAGAACTAATGCTTATGACCCAGAATATATTTTTAGAAGAGGAAGTTTTTATTCTTTATTTGACGAATGGGACTATGAAGGTTATGAAATTTTAAGAGATACAATAACAGTAACAACTGTAACAAATGACATTGGTGGTTTGGGTGGTGCTCAAGATGACGCACCAATAGCTAGTGCAAAATTACAAGGACCAGTGACAAGTGCATTAATGATGAATAGTCCAGTGGCTTATGTAAGGCAAACAGTAGCTGCAACTGGCTCTAATGTAGCTGTAAATGGAAACTTTAATGTTGCAACTGGTTGGACTTTAGGAACTGGATGGTCAATTGATACGACAGCAAAAAAAGCTAATTTTACTGCAACTGGCTCAACTAGTGATTTGACACAATCAGTATTAACTCAAGAAAAAACATTTCAAATAAATTTCACAGTAGTTGTTACAGCTGGAACATTATTAGTTAAAGCTGGTAGTTCTGGAACTACTGAAACAATAACTGCAAGTGGTGATTATTCTATTTATTTAGATTGTGAAGGCTCAAGTGTTATAAAATTTCAAGCTGGGACTACATTTACTGGGTCAATTACTCATGTTCATATTGCAGAACAAAAATCTTTAAGTAGTTTACCAATTAATAGTTTAGGAACAACTGTTTTTAAAACTAATGACACTTTTAATTTAATAAACTCAAAAGGTGGTGAAATTTTGCCTTTAACTGTTTCATCAAATCAAGGTGCATCTGATGACACAATTAGTGTAACATCAACAGCATTATATGATGACATTGGAATTGATTCTGTTTTATTAATTAACCAAGATGACCTTTCAGCACAATACCAAAACAAAACAAAAGGAACAGTTGGTGGCTTTGATATTACAGCAACAAGTATTGATTCTGGTAGTGTTGCAATTAGTAGTTATATAGATGACGATACTTTTGCAACTGCAAGTGCAACAAGTTTAGCAACAAGTGAAAGCATAAAGGCTTATGTTGATACGCAAGTTGGCTCGGCTGATACTCTTTCAGAAGTTTTAGCAAATGGAAATACAACTGGTGGAACTGATATTGTAGTTTCATCTGGTGATAAAATAATTGGTCCGAGCGTTTTTGAAATAATGTCTGAATATAGTAATAGGGGTAGAATTACTTTATTATCAAGTACAGCAGCAGCAACAACAAGTCAAATTAATTTTTTAACTGATGGAAATGTTAGGGCTGGTATAACAAAACAGGGTAACTTTTTAATAAATACAACAACTGATTCTGGTGAAAAACTAAGAGTAGAAGGAAATGTATTTATTCATAATTCAAATGCTACTTTAAAAATACAAGAAGGAACAGCCGAAACTTATTCATTTGTTGCTGGTGGAACATCATTAGATATAAAAGCTGATAGTACAACTGCATTAAGTATTTTTCAAAATGCATATGTTGGAATTGGCACGTCCAGTCCAAGTTATTTACTAACAGTTGATTCATCAAATTCATCTGGACCAGATAATGTAGCTTTTTTTAATAGTGCTTCAAATAATGAAAGAATTTTAATTGGGAGTGTAAATCAATATATAGAACATAAAGGTAGTGAGCAAAGAATTACTTTAGCATCTGAGGGAAGTGCTGGAACATTTACAGTCAGAACAAATGGCTCAGAAAGAGCTAGAATTACATCTGATGGGCGTTTGGGAATTGGAACGTCATCACCTTCATCTTTATTAGAAGTTAATGGAAATACTACAACTGGAAATCATTTTCCTTTGTTAGATAATGTATATGATTTAGGAGCACCCACAGTTCGTTGGGAAAAACTTTATACACAAAATATTTCTGATATTGGAACTGGAAACGTAGGAATTGGAACGACTAATCCCACAGAAAAGCTCCACGTTGTTGGTGATGCATTAATAACTGGTGATAGTCATGCTGATGCTTTCAAACCAGCTGTAAGTGGCAATCCAATTAAATTTAAAAACTTTGATAGCTCAACTGAGTTTGCTAGAATTACTGATAGCGGAAACGTACTCATTGGAGGTACAACTGATTTAAATTCTGCAATTAAATTACAATTAACAAATTCAGCAGATAATAGAATACAAATAACAACATCTAATGGTTTTTCTGATGCATCTTTAGATTTGTGCAATACATCTGATAATAAAGGATGGAGGGTAATTCATAGAAATAATACAAATTTTGAAATTCAATATGCAAGTAGTTTATCAAGTGGTATTATAGGTGGTGTAAGTACAGCTTTAGCAATAGATAGTAGTTTAAACACAACTTTATCTGGCTCATTAACTGGAACAACTGCAACATTTAGTGGTCAAGTATCGGCTGGAACTCATTTTAAATTACAATCTGGTGGTAAACTATATAGTAATGCAAGTAATGTTACATTGCAATCAGCATCTGGCTCATATTTAGGTTTTAACATTAGTACATCTGAAAAGATGAGATTAAATGATACTGGCTTAGGAATTGGAACGACTAGCCCAGTAGGTAGATTAACTGTTATTGATTCTACTGCAAGTAGCACATTACAAAAATTTCATGTAGGAAGAGGTACTACTGCTGGTTTATCTATAACAGATGATGATGCAACTGCATATATAAAAGCTATACAAGATGAAAATGAAAGTGGTTATGGTAACTTAACCTTAATGGCTGATGACCAAAATAATAAAGATGGATATATAAGTTTTAATGGTACAGCTGGTGTTGAAAGAGCTAGAATAACATCTGGCGGAAACTTACTCATTGGAACAACAACTGATGGTGGTTATAAATTAAATGTAAATGGTACAACTGTTATAACTGATAATTTATTTATTGATAGAAGTAGTGATGGCTCAATCATTTTTAACACATCTGGTGTAAACAAATTTTTAATTGGCTATGATTCAAGTCCAGATGGTTTTAGAATATATAACTACAATACAAGTTCAGCATCTTTATTTATAGAAAAAACTACAAATAACGTAGGAATTGGAACTGCAACTCCCTCAAGACCACTACATGTAAAAAATACATCTTCACAAACTGTTGCTGTTTTTGATGGGGGGAATAATAGTGCTGGAGAAATAGGATTTTTAGGTAATGGAACTAGTGGTGATACCTATGTTACTATTGGGGCTGTTGCAAATGATATGTCTTTTAGTGCTGGAGCAAGTGAAAGAATGCGCTTGACATCAGCTGGACGTTTGGGAATTGGAACTACAAGTCCGAGTGATAAATTACAAGTACAAGACGGGTATATTAGAGTTGCGTATTCTGGTGGAGCTGCTTTTAAATTAGTACCCCATTCAAGTAATGATGGCTATGGTTTTTATGATGCAGTTAATTTAAACTATGATATGTGGTTTGATGGGGGAAACGTTGGAATTGGAACGACGAGTCCAATTTATGCTTTAGATGTAAATGGAAATTTTCAATTAAATGGAGAAATTTTTGCAGCAAGTGGAGTAGATTTATCCCTAAGAGCAAGAAGTGGGCAAAATATTATTTTCAAAGCTGATGGAACTGAAAAAATGCGTTTGACATCTGATGGTCGATTAGGAATTTTGACGACAAGTCCAAATGCTCCTTTAGAAGTAAATGGAAATGCAAGATTTGGTGATTCATCAACTGGTATAAGATTTTCAATAGGGGGGACAGATGAATACAAAGTAGAAGCAATGGATGTAGCTGGAACTGCTTGGAACTCTTTGCATTTAAAAGCTGATGGAAATGATGGTTTGTTTTTACAAAAAGATACTAATAACGTAGGAATTGGAACGACCAGTCCAGCACAAAATTTTGTAGTAGCTGATGCAACTAATGGCAATGGTGTGGAATTAGTACCTGGAGCAACTGGAACTATACAAACTTTTAACAGAGGAACAAGCAGTTATAATAATTTAAATATAGATACAGCGTCTACAAGAATTAGGTCTATTGATTACACGTCTTTTCATAATGGCTCTGGTTTTTCAGAAAAAATGCGTTTGACATCTGGAGGAAATCTACTCATTGGAACAACGACTGACGATACTAAAGGAAAAATACAAGTATCAGATACTGGTACAAGCGGTGTTACTGGTCATTTATCTTTTTATAATGATAACAATGCATATACTTATTTAGCTTTAAAATCTGGAAGTAATACAACATTATTTGGAACACACGAATATGGAAATGGATATGTAACTGCAACAAATGCTTTAAGTTTAGGCTCAAATCATTCAAGTAATTCATCAAGATTATGGTTAGGAAATAATAGCAGAATGATGGTGGCACATAGTGATGGAACTGAATATTTAAGAGTATCTAATAATGGAAACCTACTTATTGGAACAACGACTGATGTTGGTGTGCCTTTATACGTTAATGGAGTTATTAGAGCTGTGGGTGGTGGAATACAAGCTGCACAAGATTATGGATTTACATTAAATGATGAAAGTGGAAGCAACAGATATGGATTAAAATTTGGAGCTGCTGGAAGTGTAGGAGGCTCTAATTTATTAATGCTTACTAATAGAAGTTTAAATAGTGCAACTGGTGGGGGTGAAGTTGCTATTGGTGGAAATACAAACACAAGTGGAGTTAGTGAAGTTGAAATTGCAAGATTTATTCCAAGAGTAACAGCAACAAGTGGAACACAAAAGAAAGTTAGTTTAGATGCTGTATTAGAATTAACAGAGCAAACAGCTCCAGCTAATCCAGCAAGTGGTGAATCTATTATTTGGATGGATTCTGAAAGTGGTGATTTAAAAGTGAAAATAAATTATGGAGGTACGACAGTAACAAGAACTCTGGCTGCCTTTGAAGGATAAATAAATAAATAAATAAATAAAAAATGATAACATATAAATGGATAATATCTTCAATGGATTGTGTAATACAAGAAACTGTTGAAGGACAAGAACTGCAAAATGTAGTTAATATGGTGCATTGGCGTAGAGCTGCGTCAGAAGGTACTGAAGGAGAAGAAAATTATTACTATGCTGATGTTTATGGGGCTATGCCTTTGACATCACCAGACCCTAATGATTTTGTACTTTATGAAAATCTAACTGAAGCTGATGTTGAGGTTTGGTTAAATGAAATGACTG